>OBMA010001590.1_pt1 | contig 13818 bp, 6 predicted proteins | sample 1539141 | NCBI WGS metagenome assembly OBMA01 (sample SAMEA3991484, study PRJEB22521) | metagenome | biome: anthropogenic terrestrial biome; feature: sewage plant; material: raw primary sludge | place: Sweden | collected 2012-09-26 | reverse complement strand
TGTTCGCTCGTTTTTGTAGTGGTAGCAGGTGGTAATGAAGAAGCAGTTTCCTGGCTTGTTGTCGCACTGGTAACAGGTGGTAATGATGAAGTTATTTCCTGACTTGTTGTTACACTGGTAACAGGTGGTAATGATGAAGCAGTTTCCTGGCTTGTTGTCGCACTGGTAACAGGTGGTAATGATGAAGACGAATATGTAGACTTTGGTGATTCAGAAGAGATAGAAGAGGAAGAAGAGGAAGAACTAGCTGAACTCGTTTTGCTCTCAGAAGAACCAGAGGTGGAACTACTGGTTGGAATGACGGATGATTTAGATGATTCAGAGAATATAGAAGTGGAGGTTGTTGTAGAAGAAGAAATGACAGAGGAAGAAATGAATGAAGAAGAGGTGACTAGAGAAGAAGTGACTGAAGAAGAAATTACTGAGGAGGAAATCACAGAAGTTCCATTGCTAGGATAGAATGGGGTAATAATTGGACGCGAAGACGTGATAGAGCTGGTGATTTGTCCTGAAGAAGATGACAAACTGGATGAGATGGCAGTAGTTGGAGTTTTGACAACAATGACAGTTTCATCAGTTGGCAAGCCATTGGTTCCAGTGACAGTAGTCATTTCAGTGGATGTAGATGTGAAAGTACCGGTCCATGGTTCGGTTGTAGTTATTATGGTGCTAGCAGTTGTTGGTGTTTTGACAACAATGATGGTTTCGTCAGTTGGTACACCGTTGGTGCCAGTGATAGTAGTCATCTCAGTAGACGTAGAGGTGAAAGTGCCAGTCCATGGCTCGGTTGTAGTTATGGTAGTACTGACAGTATAATTTGAAGGGTCTGGAATGGTACAGTTTGGCTGGCTTAGATTGTTGTCAAAGGTATATACGTACCCTTCAAAGTCATCACTAACGGTAGTGCCATCTGGTAGTGTCACACTAATTGGAAGTGTACCCCAGGAAACGGCATTTGAGTAAACAATCTTCATCGGATAATAGAAACCAGCATACATGTAGACAGTCCCTGCGATATTATCAGGGAGACTTCCATGCCATGGCTTGATACCATTGATGGTGAAGTTAGTCGACGTGATGGGAGGTTGTTCTTGTGCACAACATTCGAACGCAATGCTACCACCGACTGATAAAATTGCAGAATCATCCACTGTTGCAAAAGAAAACGTGTAAGAACCCGTCTGTGGTGGTAAAAAATAACCTGTCATTTCTAGGGTTACGTTTGTTGGGGTAGTATAGAAACCAAATAAATCAGTACTCCAGTATGCAATTCCTTGACTATTAGAACAAGCACCCATTCCTTTGCATCCCCAGTTTCCATAGGAATCTTCTTGAGGACAAGGAAATGTGTCTGATGAACTAACACAGGGAATATTATAATCAATCGAAATATCAGTTTGTCCTCCGACAGAACCTAGTTTAGTTTTTGAGGCATATCCATAAGCCATATATGCTGCATTCGAATATGTGGAGGAATCTTTCAATGAATACTGGTAAAAATTTATATTCATCCCACTTTTCCTCTGGCCTGCTGGTAAGCACGCCTCTGTGGCTCCTGAGGCCACATTAATTAGTGCCAGAAGTGTAAAGACTGCCAAAAACATATAGCGATGAGGCATTGTCATTTTTGGATGTTCTGTTTACTGGTGACAAGAATTAAAAACAAGAACCCGGAAGAAAGCTTACATCAAACGAGCAAGAGTGAAATATGTTCTTTTTATAAGCTCAAAAATTTTCGACATCAAGCCTTCCGAATAAATATGTAGGCAGTAGTCGGATCCTAATAATATAATGTTCCTACAGCGTAAGTATAGGAATAGATTAACCCTGCTGCAGAGCTCTTTACCGGAGATAATTATATTTGATAACCGAGCTAATTTCAAGTGGGTGACTCTTTCAACTGTGCCGTTAATGCTAATTGTCGATTTATCTTTTGAGTGCCTTTCAACAATCTCAGACTTTAACAAGCCTAATAGTGAGCTAAAAAAGACTTTTGCTAAATTTAGCATCCAACAACCTTTTAGGTGTATTCCGAAGTACTGTAGAAGGATCCACAATACCTCTGTAGTGCAACCTTTTACCTGTTCTACGCACTTCCAAATTCTTGTGAGGGCAATTAATGAGCAAAGGCTAGAATTCATTCACCAATTTTGTAAACGGACAACAAACTGACGAAAAAGTCAGCCTACGTATTCTCCGTCACGGTAGTACCATGATGCCTTCCTATCGGAGGCACTGGAAATGGAGCTAAATGTACATCTAAAATAATTCCGTGAAAGCATTCTGGAAGTCAAAAGCCCCATCATATTGCGGAAAAGAAGAAAATTTTTCAAACTTTAATGTAAATAAGGTTTTTTCCGTGAAATAAGGTTTTTCGGTGATAAGTATCATGTGTCGGAAAACATTCGTCTGCGAAGCCACCGTAGGAAAAGTGACGTACTAGCCGGAAATTGAGTTGACCGTTCTCTTGCATCAAACAGCTTGAGACGGACAAGCATAGTACCTCAATAGTTTGCGGACAAAAGTTTCTTCTATTACAATTTCACCATTTTTGTTACTAACGTCAAGCAAAGTGGCGCTTAGGTAATATGATGCTTCACTAAATAAAAAAACGCTTGTTTCGCGTATTAGCCTAGGTTACGAAATCGTTTAGTAGGTAGTGTAATGTACACAAGTGGCATTTGCCTATTTCTTTTAATTCTTCAAAAGAGTCCATATAGATATTTTCACTTTTGACAGTCAAAAGTTCCTTAATCAAGGATAGCATCGGGAAAAGACACGGAAATTTTTGGGCTTGTGGCATTTGGCGTTTGCAGTTATACCTGAAGATTTTCTTTTAGGGACACAAATCACTTAAGGAATTTCGTTTTGATTATCCGATCATTTTTCCTCCAAACTACAAGTGCCATAAAATGAGACTAGCAACATAATAAAATATAACCCCGTTTACTACTCACGGTGTAACATGTCTACTTGGTATCTTATTGGGCTTATCATAACGCTTTAACGGACCTTAACTCAATAATCTCTTCTTTTCTGTTCTGAGAACTGTTTCCGATGCCGCTTGACCAGTCTACTAAAGAGCCGCCGTTTTTTCAACGACTTGCATAAAATTGGTTACGAGACCACTCTCTGCGCCTTCATAATAGCTAGTAGAGGATGTTCATGAAAGTGATGATTTGTAATTTGAGTAAACTTTTAGCATGTAGCGAGCAACTTTCAAGCTATGTGGGTTAGATATACTCATCCTCGCCTCTTCCTTTTTTTTTCATATTTTAGTTCTAATTAGCAGCACTGGAGTTTTTTTTTTGTTTCCCATACCATAGGATAAATTTCGTGGCCCTTCTTAATTTCTCCTATATCTAACTCCAGACAAGGATAATCATACTACCCAAAAGCCAAATAAATCGCTCTCTATAGTCGGATTATTATTTCATTCAGAATACCAGATTGAAACTTTTGGCTCATATTTCAGTATTTCAATGGTAGTTGTGGCGGGCAGGGTCTCGATGAACTCTGGTTATATTTTTCAAACTTATGTCTTCGTAGATTGAAAACAGATATTCCAGATAAAGCGACCGATCAGATGGAAATAGGGTGTTGTGCACAGTACTTTAAAGGTGAGTTAACTGAACATAATAATTGATATGGTAAGTGATATGGTGGACTATACTAACAACACAGAGAATGGGTTAGGCAAAACAAGATATCCACGTCAAGATTGGCTAAAAGTGTGAAAGAAGCAGTAAATGGACACGGACCTACTTTATTCCTTTTGGTGTTCACATAAAAATAAATAATCACTCAGGACACTATAAGTGGGAGCGGACTTGTCGTCAGAGGAAGCAATAACAACTTTAGTCATTGAATATGCGCTACATCGTATTATGAGCAAACCCAAAATCACAAGGGAAAAAAACTACAAGGAGATACTAGTACTCAACCATACTGTCGAATTCTTTTAATACCTTCTATTGTTAAGAGAGCCAAACGGGAAGTGAAGACAAATATCTTGAGAGCTTAAACATTACATGAGGAATCATGTTTATTTCAAGTTTAATTGTAGCCCCTAAGAATCGTTGAGTTGACCATACAGATTGTTATCTAAAACGATGAAGCCTGTCACGCGCTTGCTATTGCTGTAATAAAGGTATCTTATCAATTGTTCCAGATTCATTTGAAAAATTGGCGTAGGATAAGCAGCAAATTAAACAAGTACACTTTGTTTGGGATTTAATATAGTACTGTAACACTGAAAGAGAAAAGTAATATTCAGATTTCACTATAGCTTGCTGTATGTCTCAATCGTTTCTCCTGTTGTTTAATGAAAATTTTTGAGAGCAAATTAGAATAAATATATATGATACACTTCTTCAGGTTTCCGGAGCAGGTTGTTCGGAAGCTTTTTAGCTCTTTATAAATGGCATACGTGGTTCGTATTTGTCTTTAGTGGAGCTTTAGCATGGGTGTCATCACGTCGATACCCCACTTACTAGCACTTCATAGCTACAATATTCAATAAAGGAACTATTTGGATGTTTTATCTTCCCATGAGGTCGTACGGATATCCTGGTTCGGCATTATAATATGAGTATGATATCGACTTATAGTGATAAAGACATGAGTTTAAATCTTCTTACAAAATTACTCTACAAGGTTCGTTTTTCATGATTTTTGAAAGGAAGAGCTTTTTGCGCAATCCTTCGCTCTGCACCATATAGCATTATACTGTGGATTTATTATGGTATGCAACCTTTTTATCAAGTAATAAGTTCTCATTAGGCTCGGGCGGTCCGTCAAACAACTTAATAATCAGAGGATTCTAAAAGAATATATACATGTGTTACTCTTAATAAAAATTTCGATTATGTAGCAAACTCTTCCTAAGTAGCCAATTTCTCACACAAACGAAAATTTATCGTGACAGACTTTTTTATAAATTGTTGAATACGATATGGACTAGAGATGTGTGTAGCACATTAAAAAATTGAATTTGAAACTGCCAGTTCTTCTTACTTCTTGACGTTTATACTAAATTGGCTTAGATCCGAGTTCCTCTTTTTTTTATGATATTTTTACAATTAATTAAATATTTGTTGCGAAAATGCATAAATGGGAAAAGTTAACGTTAATATGAAAATATTCATTATTATGCTACAAGGAATTAAAGAAACACGCCTTGAGAAGCTTCCTATTTCAACCGAGGAAAAACAAGTATTAGATGAAGTAGTCAAACTTTTTCTTTTCAGAGGATGCAAAAATATAAATCTTTGCGAGTTTAAGAATAGTAATATTTCTCTTCCAATCTAAAACACTACGATTACAATTGGGTTCAGAACTATATGCTTTATCTATAATATGTTTATATATGCTGTATTCGAGTTCTTGTAAGCATATTTGAAGCTCAGAAAATACCAGGCGCAATATACGAAATAATTGTTTTTTTACCCATATTCACGATTCTCCATAATTCTTCAAACGTGATAAGATCATCTATAGGTGTTAGATACGGATGTGAAAGGGCGATAAGACATTTGGAAGTTAATGAAGATGATTTTAGATTGAACGGTACTGAGGGCCTTTCTTTGCTTTCCATGTTAGAAACTTAGCTCCCTTTGGGTTGACATTGTCATTCTAGAACTTGTCACATCTATTCCATTTGAGTATTCCCAAAGTCACTTTCCTCCCTCTGACGAAGAAATTACGGACCTTGTTTCGCCATGGAATAATCGCCCGTGATACAGCATTTTATTTCGATATCATTGCTACTATTAGCTTCTACTTAAGTGCCAACAACCACTAAGTTAAAAGTGTGAAAATCTCAGGTTAACTTGTGAGAAAATGTTCTCGGCAAAGTTTCCAACCGCTGCCATCCTCACATGCCAACAAAGCCTTTTCTAGAATTCGTTATGAAAAAAAAAAAAATATAATACAATATATGAAAATTCCCTCGTAATATCCAGGAACAGGCTATCATATCTCAATGACCGGAAATAAAACATTGAAAATCAAAGTTCGTTATTCAAGGATAATCAGACAAGTTTCGAACTATCCTTTAAGAGACTTGAGAGGGTTGTAGCAGACGTCTTCTTTCTTTTTACGCATTTTTAAAACGAGCTCAACCAGAATTCTCGAGATGGCGACGAGGAAAGCACGAAGAAAAAGTGAAGAGCTGGTTTCCAAACGCCAGTTTTGACAAATAATAAAAATGCCGGTACGAGCTGAAAGAAGTATTTTTTGCTTCTTCAAAAGCGGATCACTTGCATTGACGTAGTGCGTGGAAAAAGGGAGAAGAAAAGCAACGTCAAATAATCTCGTGAGAATTCAGGAGTTCGACGCTGCATGAAAATCTGCAGAAAAGAAATTTATTTCAAACTTTAATTCAAAATAAGCTTTCCAGAAAATAAACTTTTTTGGCGGGCAGAAGTGCCCGCGGGAAACTGGGTGTCTCAGAAGAAGTCGTAGCAAAAAGCTGCTTAAGTGGAAGCGGATTTGAAGATCCTTTTGAAAGAACAAGAAGCTGAGAACCAGTGGACCTTTGTGTTACTTTTTAGTGGGCAAAATTACTTGGAAGGCTTTTTATATTTAATATTTTAACCTCGCCAAAAATTGCGTTATTAAGGTAAGTTTTTTTTACTTTCAGCACACGCGCTTCACAAACTTGTTTGGAACACAATTACTGGTATGGTTACACTCTTAAAGTATATATTCTCACTCGTAGCCGCCAGTAAACTAACATGGGATGATATTCCTTTATGAAAATTACATCGTCTTACTCTCCTCATCATTGTTTCACCATTAAAGTCATTGATTGGTACGGAGTAGAAGTGAATAAACTTTTTTTACCAACAAAAGTGGGTTATACTGACGTTTTTCTCTTCCCGTTGTCTAATGTTCTGTATATAAAAAGCCGAGATTTATGGAACAGATGAAATAGTGAGTCGTAATCAGGTGAATCATGTGGGACTGAAGATGAGATTTGCGGCTAAAATTTTTGCATCAAGGCACCGTATTTATTTTCTTCACCAAAAAAATCTCACCTTATTACTCAAAGCCATATGATAGAGCTTTCGAAAAAGATAACTTCAATCTGTTATAAATCGTATTTGGCAATCACTGGGAATGAGCAATATCATCTGTTTTTTACTGCAAAGTACAGATTTATATGCTTCTTGGCCACTGTGAACCAGTAGGTAAAGAATTTTTGAAAGCATCAGGTTGGTCGGTTTGTAACCCCATGCAAACGACGTTGTATGTTACTACTGATTTTCAATCTATGTAGTTTTACCGAAGCTAATGAGTTTTGATAACAACTAACAATCAATTGCTTGCCGACGTCTCCATGATCTCAGTTTGAGTCTCTTTGTGAACTACTTAAAAAAAACAGTAATTTTTCTGTTAAATTGTGACAACGAATTATTCAAGAAAATAATCGTTTCATCTCTTCAATTGAAAATTTATATTTCAGTAGATAATTTGAAATTTTAACGTTTAAGTGTTGGTAATTTTTACGTAAAACCAAGTATCAGAAGTTTTGATTTTGCAATGTCCCTAGTTCTTTCTCTTGATATTGATATTATTAAAAAACTGTAACGGCCTTTCTGTTTTCCCTATCGAATGATTGTTAGATGCTTCCTAATCAACCTTGAAATGCAGTTTCAAAAAGAAGATAGTGGTATGACTAATAGCAGACGAATTTCCTTCAGATATGAGGCCATAAATGGAGACAACAGTTTCTTTCATTTTTGAAAAATCAAAAAGTTGATCTTCAGAAGACTTTTCATCAGAGTTCATGATAAAATTTTCTTACAGTTTTAATAAAGACACCCTTTTCTAGGTTTGAAATGGTAGTATTGAATGAGAATTATCGCACAGCAGGAAAATGGTGGGTTGAGAATATAGTAATATAGAACGCTGGGTTGAAGGATTTTCTTTAGTTATCTGGGGAAATAAATAGCGATTTATACGAAACAAGAGGTCCACATCAGTATATGTCAAAATTACAGGATAATAGGACATGTACAAATCCATGTCCGAGGTGTAGTGAAAATTTTATTCCATTCTTGGGCTCAATATTCTTTGGATAGTAACAGAGTTAATTGTTGTGGGCGCTGCAAGCCATAATCCTTTTTTTTATTTGAAATGGATTGATATTTAGTGAGAGCCCTTGCCAGTTATTTGTCTTGCTTCATCACCAAAACTAAAGGTACCTTTCTTGTGGAAATTATTCGTTGACTTAATAATCCTTTAAATACTACGATGTTGTACGTGATCGAGAAAATTTTGAGATATTCTTTTTTTCGCAAATGAATGAATTCTTTTGAGAGCACTTTCGAAATTAGAATATTGCTAGAGCTGTTAAAAACGTTTTTTAATGGCAGGGGGATCAACTTCTTACTAGTTTTGTGACCTTCTAGAGCAAAATTTTCCTTTTGGAATTCTTTTCCATCTTTATATGGATAATATTTTGAATTCTATGCAGAGTTATATCTGTTTGGTATCGGCTTTAAATCCATGGGGATCCCTTGTTAGAGTAGTTTTTTTTTTTGGTTAGTGAACACTATTGAAAGTCAATGAAAGCATAAATTTTAGCATCTTTAATATATTTCGTTCAGCCCGGTTAATCTTTTCCATGAAAATAAAAAACCTTTAAATCAATGAGTATGAATGCCACGCAGCTCATGGAATATGATGTATTGATGCCTCAAGAAGTTATGAATACTTTATACTATATAATTAAATAGGTCCTATCCTGTTTTCGGATGTACCGGCATTCGCAATGGATACAAATGAACGAGTGTTATTGTGACTACATTGCACAGCTTAGAAAATATCAGCACAATCTTTAAAGTCATGATTTTTTCTTTTGTTCCAATACTCTCCATTAAATTTCCAGTATAGACTTTTGGTAACGGGGTGCTCCTCCTGGACAAACCACTTAGGTCTGTATTCTTCTCCTTTTTGTTCCCTTTCTTTTTTTGCTGCCCTTTGTTTTACTTCAACACGATGCTTTTCCGCGGCAGCTTTATCGTATTCACCATTTTCCATAGCCCTTTGATCGGGCCTTAAACGACTATCTGTGGGTGCTAAATATGGTACCAAGTGGGGTGGCAAAGCATTCAAAGTCAATGCAAACGACGTTAAATTAAATGGCACTGAAGGCCTTTCATTTGCTTTCCATATCAGAAACTTAGACCCATCTAGTTTTGGTCCTCCCGTGGCAGAATTTGCCGTTTTTATTCTGTCTAATGTCAGTTCTCCGCCTCTAGCAGTTACTTTTTTCCCGTAAATGGAATCATTCCAATGCCCACCAAGAACCCATAATTTTTTACCGTCCTTGTTGAATACTTCACCTCTGACTTCATATGCACCGGCTGAGGTCCAGCCATGGGCTTTGTAATGCAGCATACAATAGTCGCCTGTAGTATGGTTTGTGACTTTGACGTCCCCACTGTTGTCTACTTGTGGTTTCCCCATTAAAATACCGATAACAGTGTTATTTGGTTTTTTCCAGGAATAAGTTTCCTCGGGAACACTAATATTATGATCGGGCCGGATAGTAATGTACCATAATCCTAAATGTTGCACGGCGAACGTGCGCCCATTGAATGACGAATCAACATTACATTCACCGTAAAAATCCCATTTGGGCGATTCTGTCCAAGTAGCAGAGATAGGTGGGTGATGAGAGACTTGTTCGGTGAAGAATCGGTACTGACCATCAGTTCTGGCATATTCAAAAGTTTCACCGAGTAAGGGGTTGAATGGTTTAGACACTCTGTTAGTGGTAGATGCGTACATTGATGCAGTAAAGGCAGCTACATATAGCATTCTTAAAGAGGAGTCTTCAAAAGTGGCAGCTTGGTCAAGAATATGAGAATACTCAATATCTTCAGATACTCTCTGTAGTAAGGATGTTGGCTCATTGAACGATACCGGTAGAGTTAGTTTGGTTAAGTCTTGACCGACCATAGACTTTAAAACAGACCAGAGACCAATCTTGGGACGATTATCTTCGTCTAAAGCCAGTTTGGTTCTCACTGGGTCTTCATATCCGACGAATGATCCCTCTTTTAATAGTTGGTTCTTCTTTTCCACCTGTGGAGAACTGATCACAATAAGGCTCTCGTCTTCAGGAGCTTCTTCTTGTGGTTTCGCATTAGCTGGAGTCTCCTTGCTTGTGGTTAAGTTTTCCGAATCATTGGTTTTTTTGTCGGAAGCAGCTTCTTCTGCGTCGAAAAATTCGTCGGCGTCAGAATCCTCATCACTTTCTTTTGTTGCTTCGATAAATTTTACGATTTCCTCAAGGGTATTTGTTGATTCTTGGGATCCTTTTATCATTGAATTTGCATCATCGGATTCTTCATTAGCCTCAGTTTCAACCTGTGGTTGATTGTTCAATTTTTTTTGAAGCATTTTTTTCAGATTTTTCCGTTCTTTATCCAAGGCAACCAATTTTTCGTCTTTATCAACCAGTTCCATTTCCAGATCTTTTACCGATTGAATCCAGACATTGTTAACATCCCGTTGCTTAGTCATTTGGGCAATCATCCTTTTTTCCCTTTGAGAGGTCAACCGATTTAATTTGTCGAAAAATTCGCTGACGGTTTCAATAGAAGTGTTGACGGTGTTCCAGTACTCATCGTGTTGTTGTTTATCTTGCAGCAATTCGTTCAAAGATGCCAACTCGATGGAAATGGATCTTTGTAGCATGTGTAGTTTGTGAATATAGGGACCATAAATGGCATTTAGATCTTCGTCGCCATCGTTTTCACCGCCGTTTTCCATTGTGTAAGAGGAGTTACCGTCGTCATCAGAATCGTCCTCAGAGTAACCCTCATCATCTGATGGTATATCGGCTGCCCTTGTAGACGAGACTGTAGACTTCCTAGAATGTGGACCGGAAGCGATTTCGCTTAAGCTTTGGCTTCTGGATGAAATCAACGGTAATGGTTCTATGAGGGGTCTACTTTCATCATCATCATAATCATCATCGTCATTATTATTATTATTATTATTATCGTCATAATCATTATTACTTTTGTTGTTGTTGTTGTTAGTGCTGTCATCGTCATTATCGTGATCGTTTTGTGTCAGTGTGGATTTGGACAGATGCGGGCTCTTGGTCAACCGTTTTGAAGTTGCATGCAAGTTTTCTTTATTGGACACTTTGGATGACAAGCCATGGCTTAAGGCCAAAGAAGGCGAATAGGGGCCATTGTGCAGCAAAATTTCTCTGTCCTTTGCGTATCTTATGGCGCCCTGGATGGCCCAGACCCACCTATTTGTTTCGATGGGGTGGTTCCCCTTTAAATGCCACCTGATAACACCGTTGTTACCGCCGATAATTTCGAATTTCAACTTTTCAGACGAATCCAAATGCAGAGAGCACGAAGACATGTTTAGGGAGCCCCTGCAGGCATTCTTAGTGTCGGCCTGATCGATGTAGTAGGATAGTTTCCCATCGCTACTAAGGATGAACCAACGCAATTTGTAGCCTTGAGCGAAGTTGGTCCATTTTTTCAGGTAGCCTTTGTAAGTGGGGGCCTCGTGCAAGTTGTTGTTTGTGACGTCGATGACACTTTGCTCCCTGGTGGCCCTTTCCAATAGTTTTTTCAGTTCGATGTCGATGGCGATCTTGGTGTTGGTGGCGGTGTCGTTTTCATTGACTTTCCTAACGAGCTCGATGGGCAGTTTGCCCTTGCGGTCTCTCTTGAAGGGGTCAGCACCGTGTTCAAGCAACCAGCGGCACATGATGACGTCTCTTTTCTTGACGAATTCGTGCAGAACGGTATCGCCAGTCTCCGGGTCCATACCGTTGATGTCGAGCAGTTCTGCGTTTCGAGGGCTGGAGAGGATAGATTCTAGGTGGCCAAAGTCCCTGTTGTTAAAAGCTGTTCTGAATTCCTGGGCGGTCTCTGCAACGTATGTGGAGCGTTTCACCTGCATCATCTGCGCGATGTTTAGGTTCTTGCACATTTCGATGGCCTGCAAGTGGGAGTTGTTGAGCACGCAGTCGTTGATGGTTGGTTGGTCCAGGAGGAAGGCTACGATATCACCGCGGGACTGGTAGGCGGCGATGTGCAATGGGGTGTTGCCGTTGGAGTCCCGTTCGTTTAGATCAAGATGGATGTTTAGAAAAGTGGTGTTTGTAGTTGAGACCCAATGATGGACGATTTCCTTTATGACAGCCATGGGGGCGACTTGCACGGCATAGTGGAGCATGAGATGGAGCACTTGTTGGACGTTTGGGTCGTCTAGCGGCTGGAATTGTTTCTTTAGGAGATCTTGTAGGTTGGGGAAACTTCCCTGGCGAAGGGCGTCGAGAAGTTTCAACTTCAGCAGCGGCTTACTGATGGCCACAGACGATAGATCAGGTTGTTCCATAGTGTGTGGAGGGGTGAAAGGTGTACTTTGATGTTTAAACTTTTCCCTTTTTATTTTTTTTTTTTTTGCAGTTTAATTTAGTTTGAATGCTTCTATTTATCCAAGTTTTGAGTTTCCTTTTTCCTTTTTTTTTTCTTTTTTTCCTTTCCTTTTTTGGTGCACGTTCGCTCGGCGAGTAAAAGAGGTAATGCAAACGACGGGATGAGATTAAATTACAGTCGCTGCTATTATAGTAGCCAGCGGCGGCGCCAGTCACTTCCAAAGCGTTTTCCTCTTATTTTTAGTATATTTAATAGTATGTAGTAGTAGTAGTAGTAGTAGTAGTAGTAGTAGTAGTAAAAATAATATTGATGCGCAAAAACTCAGCATAAACTCAACCGGACACGCTCACGTCGAAGTAATCGTAGCCGGACAACAGGTATTTCATGTCTTCCGATTTGGTGTTGGCGCTAGCAGTGGCTCTGGCAGCGGGTTTTGCTGCGCGAGCTTGTTGCCGTTTGAAGATGCGGTCGATCTCCAGCAGCGACTTTTCCATGAGCGACGCAAACCGAGCAGTCTGGCGATGCCTTGAGGACACCACCACAGAGACGGAGTGGTCTCTGATGATGTAGCCGATGCCGAAGCCGTTGGCGGTGACAGGCCCGAACCCGAAGCTCTTGAGGCAGGGGTTACCGCAGTTGGAGGTGCTCAAGACGTTGTTCTGCATGGTAGTCCAGGACTTGTCGCGGAAGATGGGTGGGAGCTCCAACTTGTCCTTGTACCATTGGTTCCAGAGGCAGTAGAGCGCATACAAGTGACGGTCCTGGCCGAGACCCTGGGAGCATTCCCTTGTGATTTGCGAGTGCGCCGTACAGGCGTCGTGCAAGAGCTGAATCTTGGTGGCGTCCGAGGCATCCTGGTCCAGTAGTGACTTGACAAAGAGCTTGGATTGGGCCGTGACGGAGCGGATGGCCTCTGTGCGGCCGTTTTGGAACGCCTTGGTCATGGCAGGCTCGTACACGGTCTCGAAGCGGCCGTACAACGCGAAGTATGCGACCTGGAACACCTGCTGCACGAAGGCGTCTGGCGAGCACTTGAACACTGTCTTGATATGGGACGCGCCGTAGTTGGAGAAGTCAAGATTAACAAACTCGTATTGCGAGATCAAGTCCGAGATGCGCGTCTCGGCAAAGTGCAGCGACGATTGCAGGAAATTGTCAGTGCGCCATTCCAGTTTACGAGGGATGGTGATCAAGTTGGCGGAGTGAGCCGCCGAGGCCAACGACGACGACGATGGTTTTCCATCGTCGTCGCTAAAGATGTCGACGACGTTCTTGGTGACACCGCGTGCGAAGCTCAGGATCGAGTCTGTGTAGATGTCTGTGGCGAGCCGCAGCACAGTGTGGCCGTCCACACCGGTGTGTTCGAAGTTGATGCCCGCCTTACCGTTCT
>OBMA010001589.1_pt1 | contig 13819 bp, 11 predicted proteins | sample 1539141 | NCBI WGS metagenome assembly OBMA01 (sample SAMEA3991484, study PRJEB22521) | metagenome | biome: anthropogenic terrestrial biome; feature: sewage plant; material: raw primary sludge | place: Sweden | collected 2012-09-26 | reverse complement strand
TGGTACACCGATTTCTATGCCTAGATACATGAATATGCCAAGTGCACCTAACCATACGTGTGGATATTTGAATACGCTGCTTTTGTATTCTATATGTTCACCAGATTCTTCAGCTTGTTTGCCTTCGTCAATCTTTGGCAATTTTAAAAACGCCAATATCAGGCAAATTACAAGAGTGAATATACCTAGATACATGAAAGGACCTGGAACATATTTAGGAGAAGGTAACTTGCCATTGATAATGACATAAGTTACAAACAGAGGTGCAACTGTTGTAGCAACAGAATTAAGAGCCTGACTCAAAGTCATTCTGAATGCACCCTTTTCAGGAGATCCAAGAACCATGACATAGGGGTTTGCTACATTCTGTAACATAACAACACCCATAGCTACTAGGCACATTGACCCTAGAAATATAACATACACATTTGTATGTGCAGCTATAGCTGCATTTACACCGATTGAGTTCACTACGAATCCAATACCAGAAACAGCAAGACCGAGTATTAAGGTACTCTTATATCCGATTTTGCTCATCAGTAGAGCAAATGGAATAGACAGAATGTAAGCCCCATAGAAAGCCGAATTTACATATTGTCCTTGTTGAGCTTTAAGGTTGAAAGCTATTGAACAGAATTTAATCATAGAGTTGTTCATTGTTGTAATAAATCCTATAAGGAAACATACAATGAATACGACAATTAACGCGAACATGTAGTTCGGTTTTTGATTTTGAGTCATAGTTGTTATTTTATTTTTAGTTATTGATAATAATCAGGTTAGTTATTTCTTTACCCCAAATTTGTAGATTGTCTTTTGTTTGTATTGTTCTCCAGGATTTAAAATTACAGAAGGAAAATAAGTCTTATTAGGACTATCTGGAAAATGTTGACATTCAAAACATATGGCACTCCTACGTGGGAATGTCGCTCCGTTTTGTCCTTTGTATCCGTCAGCCCAATTGTCTGTATAAACTTGTACTCCAGGTTCTGTCGTATACACTTCCATCGTTCTACCGCTGTTTGGTTCTTCAATGCGTGCAGCATAGCTTAATTCTCCTTCTTCTTTTTTATTTAATACGAAACAATGGTCGTACCCTGCACCGTTTTTGATTTGTTCATCAGATGAATCGATATCCTGGCCTACTGTTTTGGGTTTGCGGAAGTCAAAAGGTGTGTTTTTAACAAGTCTAATTTCTCCTGTGGGTATTGATGTCTCATCAATAGGAATATAGAAATCAGCGTTTATTTCGCAAATGAGGTTGTCAATAGTTGGAGTTGGGTTTGCAATACCTGTTAAACTAAAAAAACCATGGTGAGTAAGATTCATAACTGTTTTCTTATTTGTACAGGCAAGATACTCAAGAACAAGTTCATTTTCATCCGTAAATGTGTATTCAACTGTTATTCTGAGTTCTCCTGAAAATCCTTCTTCTCCATATGGAGACACATAATGCAGAGCTAAAGAGCGTGGCCCCATCTTTCTGGCATCCCATACTCTGGCGTGATATCCGGTAGGTCCACCGTGTAGTGTATTGGGGCCATTGTTAATGGCTAATTGATATTCTTTTCCATTTAGAGTAAATTGACCTTTGTCTATTCTGTTTCCATATCTTCCAATAAGTGTAGATAGAAATGGTTCTGGACTGTTTATTACTTCTTGAATATTATCATGTCCCTGAATAACGTTAGCTACTTTTCCATTTTTATCTGGAACCATTATAGCGACTACGGCACCTCCGTAATTAGTGATTGCAACTTCGTATCCTTTTCTGTTTTTTAGAATGTATAGGTCTGTATTTTTTCCGTTGATGTTGGTCTGAAAATTCTCTCTTTTCAGACCACAAAGGTTTTCTGTTTCTTTTGTGCTCATAATATCTTCATTTTTTATTAGTTACTAAACTTAATCTGCAAAGTAAGAGAAAAAAAATGAATTTAGCAAAAGAAAATATTAAAAATAGACTGTATGGTGTGTTAAAAACAACTAAATCAAACTCGACAGAAAATCGGATACTATATAGCTGCTTCCGCCTATAAATACGAAGTCATCTTTGTCTGCGTCTTTTATTGCGTCTTTATATGCTTTTTCAACAGTTGGGTATGCTTTCCCGCTAATACCATGTAGAAGTCCGGTTTGTTGTATTTCTTTTTCATTAATGGCTCTTCCAATCTTAGCTTTTGTAAAGTAATATATCGCATTTTTTGGTAGCATTTCCATTACACTGTTTACATCCTTATCGTTAACCATACCGAATATGATACGCATGTTTTTGCATTTAACAGAACTGAGTTGTTGACTCAAAAACGTCCATCCTCCTACATTATGTCCAGTATCACATACTACTTTTGGATTATCCCTTACTATTTGCCATCTGCCCATTAATCCTGTTAGTTCACAAACATTTTTAAATCCATCTTGGATACACTTGTAATTTGATGACATATTATCATCTATTTTTGTTATAAGACCGAGTTCTCCCATTCTTTTTAGAGCACAAAAAACAGTGTTAGAGTTCTTCTCTTGGCATAATCCTCCAAGTTCACCATATATTGTACCTAAATTTTTAGTATGATACAATCTTCCGCCTTCATCTGTTGGCTCAGAACTTATAATTTCTTTTTCGTCTTCAGCATAGAATATATTTGCTCCCATCTCTTTGGCTTTGGCTTCAAATACAGGTCTCGTTTCGTCAACATATTCTCCGATTACAATAGGTACGCCTTTTTTGATGATACCAGCTTTCTCCGAAGCTATTTTTGCAAGCGTGTTACCAAGAAACTGTGTATGATCAAAGCTTATGTTTGTAATCACAGATAGAGTGGGAGTTATTATATTTGTACAATCAAGTCGTCCTCCAAGCCCTACTTCGATAACTGCAATGTCAATGTTCATATCTGAAAAATATTTGAATGCAAGAGCTGTCGTTATTTCGAAGAAAGATGGATGTAGTGGCTCAAAAAATGCACGTTCATTAGCTACAAAGTCTATAATATATTTTTCACTGATAGTTTGACCGTTAACTCTTATTCGTTCACGGAAATCTACAAGGTGTGGTGATGTATATAAACCAACTTTATATCCCTCCAGTTGTAGTATAGACGCTAAAGTATGCGAAACCGATCCTTTACCGTTTGTGCCAGCTACATGTATTGTCTTGTAATTTTTATGTGGATGACAGAAATGTTCATCAAGGGCACGAGTATTACTAAGTCCTTCTTTGTATGCACCAGCTCCTACTTTTTCGAACATTGGTGCACTATTATATAGATAATTTATTGTTTCTTTGTAGTCCATATCAAATATGTGAGCCGCACATTTTTATAGTGCGGCCCATCTGATAATTTTTTAATTAAAATAATTCTTAAATTTTTGGAAGATACTTCGTTTGGTATCTGAGTCACCCTTGAAATTATCGCTATCCCTCATTTTTTCAATAGTTTCTTTTTCTTCTCTATTTAAAAATTTTGGAACGAATACGCTAATATTTATTATAATGTCACCTATACCATTGCCATAACCTCTTACAGCAGGAAGTCCTTTTCCTTTAAGGCGCATTGTTTTACCAGGTTGAGTACCTTCGTCAATTTTCATTTTAAGTTTATTCCCGGTAATTGTCGGAATTTCTACAGTTCCACCTAATGTTGCTGTAGGGAAGTCTAGTAATAGATTATATATGAGATCCTGACCATCTCTTACAAATGTGTCATTTTCTTCTTCTTCTATGTAGACTTGTATGTTACCGGCTATACCGTTACGTTTTCCAGCATTACCCTTGTTTGGAACATTCACAACCATGCCTTCAGCTACACCTGCAGGGATGTTTATTTCAACGACCTCTTCACCTTTAGTTACACCAGAACCACCGCAAATATGACATTTGTTTTTTATTACTTTGCCTTCGCCTCCACAAGTAGGACAAACTCCTTGTGTTTGCATCATTCCGAAAATACTCTGAGTCGTGTGAGTAATGTATCCGCTACCATGACATGTTGGACAAGTTTCAGAAGAACTACCTGTTTCAGCTCCTGTTCCATTGCAGTGTGAACAAGTTATATCTTTCTTTACTTTGAATTTTTTTGTAACACCATTAGCAATTTCCTCTAAACCAAGTCTAACCTTAAGTCGTAAGTCACTACCACGAAATTGTTGTGGGCGAGACTGTCTTCCACCCCCAAATCCCCTAAATCCACCATGGCCTCCAAAAATATCCCCGAACATAGAGAATATATCATCCATATTCATATTTCCATTGAAACCTCCACCAAATCCACCAGATCCAGGTGCATCGAAACCGAATTGGTCATACTGTTGCTTCTTCTGAGCATCATGCAGTACATCATAAGCCTCTGCAGCTTCTTTGAACTTTTCTTCTGCCTTTTTGTCACCTGGATTTCGGTCCGGATGATATTTTATAGCAATCTTTCGGTATGCTTTTTTTATCTCATCTTCCGAGGCGCTTTTGTTTACTCCAAGCACTTCATAGTAGTCTCTTTTTGCCATTTTGTCTTATTCTTATTGTCCCACAGCCACTTTTGCGTGACGTATAACTTTGTCATTTAGAGTATATCCGGCTTGAACACAGTCAAGTACCTTTCCTTTTTTATCTTCTCCCATACCAGGTATCATAGCAATAGCTTCGTGGAAGTCTGTATCAAAGTCTTTGTCTGTCGTATCAATCTTTTTTAGTCCAAGTCCTTCAAGCACTTTGCCAAACTTCTGAAATATAAGGTCCATCCCTTCTTTCAAAACTTTTGGGTCTTCTGTCTTATCTGAATTTGCAAGCGCTCTCTCCATATCATCTAATATGGGTAATACAGCAGAAATAGTTCTTTCAGAACCATTGAGAATCAATTCTGCTTTTTCTTTTATTGTGCGTTTACGATAATTATCAAATTCAGCTACAGCTCTAAGATATTTATCTTTAAGTTCATCTATTTTTGCGTTAGCCAATTCCAGAGGATCTTTTATTTCCTGCTCACTTTTCTGAGAGTTTGCTTCTTTTTGCGAATCTTCATCCTTTGCAGTTGTGTCTTCTGTATTATCAACTTCGTTTTTCTCGACGTTTGTAGTATCTACTTTTTTTTCGTCTTCAACGTTCTTTTTTATTTTTTCTTCTTTACTCATATTGTTCTGTCTATGTTTGCTCATGATTAATAATTTTGTAAAACCTATCAATCATATAACAAAAAGCTTGCCAAAGTCTATACGTTATACATCTTTTCTTTTTGTGCCTTTATATCCTCGTCATAGATATATTGGTCGTAATCCATAAGTTTGTCAATTGTACCACTAGGTGTAAGTTCAATGATACGATCTGCAATAGTTTCAATGAATTCGTGGTCGTGACTTGAAAATAATATATTACCCTTAAATTGTGTAAGGTTATTATTGAAAGCTTGAATACTCTCCAAATCCAAGTGGTTAGTAGGGGTATCAAGAATAAGGCAGTTTGCATTTTTAAGTTGCATACGTGCAATCATACATCTCATTTTTTCTCCACCGCTAAGCACATTTACTTTTTTCATAACGTCCTCTCCGCTGAACAGCATCCTTCCTAAATATCCTTTCATCATAACTTCGTTGCCTACACCGAATTGTCCGAGCCAATCTACTAAGTTATTATCGCTATTGAAAAACTCTGTGTTATCCAAAGGTAGATAAGCTGTAGTTATTGTAACTCCCCATTTGTATTCTCCAGCATCCGCAGTACGATTACCGTTTATAATGTCAAAAAGTGCGGTCATAGCCTTAGAATTGTGGCTTAGAAAAACTACTTTTTGACCTTTTTCTATATTAAAGTTGATATGATCAAAAAGTACAGTACCGTCAGACTCAACAGCCTTAAGATTATTTACTTCCAAAATTTGATTACCAGGTTCACGCTCCATTTGGAATATAATTCCAGGATATTTACGCGAAGATGGTTTGATTTCTTCAACATTAAGTTTTTCAAGCATTTTCTTTCGGCTTGTTGTCTGCTTACTTTTTGCAACATTAGCAGAGAATCGACGAATGAACTCTTCTAGCTCTTTACGTTTTTCATCAGCTTTCTGACGTTGATTCTGTGCTTGGCGCAATGCTAACTGTGAGCTTTCATACCAGAAAGTATAGTTACCTGCAAATATAGAGACTTTACCAAAGTCAATATCTACTGTTTGTGAACTAACGGCATCGAGGAAATGTCTGTCATGGCTCACAACAAGTACTGTTTGTTCAACATTGCTAAGATAATCTTCAAGCCATGTAACAGTTTCTAGGTCCAAGTCGTTGGTAGGCTCATCTAGTAATAAATTATCTGGATTTCCAAATAATGCCTTAGCAAGCATTACACGTACTTTCTCTGTGTTAGACAATTCACTAATCTGCTTTTGGTGCAAGTTTTCTTTTATTCCAAGATTAGAAAGCATCTGTGCAGCATCACTCTCTGCGTTCCATCCGCCCATTTCTGCGAATTTTTCTTCTAGTTCAGCAACATGATTGCCATCTTCATCACTGAATTCCGTTTTCATATAGAGAGTTTCTCGCTCCTTCATGTTTTGCCAGAGAGGCTGATGTCCCATAAGTACGGTATCTAGGACTTTAAATTCATCATATTTAAAGTGGTCCTGCTCCAATATAGAAAGGCGTTCACCAGATCCCATCTCTATTGTTCCCTTTGTCGGTTCCAGTTCACCGCTTATGGCTCTAAGCAGAGTAGATTTCCCGGCACCGTTAGCACCGATTACTCCGTATATATTGCCGTTAGTAAACTTGATGTTGACATCCTTATAAAGGACTTGTTTTCCGAATTGGATTGCAAGATTTGTAACTGTTATCATTCTCTAATTACCTTATTATTAATAAATTGGGTGCAAATTTACAATATTTTTTTTACATTACCAAATGTTATTCAACCGAAGTTTGGCAATTGTTCTATATGGTCTGATAAAAATGTTTGCTTTAGGTAGTTTTACTTTTGTAACGTCTATAATATTAGAGTAAAATTAAAATATTTATGAGAATCACAAAAGAATTCTTGAATTGTATATCCTCTATTGATGATATATACAATAATGTTCCCAAATCAAACAGAATAAGAAGCAAAGGCTTTTCTGTTTAAGTCGGGGAATAAATGTTATAATAAAAGCGAAATTAACTACTGCTTGAAGTAATAATATAGGGCCACCAAGACGCCAATAGTAATAACAGATATAACAGTCTTGAATAGGCAGCCTGCCACTTTTTTAACAATAAGTATTGCAAGTATCAGCACAATTATTGCTGATATGTAACCATATATAGTACTCATTAATAGATATTTTATTTAAATAAACTTCTGAATATAGTAGGAATAGGAATTTCAAATTCCATCGGTTCTCCAGTTGCTGGATGTGTAAAACACAACATATAGGCATGTAGACACAGTCTGTGTAAAGGATCGTCGCCATTACCGTATTTAATGTCTCCACATACAGGATGACCAAGGTCTTGAGTATGTACTCTAATCTGGTTTTTACGGCCAGTTTCCAACTTAAATTCTACTAGTGAATGGTCTGTGGTACGTTTTAATACATGATAATGGGTAACAGCATATTTTCCACCGTTATCAATTGGTGAAGAATATGTAATGTATGCTTTGTTATCTTTAAGCCAATTATTTACAGTTCCTTCATCGTTTTCCATTTCGCCACTTACTACAGCTACATATCTGCGGTCGTAGACTATTTGATGCCAATTATGCTCCAATATTTGTTCTGTTTCAATATCTTTGGCATAAATCATCAGTCCGCTAGTATCCCTATCTAGTCGGTGTACAACATGGGCTGTACACTTTTGTCTGCTTTTTCTGAAGTATTCATCTAGTACAGATTTTACGTTTAGTGATGAGTGTCCTCCGGCCATAGATAAAATACCTATGTTCTTTTCTATTACGACTAGCCACTTGTCTTCGTATACAATCTTGACATATCGACTTTTGAAAGGGTTATTTTTCTTAGTTTTACTTACAGAAACTTTCATTCCTGGTTTTAGCATGTAGTCAAATTGCGAAACAGTTTTACCGTTTACCTTTATGCCTCTTCCGTTTAATGTAGCTTTTATTTTAGTTTTACTCTCACCATTAACATTTTTAAGCAAGAACTCTAATATTCCAGATTCCTCGTTTACCGTATAAAGGTCATAATTGTTAGAATCATTTCTATTTATATTTCTCATAATTTATAATTTCTATTTTAATAATATACCCAGTGTTACCATCAATCCGAATATGAATATATTCCGGGCAGTCATCCCAAGTATAATGTTAAGGGCTTTCCCTTTTTTTATATAAGCCATTCTTCTAAACGTGAAGAAATGGAATGCAAGATATACCAACGGAAGTATTGCAGCCCATATGCGACCTGATTTAAAGAAAATGAAGCACAGCCCGCAGGCTATAAATCCGATAATAAGATACAGATAGAGTGTTGGTTTTGCTCCAAATGTTACTGCAATAGTTTTTTTCCCAGCTTTCATGTCATTCTGTATATCACGGAAATTATTTACTATTAATAAAGTGTCAATTACGAGTCCGCATGCTAAAGAAATAATGAAACACTCTAAAGTTACGGTGTGCAACTGTATATAATAAGATATGCATACCGGTATGATACCAAAAAAGACAAGTACTAGGACATCTCCCATACCCAAATAAGAAAGATGTGTGGTATAAAGGAAACAGAATACAATACATATCAGTCCAATAAGTACCATTTCAAGTCCTCCGTATAATACAAGAGGTAAACCTACGGCACATGCAATAGTTGTGGTCAGAGCAATACCTTTTTTCATAGCGTTTACACTTATCCACCCTTGGGCGCAAGCCCTTCTTGGGCCTAATCTGGTATTATCGTCATTGCCATTTACGTAATCAAAAAAGTCGTTGATGAAGTTAGCATCTATCTGCATTATGAAAGCAAATAGCAAACAGAGTATAGCTGCATTTACGCTGAACGCATTTATAGAGTACATCCTGCTGTCAACAAAAGCTAGCGCTACACCCACCATTATAGGAACAGCAGCTCCCGCCAAAGTTTTAGGTCTTGCTGCAAGAACCCATGCTTTCATCGAATTCTTTATCACAGTATTCTCTACTTCCATAAATTTAAACTTTAAGCTTGCAAAATTAAACATAAAATAGTATATTTGCAAAAATATTGAAGATTAATTGTATAATGGACATAATAATAAGCCTTGATTTGATGGAATTCGTAGAAAAAAACATTCTACCGCGCTATGCCGAATTTGATAGCGCTCATAAGATAAGTCATGTCCAGCAAGTGATAAAGAGTTCACTTCAACTGGCTAAGACTGTAGGAGCTGATTGCAATATGGCTTATACAATAGCAGCATATCATGATTTGGGACTTGTTGGTCCTCGTGCAATTCATCAGATAACTGGTGGGAAAATACTTATTACTGATGCCCGTCTGAAGCGTTGGTTTAGTGATGAGCAACTTAATATAATGAAAGATGCCATCGAAGATCATAGGGCATCGGCGTCTCATGCACCACGTAGCATCTATGGCAAGATTGTTGCAGAGGCTGATAGAGACCTTGATCCGGATCATGTCTTTAGGCGTGCAATACAGTTTGGTTTAGACAAGTATCCTGATAAAGATAGAAATTGGCAGTGGGAGAGATTCCAGAAGCATATGCATGAGAAATACTCAAGTGAAGGTTATATCCATCTTTGGATACAAGGTTCACCTAATGCTGCAAAATTAACAGAGGTACGAGATATATTAATTCAGCCTTTGCTTCTCAAAAAGTATTTTGATAGAATATATGATGAAGAACAAGCTTAGTATGCTTGTCCTTCATTTATGTCATTATTATCTATTTTCTTTTTATCCATAGCTCGCCACGCGATAACTATATATGCCAATACAAAAGGTATGAATATAGATACATAAGCCATTGTGCGCAATGTAAACTCACTACTGCAACTGTTGGCTATTGTAAGCGAACTTTGTATGTCTGCATTTGATGGATAATAGGCTGTGTTGTTATATCCTGCACAAAGCAGCAGAGCGAGTACGGTTAGTACTACGCCTATTCCTGTAGGCCATATACCTTTGTAATATTTATCTTTTAACAAGGTTTTTACTGTACCCCATAAAACAAGTATTACGCCTACAAGCATAATAGCAGTCAACCACCACATCTGGATCATATTATTGAGATATTTCATTGGTTCCATGAATATTAATCCTGTGTTTGGATTCACGGCATATCCATCTTTAAGTATTGTCCTAATTAGAAAGGCAAGAAATGTTATCAGAAATAATACAAAGTCTATTTTGAGCCTTTTCCGTGCATTTAATCTGATTTCATCATCAGCTATATTGTTTATAAAGTATAATCCGCCAAGAACTCTAGATAAATAAAGAACAGCAAGTCCAAATACAAGGTTCCATGGGTCGAGTAGGGCATCAAGTCCATTGCTCGCGTTTGCCCATCTACTAATTATAGGATAAAATCCATTTGTTAGATTACCTTTGTCAATTATAAAGTTTGAACCGTCGAAGAACGTAGCAACTGCCCCTCCTAGTAATATTGGTCCAAGAATGCCATTAATCATAAGAAAGGTTTGGAATGTTCCTTTACCTAATATATTTCCTATCTTATTCTGAAATTCGTAACTAACGGCTTGAAGTACAAAGGTGAACAGGATAATCATCCATAGCCAATAAGCCCCTCCAAAACTTGTTGAATAGAATAGAGGAAATGATGCAAAGAATGCTCCTCCAAAAGTAACTAATGTTGTGAATGTAAATTCCCACTTATGTCCTGTAGAATTAACAAGCATACGCCTTTTTTCATCTGATTTTCCTATAGTCATTAGTAGTGAATTTCCACCTTGTACAAATAGGAGAAAAACCAAAAGGGCTCCTAAAAGTGATATTAAGAACCACCAATAATGCTGTAAAAATGTATATGTCATAATATTATCCTTTCATTAATCATTAGTAATATTTACTTTGCTGTGATCAGGTCCCTTTTTTATAGCTTTACACATAATATTTATTTCAACTGTAAGAAGTGTAGAGAAAAGTACTAGAAAGATGAAGAACGTAGTCATTACAGCTCCTGGATGCAAATCGGATATAGCTGCACATGTTGGTAGCATATCTTGAATTGTCCATGGTTGTCTGCCGAATTCGGCAACGAGCCATCCTGATTCACTCACAATATATCCAAGTGGTAGGGAGCATAATGCGATAATATGAATCCACTTCATTGTTGATATGTCTTTGCGATAAACTATAAACAATATACAGGCGAATAGTATCACAAAGTAAATGCCAAGGCCAACCATTACTCTGAAGGCATAAAAGCAAATCGGAATATATGGAACCAACTCTCCTTTGTCTTTTATATACCCGTACCCAAAATAATCAATGTTGGACTTTAATATCTTTACAGACCTTTGTGCCGCTTCATTATCGCCAATAGCTTTTGATTTGCGATAATCACCAAGAGCTTTTATCGCGACTTTTCCACGGCTTATCTTTTCATCATACGATATAGCTTTTTTGCCATTTCGCATTAAATATCCTCCTTTTATAATATCATTTACACCTGGAACAAATCCATTTGTATTGTGAGTTGCCAAAAGAGAAAGTAAATTTGGTATTGATATGCCACCTGAAGCATGTTTACTATTTGAATAATCCGGTTGCTTAAATGGATTAATGCATGATATTACAGTGAGGTTTTCTCCATTGCCACCTTCGTATAATGCTTCTATTGCAGCTAATTTCATGGGTTGTGTTTGTGCAACCATATATGCACTGTTATCTCCTGTGTGTATGGCAAGCAGCGAAGATATTAATCCTATTATAGCTGCAATCTTGATGCTTGCTATAGCCATCTTCTTTTCACGTCCTTTTATTAGGTACCAACAACTTACAGCTATAACAAAAATTGCACCAATTACCCAAGTGGAGATAACGGTATGGAAGAATTTATCTATTGCAACGGGTGAAAGAGCAACCTGTGCGAAACTAACCATTTCATTTCTTACAGTATCTGGATTAAACTCTTGACCAACAGGATATTGCATCCATGAGTTGGCTACAAGAATCCACCATGCAGAAATTGTTGCACCGGCTCCTGTCAACCATGTAGAAGCAAGATGAAATCCTCTTGAGACCTTTTTCCATCCGAAGAACATTATTGCAACGAAAGTTGATTCCATAAAAAAGGCCACTATACCCTCTATTGCCAAGGGTGCTCCAAAGATGTCTCCAACAAACCATGAATAGTTGCTCCAATTAGTACCAAATTCAAACTCAAGTATTATACCTGTAGCTATACCCATGGCAAAATTGATTCCAAAAAGTTTTTGCCAAAAAACAGCGGTGTCTTTCCAGAAAACATTCCGTGTTCGGTAGTAACAAGTCTCCATTATGCCCATTATAAGAGCAAGCCCCAAAGTGAGAGGTACAAAGAGCCAATGATAGATTGCAGTCAGAGCAAACTGAGCTCTTGACCAATCGATAGTAGAAATGTCAATGTCTGATAAAATCATATTATTAAAATTAAGGTTTTACTCTATCTATAATTTGAGTTGATACGTATTCTGCTTTATTTCCTTTTGGAGCCCTTTCGCTCAAGAAATCGTTAAAGAAGAAAATCTTTAGCACCACGAATATTATAATCAATTTTACAATTATAATCATCCATAGTGTTTTTCCTAATCTCATATTTTTGAACCCATCATAATATAAGTCCCATATTTTGTATATTATATTCTTTAACTGCATATGCAATCACTAGTTTATTTTAAGTTTATTGTTTCAGCATATTTTTCTCCAAATCTGTTAGTGAATACCAATTCTATATTCTTTGCTTCAGCAGATGGCTTTACTCTGAACAGATGTGATGTATGGCAGCTATAGTTCTTGTTGCGCATAATCTTAAGATAATTTTCATCTTGGTCCAAAAATTGATCCATATTACCAATTAGTTTTCCGTCTTGGTACCATTCCATCTTACATTTATTATCGTAGTCCCATACATTTGCAACAATATAATCTTTCTGTGAGCGGAATTCACCTTGTTTATATATACGGAATTGATAAGAAACAGGATCTTTTGTAGATTTATAGTGCCATTTAATATCGTTACCGTTAACATCCACAATCAAATATCCGTTTGGAGAACCATCTCTATTTACATCGCCAAACCACCATGCACCACAAGCTGCACCTATATTATGTTGGTATAGTGTACCTGCTGGCTCTTCGTTTTCATAGTAATGTGTATGTCCACAAAATACATGCGCGTCATACTCCCGCAAAATAGATTCCAGTTCTGAAAAATTGCGAAGATTGCCAGATTTATCCCATTTGTTCCAGGCTGCAGCATGCATATTAACGAATATAGTTGCCCCCTTAGGTACAAAACTTAAATCTTTTTTCAACCATGCTATTTCTCCTGGTGTCATTCTCTCTACATATTTTCCTCTGCCCATATAGTCGATGTTTTTCACTGTTACAATGTGAATTTTACCTATATTAAAAGAGTAGCAAGTTGGTCCGAAAAATCTATAATAATTCATTTCAGCAAAACCAGAAGAACCTTTTTTCGCTCTGATTAGTTCTGGAAATCTGCTGTCAAAGTCGTGGTTTCCGATACAATTGAAAAGTGTCATTCCAAGATTCTCTATTGACTTTTTATATTTCCCCCACATTCTTATATTTTCGAATACAAGATCTCCAAGCGTAGCTCCTACAACCTCATGTTCCTTTTTCATCTTAACAGTTTCTTTTTTTAGATCCTCTACCGTTTCGGT
>OBMA010001588.1_pt1 | contig 13820 bp, 12 predicted proteins | sample 1539141 | NCBI WGS metagenome assembly OBMA01 (sample SAMEA3991484, study PRJEB22521) | metagenome | biome: anthropogenic terrestrial biome; feature: sewage plant; material: raw primary sludge | place: Sweden | collected 2012-09-26 | reverse complement strand
CTTTCCTGCGTTGTCTGTAAGATATTGAGCATCCTTCAGACTAGCTTGATTGAATTCTGTAGAAGATACGGATACAGTCTTACCTGTATATTTGAACTGATGATCCCAGAGGAGTTTGCTCATTCTTCCTGCAGAAATCTCGCCCTTTGCACTAAGATATTTGTCACCCAATTGAGGTTGCATACCATAGCATCCAATGTATAATCCTTTAAGATTTACTATAATCTCAGTACCGATAGGAAGATATCCGTTAATGCCACCCTCGTTGATACCAACAAGTATTGCACCGGTACCGTCTTCTAGAGAAATCTGACTGAACAAATTGCCCTCAATGTCGTTACCTGTAACATAAGCCTTTATCTGAATGTCATCAGTTACAGGAGCGTAACCGTAAGCCTGAGATAAAGTAGACTGATATTTAGCTTTCACTTGGGCTATAGTCATAATATTGGTCTCCGGAACAGCAGTGTTCCCTCTCTGAAAACCTGTAGGCTCATCCCAATTGCCGTCCATACATCCTGTAAAGAGTGTGCAGACAAGAGCTAACATTATATATTTAATATTCTTCATTATCTTATGAGATTAAAATTAGAATCTGTATGCTACTTGTAGCATTCCGTTAGTTCCGTAAATGTAATACTTCTTAGGGTTCTTAGAGAATCTGTAGCAACGGTCGCTAGTACTACCGTCATTTTTCAGAGAGTAATCGCTACGACTCTGCTCGTAACCACCTGTAACAATCTTCTGGTTGTTAAGAATGTTAGTAACCATAAGGTTTATAGACAGGCTACCTTTCTTCAGGCGGATGCTTTTACCGATTGTTCCATCAAGCATGAACCCTCCTTTTCCTTTATCTTGTGGAGAAACGATGAAGTTTCCTTCGTTGTCAACGCTCTTCTGATTCTTCAAAGGAGTCTGGTAACGATAGTAAGGAGAGTAACTCAAGTAGATACGGTCATAGTAGTTGCCATTAAGATCGATAAACCATCCACCTTGGTGGAAACTCAAACCGAGACTACCAGCAGTAAGTGGTGTTCCGCTTTCGCGCATGTTTTCAACGAGAGCGATGTCGTCTACGTATGTACCCTGTGTAGAGTTAAGGTAACGAACTTTTGCGTTGCTGATGTTCTTCGCTTCGCTTATAGTACCAAGAGCCTTAAAGTCTAGGAATGATGTTAGCTTGAATGTAAGTCCAAGTTCTGCACCGTAATATTCCTTGTTCAAACCAGTCAGTGAGTTGTAAGAGAATGAGTTGATATCGTCAAAATAGAAGCAGGTCCATTCTGTCGCATTGTCTACACGACTGTAATAACCGCTTAGATTCGCGTGAAGCCAAGAGTTGTTAAATTGATAGCCCAGTTCGCTACTGAATATGCGCTCGTTCTTAAGATTCTGAACAAAGTCATTATTCATTTCTGGAGCTTGGAAAGCCACATTGGCTGTAGGAGCTTTGTGCTCGTAACCAAGTCCGAGAGATATTACGCTTCCGTGACCAAGATCCATAGAACCGCTGAATTTAGCACCACCTGAAAGGAAGTTTGCGGTTTTGCTCTTGCCATAAGAATTGTCTGCAAACAATCCATTGCGCATCTTGCCGTCACGATTCATTCCGTCGTAACCAATTTTTGCTGCAATGCTGTAATGAAGAATTCCGAAAGTTTCAGTATAGTTACTCCAAATATTACCCTTCATTACGTTAAGAGTATAGTCGTAACCAAACTTATCGCCCTCTTTAACAAGTGCGTTTGGATGATTTAAGTCATATTGTAGGAAGTCAGAACCTACTGGGTATGTTCCTATAGCATAAGTGTTTATGTTGTGGAATGTATTTGCACCTAGAAGGTCGTCCATCGTCTGATAATGAGAACCCTTGTTGGCAATAGCTGCAAAACCTAGGTTCCAAGTACTCTTGTCTGTTAAGTGCTTTGTAAGTGCAGAGGCAAGTGTAACATTCAGGTTGTTGCTGTGACGTTTCTGTACATAATACATTGCGTCTACACCTTCCCCGTTTACAGTTTGATTGGCTGCATAAAGGCGATCCCAGTTAATCTGGCGGTTAGCTTTACTGTAATTCAACCAGTCGTAGGCACGTTGCCATTCTGCTAGAGCCTGTGGTGTCTGATATTGAGCATTGCTTCCCCATACATCATAAAAGCTACTTGGTAAACTCTTATAATAATCAGGAGCAGGGTTATCAGTATTGTTATAGTTCAACTTTGTACTTGAGTACATGCTGTACTTTCCAAGTACTGTTGTTGTGAGTTTTGTCTTGTTATTTATGTTCCAGTCCCAAGTGAATAGGGCAGAAGGTGCGAAATCATTAACTACACGAGAGTTACGCTTCTTGCCGTTCTGATAACCCCAATAAGGGTTATACTGATTATCATTTGCAAGCCAGTAGCTTTCGTCAGTAGCTGCACCTTGTGTTGAACGCTCTGTAGGATTGCCCCATGTGGCAAATGAGAAGCTATGTTTTCCAAGAAGTTTCTGTACGCCAAGGAAATAAGACAATGAATTATAGAATGTACCTTCTACATATCCACGATTTGCCCAACGATAAGTAAGACTTCCACTGAAAGCCCAGCCTTTAGCGTTGAATCCGCTACTGTATGAATACATACCGCGTAAAGTATAATTGCGGTTAGCTGCAGCTAAGCTGACACGGTGACCTGCAGCCATGCTACCACTGCGGAAGTTATAGTTATTGCTTCCAGCCATGTCTGTCATTCCATAGTTGTTGCTCTCAAAAGGAAGTGAGAAATCAACATTACGTGTCATCTGGTTCAGACCACCAATAGATGAGAAACTGAACTGCCCACGTTCTACGTCGTTAACTGGTGCACCATTGATATAAATGTCGTTATACTTTTGATTAAATGCGCGATAACGAAAGCGGACTGGTGAAAAAAGATAACCAACCTCGCTGGCATACGCATTAGTGTTAGAGTTAAGGATGGTTACATTTTGACTCATGTTGTCATCCTCGCCTAACTGTGCTTCTGTAAAAGTGAACGCGTTCTCATCTAAAGCCTTTGCCTGCTGCTGAGAATTGTTATTGTTCTGAGCGAGTGCAAGAGACGAATAGCAGAGCGCGAACAGTGCTAATTGGAGCTTCTTTTGCATAGTTTGATGTTTAATAAATATTAATAGTATTTTGCAAAGTAACAAAATAAAAATTAAATTAACAAGAATTTTAAGTTAATTTTTTTAGAACATACATATACATTAAATAAAAATGTGTACATTTGCAGTTCAACACCTTATTTTTAGAAGTGTTAGCGGAGGTTATTAAAATAATATTACATTCTTTATAATAGATGAAAAAGCAGTTATTAATATTGGCAGTTCTGCTGATTAGCATTACAGCCACAGCGCAAAAGAAGTTTTCTGTTTACGCAGTAGGTTTTTACAATCAAGAGAATCTGTTTGATACATGTCATGACGAAGGCAAGAATGATTATGAATTCCTTCCGAATGGTTCTTATCATTGGGATGGATTGAAGTATTCTCACAAGCTTCATAACATGGCGCAAGCACTTTCTGATATGGGAACAGACTTGCTTCCTAATGTTGGATGTTCTGTTATCGGACTTAGTGAGATTGAAAATGCCAAGGTATTGACCGATCTTACAAGTCAGCCAGCACTAAAGGCACGCAATTATCAGTATTGCCACATTGAGGGACCTGATATGCGTGGTATTGACTGTGCATTGCTTTATAATCCGAAGATGTTTAAGGTGGATAACATGAAACTTGTGCCTTATGTACAGAAAGAACTTAAGGACAGTAGTTATAAAACACGTGGCTTCTTAACAGTTAGTGGTAAGTTGGCAGATGAGCATGTTGTATTCATTGTATGCCATTTACCTAGTCGTTTCAATGGTTCCGCTTATCGTGAGTGGGGCGCAACTCAAGTTAAGGCGGTCAAGGATTCTTTGATTAATGAAGATCCAAAAGTTAAGATTTTAATAATGGGTGATATGAACGATGACCCTACAGATAAGAGTATGCACGAGGCTCTTGCTGCAAAAGAAGAAATAGACATGGTTGGACCTGATGATATGTATAATCCTTGGTATAATATTTTGGCAAAGCAGGGTACAGGTACATTAATGTATCGTGGTGCATGGAATTTGTTTGACCAGATTATCATGTCACCAAGTCTACTCAATAAAGGTGATAACAAGGGATTTTCTACATTGAAATTCTGGAAAAATAAGATTCAGCGTATGCCTTATCTTTTCCAGACAGAAGGACAATATAAAGGAAGCCCTAAGCGTACAAGTGCAGGTGGCGTATGGCTAGATGGATATTCAGATCACTTGCCTGTATGTGTATACCTTGTTAAAGAACAAGCTAATTAATTGATAGAGACACATCCTTTTGAACCTTGGTTACCGAGCAATGCAAAGTTGCTGATGCTCGGAACCTTTCCACCAGCAAGTAAGCGCTGGTGTTTTGAATGGTATTATCCCAACTTTCAAAATGATATGTGGCGCATATTCGGATATCTATTCTTTGCCGACAAAATGCATTTTGTTGATGCTGAGAATAAGACTTTTCATCTGGATATGATAAAGGCTTTTCTTGCCGAAAAGGGGATTGCTATATTTGATACGGCATTGCGCATACTTAGAACTAAAAATACTGCATCTGATAAAGATTTGGAAATAGTGCAGCCTAGTGATCTTGACGCAATGTTGAAAGGTTTGCCAGAATGCAAGGGAGTGCTTACTGCCGGGCAATTGGCTACAGAGATATTCATGCGCCATTACGATATAAAGGAAATGCCAAAGATGGGACAGAGCGTAGAGTTCATGTTCGATGGAAGGCTAATGAAACTATATAGAATGCCAAGCAGTAGTAGGGCTTATCCTATGCAGTTGGAAAAGAAGGCAGAGTTCTATCGTGTGATGTTTGATGAACTTATTTAGCTTCTGCCACAAATATAATAATAACATTATAATATAATGGAGGATAAAATTACGATCATCGGCATTGCTGGTGGAACAGGAAGTGGAAAAACCACTGTTGTAAGAAAGATTGTAGAGGCGTTACCACCGCATTATGTGGCAGTTGTTCCACTTGACTCATATTACAATGACACTTCACATATGACGGAAGATGAACGTCATGCTATAAATTTTGACCATCCAGATGCGTTTGACTGGAAGATGTTGAACAAACAAATAAATGACTTGCGAAACGGAATGGCTATAGAACAGCCTACATATAGTTATCTACTTTGTAACCGTCTGCCAGAGACAGTGCATATAGAACCTAAGCCTGTCATAATTATCGAGGGTATAATGTCACTGATAAACAAGAAGTTGCGTGATCTTATGGATCTCAAGATATTTGTTGACTGTGATCCCGATGAGCGACTTATAAGGAATATACAGCGAGATACTATTGATCGTGGGCGTACTGTTTCAATGGTTGTTGAGAGATATCTGAAAGTATTGAAGCCGATGCATGACCAATTTATTGAGCCAACAAAACGTTATGCCGATCTTATTATTCCGCAAGGAGGAGAGAATATAAAAGGTATAGCAATATTATGCAAATATATAGAAGGGCTTGTTCCTCAAGAATAATTTTAATAAAGCAGAAGACATTAATCAGTCCTCTGCTTTATTGCTTTTTATTTAAGTGTTTTATTTTCTTCTTTCTTGTAGAATTCTTTTCTGCATTTATTTGCTTTTAGTCCATTTATGCACTCAACGACTCCGTATAGCAACATACACAATCCTATAACAAATAGGGGAGCGTTAGCAATAGCTTTTGGATAAACGATAGCAATGATGCCTATGATTAATATAACTGAAGGCATTATCCAATAATAGAAACCTAGATATGCATACTTTGATGTATTAGCTAGAAATACGAATTGACTTATTGCACCTATTATTAGAACTCCTGATATAATATATACCAAACTCGTGATGAACGTACTCGCCATCAACGCCAATATAGCTCCGAGTAATAGACTTGCTATTCCCAAAATCGGGAAATGGGGTTTCGGACCTCCTGAAATTAGTTTTCCTTCTGAATCAAAAACTTCAGGCTTCTCTGATGATTTCTTTGTTGCGAAATATTCTGAAAGTGATACGACACCAGAGATAAAGAATAAAACGCCAATGGCAATAGTTATCCATTCTAATGTCTGTTCACGATATTCTATTAGTAATATACCAATAATAATAGCGCATATTCCGCGAAAAAAAGAACTTTGGAGTATTTTCATAAATATATTAGTTTTGTGCAAAGTTACAAAAAACTCTTAGTTATCATACTGTAAATGTCTTCTTTTTTGTATTTTTGCAGTCAAAATATTTATATATGACTACATTGTATTTGGTTCGCCATGGCGAAACTGTTGATAATGCTGCCCAAATACTTCAAGGACAGTGTCAGGGGCAACTTAATGAAAAAGGTATAGAACAAGCTAAAGAGGTCTGTGAGAAGATGAAGAATTGTGATATTGACGTATTTATATCAAGCGATTTGAAACGTGCGTATGATACATGCCGTATAATTGCCGCTCCGCATAATAAAGATGTTGAGCAAACGTCTCTTATTCGTGAACGCGACTGGGGGGATTTCACAGGTAAATTTATTCCCGATATGAAAGATGCTAAATGGCCGGATAATGTAGAAACACTTGAAAAAATGTTGAGTCGTGCACGTAATTTCCTTACATACCTTAAAGTAACGTATCCTGATAAAAAGGTCCTTGTTGTTGGACATGGTATGATCAACAAGGCAATACAGAGTGTATATTATGACAAACCTATGGGTGAAATACCAAAGATGGGAAATGCTGAAGCCAGAATTCTGATGTTATAAACATTATATAAAAAAGGATGGCGTAGCTTGAATTGCAAGCTGCGCCATCCTTTTTATTATATATGTTTTTTATCTGTGTCCTCCGAATACGCCTCCGTGGTTTCCATTGTTGGAGTTAGATGAATTGCCTCCACTAGTACTGCGACTTGGACTACTGTTGCTTCCGCCGAATGAACGACTAGGAGTATTACTTCCACCGAATGAACGACTAGAGTTTCCGCTTTCAGGTGAGCGACTAGGAGTGCTTTCGTTGCCGAAAGAACGGTTACTGTTGTTGCCAGAACGTTCAAAAGTGCGGTTTGGAGTAGTTAAGTTGTTTCCACTTCTAGAACCTCCGAAAACTCTGTTACCATTAGGTGCTGTAGTTCTTGTACTGCTTGGGCGGTTACCAAATACTCTGTTTGGTCTGTTATCGTTGTCATTACCGAATGCTTTGCCGTTATTATATTCATTGTTGCCGTTGTAAGCACGATCATTTCTGCTTCCGCCGAATATACGGTTATTGTTGTTGCCTCCAAATGTGCGGTTGTTATTGAAAGAACCATTATTGAAAGAATCGCGCATGCCTACAGATCTTCTGCCTTCGCGCATACTGAATGCCTGCCCGTTGTACCAACTTCTTCCGCCATTAACTCTCCAGCTGTGTCCACCACGATATACAGCATAGAAGTCTGGACGACCGAAATAGTAGTAATCACGATGTGGATAGCGAGCATATATTCTAAAATGCCAGTAGCCACCATCATAATAAATAGGATTGTAGAAATAGTTTACACTACAAAAAGTACGATATTGCCAGTCCTGTAATATATAACTAAGGTCCATATTGCGCTGGGTCCAGTAAGAACCATATACATCATTGTAATCGTTGATGCTCATCAGATAGTCAAGGTTTACTTCGTAAGCTGCCTCATACTGTTCATCTGTAAGATTTAGCTCATAAGCCATTTTGTCTGTTAGAAAAAGTGCCTGTTGACGAGCTTGCTCGTAACTCATTGCACTAGCTGAAACTGTTATTGTAAACAGTGCTATGAGGGCTAATATAAACTTTTTCATAATCGTATTTTTTAAAATTGTTATTACCTTTGTTGTCTCTTTAATCAGAAAGACATGTTTTGTCTTTTTTCATGTTGCAAAGATAGTATAAAATATATGGCATTTAAAAGGATTTTCCCTAAATAGAGAGAGGAAAATCCCTAATGTTTGATATTGCCACATCTTTTTTCATGGCTTCTTTTATGTCAATGCCTTTTGGATTAATACATACGGCATCCTTGAATCCTGCATTTATCAGCTTATCCTTGTTGTTTATCTTACCTGCAATCAATAGTGTAGGTACATCAATGTTTTTAGCTCTTCGCATAATCACATATGGCAGTTTGCCCATAAGTGTCTGTTTGTCGCTTGTGCCTTCTCCTGTGATAACGATGTTTGCATCTTTGGCAATATCTTCAAAATGTATTAAGTCCAGAAGTAAGTCTGCACCTGATTTCATTTCGGCATTCATGTATTGCATTAATGCATATCCAAGTCCTCCTGCTGCTCCAGCACCAGCCTTGTTGCTATAGTCGTGCCCAATATGCATAGCCGATATTTCGGCAAACTTCATCGCACGTTTTTCAAGAATATCAATCATGCTTTCTGTAGCCCCTTTTTGGCGTGCGAAAACATTCGATGCTCCGTTTGGTCCGCATAAAGGATTGGTAACATCTGATGCAATAATAAATTTGCATTCATTGATAATATCTCTGATATCATCAAAATTACCGTTGTTGCTGAATGATTCTATAAGTGCTTTCAGCATTCCGATACCGCAATCACATGTTGCGCTTCCTCCAAGTCCTATGATAAATTTGCGACAGCCTTTCTTTATAGCTGAGGCTATGAGTTGCCCAACTCCGTATGATGTTGCAATAAGTGGGTTTCTAAGTTCGGGTTCTATTAATGTAAGTCCGCATGATAGTGCGACTTCTATAATAGCAGTACCGCAATCGGTGATACCATATTCTGCAGTGATGCGTCTCATCATTGCGTCTCTTACGTTGATAGTCTCTCTTTTTGCTTTAAGGGCTTTGCAAAATGCGTTGAGCATACCTTCTCCACCATCAGAAACAGGTATGGTTATTATTTCCGCTTTGGGGTAATGCGAAGCAATGTTCTGATATACAGCTTCGGCAGCCTCTTCTGATGTAAGACATCCCTTAAAGGAATCTATGGCTATAATATATTTCATATTGTTAAATCTAAAACTTCCTTCCAAACACAATTTTAAGGAAAGTCATTCCCAATATTTTTATGTCTAGCATCCAACTTCTATGTTCAAGATACGAAAGGTCAAGTTCTAGTCGTTTAAGCATCTTTTCTATAGTTTCAGTGTAACCATTTGCTAGTGTTGCGTATGATGTCACTCCTGGACGTATTTGGTAAAGGTATGAATATCTAGAATCCTTTTCCATAATCTTATCAATATAGAATTTTCTTTCAGGGCGTGGACCCACAAAAGACATGTCACCTTTGATTACATTCCAAAGCTGTGGGAGCTCGTCAAGATGATGATGCCTAAGAAACTTTCCTATCTTGGTCATTCTGCTGTCATTTTTGTGCTTGGCAAGCTGTGGACCGTTCTTTTCTGCATTCACTTTCATGCTTCTGAATTTGTAAATGTAGAAGGGACGTCCAAATCGCCCTATCCTTTCCTGCTTGAAGATAACAGGACCATGATCTTCTTTCTTTATCGCGAAATAACAAATTACGAATAGTGGAGAGAATATTATAATGCAGATTATGGCAACAAAAAAGTCAATTAAACGTTTGGTGTCGCGCTCAATTTCATTCATTCCATCAGTGATGTAGCCATAATTTAATACCGTCATGAATTCTGTTTTATAGTAACTAGCTAATATAAAAACGCAAGAAAAACAATATTATTATTTTCTAAGTCTGAAAACATAAATATATTTCCTTATCATATTTGGTAATAATCTTATTATAAGTCTTATAAAAATGTTACTATACATGTTTATAATGCTTATATATCCAATCTTATATAAATTTTGTTGAAATTTAATCTCATTTTTAGCGTAGTCAATTCCGCCACGCCTTAAGAAAGCATTGTCGGAAAGTCGAAACCAAAGAAGGCTTTGCTGTATATTGTATAAATGTGCACCGTTTAATATAGCTCTTACCCACAAGTCGTAGTCTTCGAGAAAAGGTATTGCCCTATAACCACCGATGTTGCAAATAATACTTTTCCTGAACATGGTAGCAGGGTGATTGATAGGGTTGCGCGATTTTCCAAACTTGACAATATCATTATGTTTCTCTGGTATTTTGCGTGTTGAAATGATGTTTTCTTTATTACCATAAAACTCATCAATCCATCCGCTAACGATGTCTATATTTGGATGCTTTTCAAGGAAATCTGTTTGTATTCTGAATCTGTCGGGCATACATATATCATCGGAGTCCATTCTTGCAACGATATCGTATGAACAATATTTTAGTCCTTCATTAAGTGCAGGTCCAAGTCCTTTGTTTTCTTTCAGACATACAGTCTTTATATCATTATATTTCTCTTGCAGTCTCTTAATAACATCATATAATTCGTCGGTCAGTTTTCCGTCTTCAACTAAAATTACTTCATTTGGGAGAAGAGTCTGATTAAAAATGCTTGTTATTGCATCATTAAGGCATTCAGGCTTCTCTTTGTAATAAACTGATATGAGAACAGAAAAATTCATTATCTATATAATCGTATTATTTGTTTGGCAAAGTTACTCTTTTTCTTCATTATGACAAATATAATGATTTAAAGTTTTATCCTTAATCTGATTTGTTTTTATTAGGTCTATTGTTATTTGTTTCTTATATATTTTTTATTTAAGTTTCTTTCTATATTTATGAAAATAGTATATCGGAATAGTCATTACAATATAGACTTGTTTGGAGAGGCTGCAACTTATTAATCTTCCAGATATGTAACTTACTGTTATTGCATTTAGAATGTAATATGTAGTCAATAATTTTAAAAAAATAATTATATTATATCTAACACCTATAATCATAATTATAATTAATATCGATCTTCTTATAATATCAAGTTTAAAAAGTATGTCAGTTCTGCCCTTAATCAAGAGTATGTCTTGATTAATATCATGAAAGCAAAATACAAATCCTATAATGCTGAAATATCGAAGATATACTGCTGTTGTAATCCATTCTTTTGGGAATAGAATGTTGATAAATGGATTTGCAAATAGAAATAGTATTATCATAATAGGACCTATAATCCAGAAAGCTGTACCTACAACTCTTTGGCTATAAATCTGTAATTTTTTGTTGTCGTCTTGGAATTTGGACATAAAAGAGTAACTTACCCTATGTATAGAATATGATATGGTTCCTGATGTAAGATATGGTATTTTATTAGCCATTGTATATTGTCCCAATGTCGTTGCATTATAGTATTTTCCTACTATAAGGTTTGCTAAATTATCAGTGATAGCACCAAGTAAATTACTTCCGAGAAGGTTTAAAGAAAAACGGAGGTATTTCTTTACAGAACTCCAAGTATAGATGAAAGATGGTTTCCAAGAACTATATATCCAAAAAAATATACATTGAAATATTGAAAATGTTAGGTTTTGAACTACCAGGCCCCAAACATCCCTTCTTAATACGCTTGTGATAATTCCAATAATACCTGATAGTGTTACTGATAAGATTGAAATCTTTGAAATTATTTTGAAATTTATGGATTTGAAAAATATAGCTTGCTGGATGATAATTAATGATTGGAATATCAGTGCAAGAAAAGCTATTCTTATGAGAAAACATAATTTTGGTTCATTATAAAAAGTAGCAATATATGGAGCTATAATAAAAAATATTGAATACACTATTATACCAAGTAAGAGATTGAACCAAAATAAAGAAGATTTATCCATTTCTGTGACTTCTTTTTCATGTATCAAAGCTTGGCAAAAACCACTATCAACTAGAAAAGTAGAAAATGCTAAAAAAATAGTCATCATGCTTACCAATCCAAATTCTGAAGGAGGCAAAAATTGGGCAATAATGAATGTGCATAGTATTTGTATTCCCATTTTAGAGAATCTCTCAAATGTACTCCATATTGTACCTGATATGTTTTTATTTATGTTCATTATAAATACCAAATTATGCTTTTATAAATAATGGATGAACCTTTCATTATGACTTTTAGTAAAAATGAAGAATATTTTTCTTTATTGAAACATTTGTTAATTCTAACTTTGTCTATGAGTATTATTTTTTTTGAATAAGGTATATTTATTCCTTCTTGGTAAGCATACGATGGGGGATACATAAGACATTTGTTGTTTCTTAGGTATTTGTTTAAATATGATTCATCATGATATATTGCAATTATTCCATTTTTAAGATCCTCGTGTATATTTTTACTACATACTTCTGAGAGTTTCATGAAGTCTTTTACTTTACCTCCATTAAGACTTCCCATAAAGTAGTGATAGTTTTTTTCGAAAGGTCTTATATATGCTGTAGATTTTTTGTTTCTCTCGTACGGATATAGAAAAGCCGGTTTGTTATAATATCCTGGATGAATAACAGCTGATAATCCTTCTGTTAAAGGTAGAAAATCTAATCCTATTGGTGCTATAATTTTCATGTTAGCGTTAAAGAAGAATGTGTAGTCAAAGCGTAGCAATTGTTCTTTTATAGATAGAAAATCATCAAATCTCATTAATGAATCTAATGGAAATCCTTTGCATTCTTTTCTTGTAATGTGGACATCAGGATTTGAGCACAATTGTTCATCATCTGTGAAAACAAAATATTCTATATGAGCTATGTCTTTAAGAAAATATTTCTTTGCAGATTTATAAAAATCAGCAAAGAATCTGTTATACTTTCCTGTGCAAATATATAATACGGCTATTTTCATATTAATGATCTTTTTGCAAATATAGATTATAATAATGATAATCACTACTAAAGTCGTAAAAAGAATATGGAATTATATGGTTCCATTCTGATTTTATGGTTAGTATGATAATAATTCTTATTAACATAATAGTTATAAATAATAATAACACTATATTTCTTAATGCAATGGTTTTATCTGTTAGTATTATTGTATTGTTGTTGTTTATTATATATTTAAAGAATATTATATATATAATAGGCCATGTATATACGTTTATTCTAAATATTGGTATAAATGCAGGTGTCATAATGCTTATACATAATGCAAAAATACAGATCCAAAAATTAGTCTTGTCTAAAGGCTCCTTGCCAATTTCTTTATGGCAAAAAAAGCATGTTGATACCATTATAAACATTAAAATTCCATCTAGAAGAGCTGCAATAGGCGGCTTTTCTCTTCGCATACTTATTTTTACATACAGATGCCCAGCCAAACCTAATATATCTAAAATATGATAAATAAAAATGGCAGAGAAGATAGCTATAATAAATAATATTGTTACATTCTTAGCGTTTATCTTTAGCTTTTTTAGTATAGGGATTATTAGTAGTATTAATGCCGAAATATGAAATAATGATCCTAAAAGCACCATGATACAGTAGTAAAGAGTTTTGTCTTCTTTAAGCAATATATATGCTTTGTAGAAAAACATTAATGCAATAGTTTGACGAATAAGGCAAAATTGATCGAACCAAACGCCTGAAATAATCATTATGAATGATGCTAATGCAATTTCATCAGTGAATTTAGATATGAACCATATATTTCCACATGCAAATACTAATGAAGAAAGCATGATTATCGTATATGGTTCTTTTGAGACGTATTTTACAAGAATGTGCATTAGTACTTGATAGCCCCATTCGAATTTCAAAGCAATGTCATAGGTGAAAATAGACGAGTGCAGATAACTCATGTATTGTGATACATGATAATATGCACCATAATAATGAGGAGTATCGTTGAGTACTGTTATGTTTCTGAA
>OBMA010001585.1_pt1 | contig 13845 bp, 15 predicted proteins | sample 1539141 | NCBI WGS metagenome assembly OBMA01 (sample SAMEA3991484, study PRJEB22521) | metagenome | biome: anthropogenic terrestrial biome; feature: sewage plant; material: raw primary sludge | place: Sweden | collected 2012-09-26 | reverse complement strand
AAGCATTTTCACAAGAAGAAAAAAGAAGTGATGGTTTTGGACTTGGACTTTATATAGTAAAAACAATCGTAAATCTTCATGGATATAAACTTGATTATAAATATGAAGGAGGAAGAAATTATTTCATCATAAATATGGTGAAATAATTTACTTTTTATAAGATTAAGACTTATTTGGTCTTACATCTTTCATGGCTTCAAACCAATTTGCCTTAAAATCTTTTTTTATATATTTAGCTCTATGTGGAATCGTACAGCCTGAACAATCATGATGAATATAATCATCACCTTCAAATTTAGCACCTTTTTTTGAATCAATACTACAAAAAGAATAGACAACTTTTTCACCTATTTTTTCAAATCCAAGATCATCAAATCTAAAGTGTGGACAAGCACATAAATAGCAATTTAGTTCTTCTACATCGTGGCATTTTTTATTATCTTTATATAGTGGGCAAAAATCTGGTTCGTTTTTCACCATATTTTCAAATTTAAAATATTCTATTATTTCATCGACACTTTTGTGTGTCAATTTTTTCATTACATTACTATGTAGTTCCCCTTGTAATTGGAACCACTGGTCATAAGTCATCAAAAAAACTCCTAAAAAATATTAATATAAATATATAACAACAATATATTACTTCCAATCTACAAATCTAATGATTTTAATTTTTTTATACGTGTTATAATTTACCAAATGAAATATTATCATTTCTTAAGTAAAAGGAGTCCATATGAAAGTTTTGTTAACAGGATCATCAGGTTATATAGGAAGAAGGCTCAAGCAAAAATTACTTCAAGATGAAAATATTGAACTTAGATTATTAGTTAGAAATAAAAAAAGTGTTTCAGAAGACTTAGATAAAAAAGTACAAGTTTTTGAAGGTGATACATTTAATGTAGATTCACTTAAAGATGCACTAAAAGATGTAGATGTTGCTTACTATTTAATTCACTCTTTAAGTAGCGAAAACTACAAGAACCTAGATAGAATTTCTGCTGCGAACTTTGTAAATATAGCAAATGAATGTAATGTAAAAAAAATTATATATCTAGGTGGTTTGGGTGTTAAAAATGAAAATACAAGTGAGCATCTATTAAGTAGAATTGAAACAGGTGAAGTTCTAAGCTCAAATGAAAATGTTCAAACGATTTGGCTAAGAGCTGGAGTAATAATAGGTTCTGGAAGTGCTAGTTTTGAAATAATCAGAAACCTAACAGAAAAACTTCCCATTTTAACAACTCCGAAATGGGTAAATACAAAAGCACAACCAATTGCTATTGATGATGTATTATCTTATTTATATAATTCACTTTATTTAAAAGTAGATGGGAATCTAACTGTAGATATTGGGAGTGAACAACTAAGTTATAAAGATATGATGCTAAAAACTGCAAAGGTTTTAGATTTAAAAAGAATAATTCTTCCACTTCCTTTTATGTCTATAAATCTTTCATCTTATTGGCTAAACCTTTTTACTCCTGTTCCTTTTAGTGTTGCTAAAGCTTTGATTGAAGGGTTAAAATCAGAAGTAACCATCCAAAATGACAATGCTGTGAAATATTTTCCTACTATCAAACCAATTTCATATGAAGATTCTGTAAAAAATGCAATAAAAGAGATAGAAGAAAACCAAGTTATTAGTAGATGGAATGATACAGGAAGTGGAATTTGGGAAAAAAATAGTTCAAATGAAATCTCACAAGCTTTATTTATTGATAGAAAAGAAATAGATATTTCAAATATCGAACATAAAAAAGTCTATCAAGCATTTACTTCAATTGGTGGAGAAAATGGTTGGTTTGATTTTGACTTTCTTTGGGAAATAAGAGGATTTTTAGACAAAATGATTGGAGGAGTTGGACTAAAACGAGGAAGAAGAAGCCAATGTGATTTAAGAATCAGCGATTGTTTAGACTTTTGGAAAGTTGTGGATTTAAAAGAAAACGAAAGACTTTTACTTTATGCACAAATGAAAGTGCCAGGAGAAGCGTGGCTTGAATTTAGAATCAAAGACAACAAACTCATCCAATCAGCATACTTTTATCCAAAAGGGCTCTTAGGAAGGCTTTATTGGTATATTTTAGTTCCTTTACACTATTTTGTGTTTAATAATATGATAAAAAGTATTATCAAAAAAGCATCAAGCCTTTAGCTTGTGCTTTTTTGCCTTAAACATAAATCATCTTCTTAGTCATTCCACCATCAACTACAAAATCACTTGCAGTTATAAAACCTCTATTTTTTAGTAAAAACTTAACCACATCCACCACATCAGAAGGAACGCCAACTCTTCCGCTTGGATGTTGAAGATTATCTTCTTTTGTTGCAATATACTTTTTATCTGTATTTATCCAACCTGGACTTATAGAGTTTACTTTTACTTCTGGGCTTAATGACATTGCAAGAGCGTGAGTTAGTGAGCTAATCGCCCCTTTTGATGCGCTATATGCTTCTGTTCCACTTTCACTCATAATTGCTCTTGTTGATGAGATATTTATTATATGCCCTGATGATTCTTTTAAAAGTGTTGCAAATTCTTTTGAGAGAATATACGGGGCTGTGATATTAACACTTAGAGTATTTTCCCACTCTTCAAGCGTTTTTTCATCTAATGCTTTAAAAGTAGATTTTGCTGCATTATTTATAAGTGCATAAATAGAGTTGTATTTTGTTTTGATTTTATTTATTGTTTTTAGTAAATCTTTTTTATTTGATAAATCACATTTGTAAAAATCTACTTTTGCCATCTTGCTTTTTACAATATCAATATTTATAATATTGTATTTTTTTCTAAGCTTTTTGGCTAATATTTTTCCAATACCATTTGATGCGCCTGTTATTATGATATTTTTCATTTTATTCCTTGGCATTTATTTATAATCTATGTTATTTACAACTAACTTTTTATTTAAAAATGGATCAACAATTGCTTCTATTTCTGAAAATTTATATTTTAAATCAAAGCCTATTTTTGAGCCGTTTGCTGTACTTTCAAGAATATAGAAAGGCTTATCATTTACATATAAAGCTTTTTTATTTACTTTTATATCTTCTAGATTTATAATAACAAATATATGTTTTGGAACCAATACAAAATAAGCCTCATAGCCTTTTAGCTTTAACATAGAAATCAAAAGATTTGATTTATCATCACAATCTCCAAAATTTTGAGTAACCACTTGCTTTGAGTTTCTGGCAATACTTTCGTTTATTTTATATGGAATTGCTGTTACAAAATCTAACATTGATTGCACTTCACATATTTTGTCAGTCTTACAATCTTTTGTAAGATGATTTGCTAGTTTTAAAGTGTAGTCATCGGTTCTTACTTGATTTACATAAGTTGAATCACCTATATCTATAAACTGATTTTTTACTATAAAAAAAGAAATATATATCATATAAAGCACATAGAGTATAAATGTAGCGCTTAGTAAAAAAGAGAAATATTTTATAAATTTATTTTGAATTAGCATTTTATATTTTTATAATAACATCGCTAATCCGATATTCAAAAGGACAAGCTCTGTGTGTTCAAGGGTAAACCCTAAACAATCACCATTTACAAAACCAAATTTCTTATTTAATACTTTTAAAATTAAATAAAAACTAATAAGTGATAGTATAAATAAAACTAAAGCATTAAAGCCTATTAAAAATGCAATCAAAATATAAATTAAAGCAATAATTTTTAATCTAAATACGCCAGAACCAGCAAAAGCAAGGGATAAAAAGCTATCTTTACTAAATTTAAAATACTCAAGTAAATATATAAGATTTAATCTTGAAAAAATACAAACCATAAAAAAAAGTGCATATTGTTCTTCATACAAAACATAAGTAATAATCCCAACTTTTAAAAGCACAAAGGCAATAGCATATAAAGCTCCAATCGCTCCAATAGTTGATTCTTTCATAATAGCATAGGCATCTTTTCCACTATAAGAAGCAAACCAAGCATCAACCACATCTATAATTGCTTCTGTGTGAATAAACCCATAAAGAGCAAGATAAACTATAGCCACTACGAAGGATGCATATAAAGGGATAAAGAATTGATTTAATAAAAGATTTAAGGCAATTACAATAGAAGCTAAAATAGCTCCAACAAGTGGCAATAAAACTAATGTGTATTTATAAGTTTTATCATTTATTTGCATATCTTTTACAAATACAGGAATAATAGAAAAGTAAGATAAGGCAAAATAAAAAGCATTTAAAATCTCTTTTAGGGCTCTCATTTTAATCTTCTTTCAATTCCATATTTCACTTCATAAACCTCATCACAAAGACTCGCTAGCTCTTGCCCCAAAAGCCCAGAGAAATCTACAAATTTTCTTGATTCAGTATCTATGGGAATCACTCCACAAGAAACATCATTTAAAATAAATATAATATTTGCATCAATCTTGCAAATAGTTCTTAGTTGTTGTTTTAATTCATCTTCACTTTTTAAAAGATTATTCAAAAGCCACATAGAAACACAATCTATCAAATAAGTATTATTTGATTCTACTACTTTTGTTAAATCTTTTGCTTCTTCTATACAAATAAAATCATCTTTTCGTTCACTTATATGTCTATTAATTCTCTCATTCATAGAAACATCACCATAAGAGTTATCATAAGTAGCCACATAATATGGCTTTGAATTTTGAGCCAAATCTAAAGCTTTTTTACTTCCAGCTTTTGTTTTTCCTGATTTTTGTCCACCAAAATAAAATATCTTACTCATAATTCTAAAAAGCCTTTTATTCCTGTAAATACAATTTGAGCAGATAATGCTGCTAAAAACAATCCAGTTATTTTAGAAATTACCAAAAGTCCTTGTTTCCCTATTAATCTTTCAAAAACCGTCGAAGTATAAAGCATAAGTCCAATTACAACAACAGCACTAACAAGAGCTAAACTTCCCATAATCAAAGATGCTTTACTCTCAAAAGTGGCACCCATTACAAGTAAAATACCAATAGTTCCAGGTCCAATAGTAACAGGAATTGCCAAGGGAACAACTGCTAATTGTGATATATCTTTATCACTAGCCTTTGCACCATCTTTGCTTCCTTTTACTAATTCAACTGCTGTTAAAAACAATAGTGCTCCTGCTCCTATTCTAAAGGCATCAAGAGTTATTCCAAAAACAGAGAATATATGTTTCCCAAAAAATAATAATATTAAACTAGCAATGATTACAGAAATAGTAACCTTTATTGCTAATGCTTTTTTCTCTTTTGGTGTCGCATCTTGTGTTAAAGTTAAAAATACCGACAACACAAAAAACGGTGTCATAATAAAAAACATTTTTAAAAATGTTGAAATAAAAATATCCATGAAAATCCTAATTTATTTATTTTAAAAATACTTCTTAATCTCTTGCGCCCAAAGTTTATAGGCACTTCCATTTAAATGTAAATCATCAAAAGTATACTTCTTTTCTAGTATTTTATTTGGTGCAAAAATAGGATTTAGATTTATAAATGTGATTTTATTTTCACTTGCATAAATTTCAAGTTTTTTATTTAAAGCTTCAACTTCTGTATTAAAATTTCCTGCTCTTCTTTCACCTATATATAAAGTTGATTGAATATATACTTTTATATTTTTTTCTTGAAATACTTTTATTATTTTTAAATAGTTTGCAAAAATCTCATCAACACTTGCACCTCTCATAATATCATTTACACCAATCATTATAAAAACATTTTCTATATTTTTGCCAATTGAATCAAGTCTTTCTAAAACTCCTGATGTTGTATCTCCACTTATTCCTCTGTTTTGAACTGTGTCTATATTTAAAAGTTCATCCCATCTTCCCTCATCTGTTATTGAATCACCTAACATCATCGTTTTATATTTATCATTTTGTGTTAATTCTTCAAATTGGCTTTTTTTATGTTTATAATATGGATCATTTTGTATTGTCCAAGCTTTTAGCATCATTGCTCCTGCTATTAATATAAATATTATCTTTTTCATTTCTTATCCTAAAAAACTTTCTATTTTTTTTGTAACTTGCATTTTTGTAAGCCCATTAATTGCTGCATAACAAAGTGCTGCACCACAACCAACTCCTTCTTTTGCTTCACCTTCATCATAAAGTTTAAGTGCTGGATGTGAAGATTGCTCAAAATCAAAATCACTTGCATATGCATTTATAGGAAAATCCAATTGCTCTAAAAGTGCTTTTATATTTGAATTTAGATCTTTATTTATCCATTTTGTAGTGCAAAGTGCTAGGTTTGAGCTATCTATGCTTCCTTCCATACTTCTTAAAATTGAATTAGCTACAAGTAAAACAGCAGCCATTTGAGTTCCACCTGCTAGGATTATTTTTTGATTATTTACTTGGCTTCCTAGTATAAATCCCGCATTAAATATAATCATATTATCACTAATTGAACTTAGTATTTCAAAAATATCATCATTTAAATCAATTCTTTCTAGTGCAGTTCTTATTGCTTTTTCTTTTATTTCATTTGGATTATCTTTATATGAACTTGAAAAGTATCCATCACATTCATATCCAAGTGCCAAGGCTGTTGCATTTGCTGTTGTTGTTCCTGCTGGAACTGATTCTGCTAAAATCACATAATCATCATTTGTTTTATAGTTTTGTGCAAACTCTATAGCTTTTTGAAAAATCTCTAAAGCATCTATTTTATCACCATCATCAATTCTCATACTTGGCTTTATGTTAAAATTATGAATCTTAAAATAGTTTATATTTGGTATTACTTCTAGTCCTAAATTTAAAATCTCTATATTTGAAAAAGCATTTAGTTCATGTATTGCTCTTGTGATTAATGCAGGAGTTGGAACGCCTTTTGGAGTTTTTGCTATATCTTCAAGTGATCGCACCTCTTTTGTGCATAAAAATTCTGCATCAAGTGTGGGAGTAAGATATAGTTTCCCAGGAATTCCTGCTTGGGAGATATTTGGAATTTCACATGTTTTTGTAACACTACATCCAAGTAAAAATGTAGCTTTTTTACCCCTTAGAAATTCTAAAAAATCCACTTTCCCTAATATCGTTTCAAAGTTCATCAAAAGCCTTTTGTAATAATTTTTGCAAAAGTATAACAAATCTTAGGTAAATAGTTATTTTTTAAAAATTCCTTATATTTTGTTTGTAACTAAATTATATTATAATGCTCTTATGATTTAGAAAAGGAGAATTTATGTCAAATCAAGTTTTAAAATTGTTAGCACCACTAGCAGTTTTAGCAATCTTATGGTTCATTCCAGCACCAGAGGGTCTATCTGCTAATGCGTGGCATTTCTTAGCGATATTTTTTGCTGTTGTTGTAGGACTAATTATTGAGCCAGTTCCAGCTGCTCTTGTAGGTTTTGCGGGAGTATCGCTAATTGCTGCGTTAGGATTAATTGGTAATTCAAAAGAGAGTATCAATTGGGCATTAAGTGGTTTCTCAAATAGTGTTATTTGGTTAATTTTTGCAGCATTTATGTTTGCTCTTGGTTACAAGAAAACAGGTCTAGGAAGAAGAGTTTCATTAATTATGATTAGATATATGGGTAAAAGTTCACTTGGTCTTGGATATGCAGTTGCGTTTTCAGATTTAGTTCTAGCTCCATTTATGCCATCAAATACTGCAAGAAGTGGTGGTTCTGTTTATCCAGTGGCTATTAATATTCCGCAAATATTTGATTCTCATCCAGATAAAGATCCTAGAAAATTAGGAGCTTATATCTCATGGGTAGCAATTGCAACAACTTGTGTTACAAGTTCAATGTTCCTAACAGCACTTGCACCAAACTTACTTGCAGTTGATTTAATATCAAAAACAACAGGACATGCAATTTCTTGGGGTGAATGGGCCGGAATTATGCTTCCATTAATGATTCCATTATTTTTACTTACACCATGGTTAGCATATGTTGTTTATCCACCAACTCAAAAAAAATCACCAGAAGCACCAGTTTGGGCAGCAGGTGAGCTTAAGACTTTAGGACCTGTTACATTTAAAGAGTATTTAATGGGATTCTTAGCAGTAGTTGCTTTAGTTTTATGGATATTTGGAAAAGAGATAGGAATTGATGCAACTACAACAGCTATTTGTGTTGTTTCTGTTATGGTTTTAGCAAATGTTATTACTTGGGATGATTTAATTTCAAATAAAGCTGCGTTCAACGTACTTATTTGGTTCTCAACTTTAGTTGCAATGGCAGAAGGATTAAAAAAAGTTGGAATTCTTGAATGGATTGCTTCAAATACTCAATCATTAATAGCAGGGTTAAGCCCAACAATGTTGATTATTGCATTAATCGCAATTTTCTTTTTATTACATTACTTTTTTGCAAGTGTTACAGCACACGTTACAGCACTAATTCCAGTGTTTATGACAATTGCTGCAACTATGTTAGCACCTGAGCAAATTTTACCATTTACAATTATATTAGCTGGTACTTTGGGAGTTATGGGAATAATCACTCCTTATGGAACAGGACCATCACCTATTTGGTATGGAGCAGGATATATTTCACAAGGAAGATGGTGGGCTTTAGGGGCTATCTTTGGAGCTTTATATTTAGCAGTTATTCTTGTAGGCGCACTTATATTTATCTAAAACTTAACTAAAAAGTGGGTATTTCTGCCCACTTTTTAATCTTACTTATCTATAATATTACTCTTAAAATAAAAAAGGCTATAAGCTATGGATAAAATTAAAAATCAATCTGAAAATTTAGAAATTGTTACAATGGAAAAATCAATGTTAAAGGAAGTTGCACAAATAGCTTCAATGACATTAGGAAGTTCATTTGTAGATGAAAGTATTTTAAATAATGATATTAATTTATGTGCAAGAAGTGGCACCAAAATTCTTGGATATTGCACTACTAAATTTATTAATTTAGATTACCTAAAAAAAATTCTTAAAAATAAAACCCTTGAGCTACCTAAAGAATATGAAAAAGTTGCATATATCGACTCTTTAGCTGTTAATACTAATTTTGCAGGTAAAGGTGTTGGAACTTTGTTATTTAAAAACACTATTTTAAAACTAAAAGAAAACAATATAAAATTCGTGCTAATGGCTGGATGGAAAAATGGCACAGAGGTTAATATTAAAGGTTTAGCTTTAAAAGAAGGCTTTAAAGAAGAGTTTGAAATAGAAAACTTTTGGAAAGAAGATAGTCTTGAGTATAACTTTAATTGTACAGCTTGTGGAAAGCCACCATGTTTATGCTCTGCTGTTATTTATACAAAAGTATTAGTTTAATCCATAATAAATCTTTTAAAATTTATTATGGATAATTTGTAAGTTTTTAAAAGTTTTTATTCACTATATCTAAAAACTCTTTTGGATTTTTATATCCAACAATCTTAGAAGATTTCACTTCATTTTTATCTTTATCCCAGAATATTATTCCTGGAGGTCCTACTATTGAGAACATCTTTTGTAAAGCTTTATCATCAGCATTATTGGCTGTTACATCTGCTTTTAAAAGTGTAAAATTTTGAAGTTTATTAATAACTTGCGTATCTTTAAAGGTTATCTCTTCAAACTCTTTACAAGCAACACACCAAGATGCCCAAAAATCTAACATCACTGGTTTATCTGATTGTGCAATAGCTTGTTTTAATTCTTCAATATTTTTAATCTTTTTAAATACAACTTTTTCACCTACATCTTGAACAAGAGTTGATGATGTGAATTTTTCTAAAGGTTTTAGAGGATTCGTTGATCCACTAATTGCACCTACAAATAAAACTATTCCTAAAATAAATACCACAACTGTAATTAATTGAGAAATTATATGAGTGTAAATTCTTAAGTAAATTGCACTTCCAAGGAATAATAATGCCCATAAATACATAATAACACTTGCATCTAAAACCCTATCAAGAAGCCAAATAGCCACAGCTATCATTATAATTCCAAAGATTCTTGTGATTCCTTCCATCCAACCACCTGGTTTTGGCATAAATCTTCCAGCTCCAAGTCCTATTAGTAAAAGTGGTACACCCATTCCTAAACTCATAACAAATAATGCCATTCCACCAAGAACTGCATCTCCTGTTTGTCCAATATAAACTAAAGCCCCTGCAAGTGGTGGAGCTACACAAGGCCCTACTATTAAAGCTGATAGGAATCCCATGATTGCAATTCCTGCAATTCCCTGTTTTTCTTTTCCATCTGTTGTTTTATTTAATTTTGTTTGAATAGCTTGTGGTAATCTTATTTCAAAATATCCAAACATAGAAAAGGCAAGTGCTACAAAAATAAGTGCAAACACAACTAGAACATAAGGATTTTGTAGTGCTACTTGTAAGTTAGCACCAAAAACACCTGCTATTACACCTGCTATTGTATATGCCGCACTCATAGATAAAACATAAACCAGTGAAAGAATAAATCCTTTACTAGCTGTCATTTTTTCTTTTTGAGAAGCTCCTACAATTATAGACGACAAAATAGGAATCATAGGAAAAACACAAGGAGTTAAAGAAAGTAATAATCCAAATCCAAAAAATGTTGCAAGAACTATTAATATATTTCCATCTTTTAAACTATTAGCAATTGTATCAGTCTCATTTAAATTACTTATATCCTCAACTTTTACTTCTTCTTTAATAAGATCATTTTTTGTATCACCTGCACCAATTTCAACTAAATACTTTTCACTCATAGGCGCATAACACAGCCCTGCTTTTGAGCAACCTTGAAATGAAACAGTTACTTCATATTTTGATGATTCAAGTTTTGCTTTTAAAACACTAAAAGGAATTATTAAATCTAAATCATTTAAATGAACAATAAATTCGTCATAAGGTACTGGTTCAGGGATATTTATCTCATTTTTGATATCTATTTTTTCTGGTTTTGTGATAAATACTGTTAATTTATCATCATATAAATATATATCTTTTCCTAATGCTAATTTAAAATTTAAACTATCTTCATTTTGAGTAAAGCTAGTTTTAAAAGCATCTTTTGGCTCTAGAAAATCTTGATTTATCTCTAATGAAAAGGAATAAATAAAAAGAGACAATATTAATAATATTTTTTTCATTTCTAACCTTTATTTAAAATTTTCTTTTGCTGTTTGTGCCAATTCTTCAACACTTAATATTCCAACGTAATTATTTATAGGTTTTCCATTTTTGAAATAAACCATTGTAGGAAGTTTTGAAACTCCATATTTTTTTGCAAGAACTAATTCTTCATCAATATTTACTTTAAATATTTCAACATTATCTGATTTTACTATTTCAAAATCTTCTAAGTTATTTGCTAAAACTTTACAAGGAGGACACCAAACTGCATAAAAATCTACAATTACATTTTTGTCTTTTATCTTAGCTTCAAAATTATCTGAATTTAATTCTTCATAAGAAAAAAGAGAAACTATGCTAATTAACATTATTATTAATATTTTTTTCATTATTTGACCTTTCATTTTTTTTAATTATATATTATCTTTGTATAGAGTTTGTTTACACAGGTTTTATAATAAAAAATTTATTTTTATTTATAAGTTTTTATTATATTTTTTATGTTAATATTTGCTTTTATTTAAAGGATTTTTATGAATAATTTAGTAGATTTACAACCAAAAATAGTTGAAAAAATGATAGATGATAATATTGTAATGATAGATGTTAGAAGACCTGATGAGTGGGATAGAACAGGTGTTATAAAAAATGCTCATTTAATGACATTTTTTGATGAATATGGAAATCATAATATTGAAAAATGGATGCAAGAGTTTGAAAAACTTGTTACTTCAAAAAAACAAACTTTTGTTTTAATTTGCGCACATGCTAATAGAACAAGAACAATAGGAAACTTTTTAATTGAACAAGGATACGAAAACACAGCTCATTTATTTGGTGGAATGGCTTTGTGGCAACAAGAATTAAGAGAGACAATAAAGTATTAATCTTTAATACTCTCTTTTATTTATTCAATAATTTCTTCATTATGAAGCTCATAAAATTCACTTTGTTTTGTAACATTTTCATTAAAATACTCAAGTTTACTCTCAGCACTTTCTAAATCTTTTAGTTTTGCAATATGAAAAACCGCATCACCTTCTTGAATCAAAGGTATCTCAGATTTTCCAATAATAACCCCATCAAATGGCGATCTAATTGGAAAACTATCATCTCCTAAAGGTTCATCAATAAAAGCAATAATTTCATCTTTTTTAACTAAATCACCAAGTGCTTTTATAGTTCTTAACATTCCACTTTCATTTGTTCTAATCCAATTACTATTTCTTGTAATAATTGGTGTTTTTAGAATTTTTCTACTAACTGTTGGTAGCATATTAATTTCTCTAAGAACATTTATAATACCTTTTACACCAATTCGAATACAAACTTCATCAAATCGTAAAGCTTCACCTGCTTCATAGAGTAAAATAGGAATTCCACTATCTTGGGCAACACTTCTTAAAGATCCATCTCTTAATTCAGAGTGTAAAATAACAGGTGCTTCAAAGGATTTTGCTAGTTTAAAAGTATATTCATTATCTATATTTGTTCGTACTTGTGGAAGATTTGATTTATGAATTGATGCTGTATGCAAATCAATTCCTAAATCACAACGGCTTACTATTTCATCAAAAAAAATCTTTGCAACTCTACTTGCAAGGGAACCTTTAATACTTCCAGGAAAACTTCTATTTAAATCTCTTCTATCTGGTAAATATCTTGAAAGATTCATAATTCCATAGACATTTACAATGGGAACTAAAATCAAAGTTCCCTTTAGCTTATTTAAAATATTAAGTTTTCTTATTCTTCTAATTATCTCTATTCCGTTTAATTCATCCCCATGAATAGCAGCACTAATAAAAACAATTGGTCCATCCTTTCTTCCTCTGATTACTCGAATAGGAAGATTAGTTGGTGTATTATAAAGCTTTGGCAACTCCAGATTTATTGTGGTTGTTGTTCCTCTTAAAATCTCAGTATTTGCAATTATGAATTTTGAATGGGGCATTATTTGTATTAAGCTCCAATATTATCTTTTTTAATTTTTCTTTTTTGTGGATTAATTGAACAAGTTGGTTTAATACTTTTTTCAATATATTCCATAATTTTTGCTGCAATATTTATGTTTGTTGATTTTTCAATTCCCTCAAGTCCTGGAGATGAATTAACTTCCATTACAAGAGGTCCTCTGCTTGATGGAATCATATCAACTCCACAAACACCAAGTCCCATAGCCCTTGCAGCTGCTAGTGCTGTTGCTTTTTCTTTTCTATTTAATTTATATGCAGTTGCACTTCCACCTTGGTGTAGGTTCGATCTAAAATCACCCTCAGCACCTTGTCTTTTCATTGCACCAACAACTTCACCATTTACAACTAAAGCTCTAATGTCAGCTCCACCTGCTTCTTCTATGTACTCTTGAACAAGTAAGTTTACATCCATTCCATAAAATGCATCAAGAACCGATTTAGCTGCTTTTTCACTATCAACTAAAACAACACCAACACCTTGAGTTCCTTCTAGAATTTTTAAAACTAAAGGTGCTCCACCACTTAATTCAATAACGTCTTTTGCACTTGATTTATTTGAAGCAAATACAGTTCTTGGCATATCTACATCATTTCTTGATAAAACTTGTAAACTTCTTAGTTTATCTCTACTTCTTGTAAGCGCCAGATTTCCTGTTGTACTAAATACTTCCAGCATTTCAAAGTGTCTTACCATTGCAGCACCATAAAATGTTCTACTTGCACCAATTCTAGGAATTATAGCATCAGGTATTGGTAATAATTTCCCTTGATAATTAATAAGTAATTCACCCTTCATAATCTCAATAGTACATTTTAAATAATCAATTACCTTTACATCCCAACCTT
>OBMA010001584.1_pt1 | contig 13850 bp, 11 predicted proteins | sample 1539141 | NCBI WGS metagenome assembly OBMA01 (sample SAMEA3991484, study PRJEB22521) | metagenome | biome: anthropogenic terrestrial biome; feature: sewage plant; material: raw primary sludge | place: Sweden | collected 2012-09-26 | reverse complement strand
GCATGACTATATTAACGGTATGGCAATATGCAAAACCAATGGTATAATAATGTTGCAGGGAGTTGACGGATGGACAATATTCAATCCCGATAGTATAAGACTTCCTAATTACAGGATAAACCCTTTACTGATAAATGTATATATACAGGGTAAAAAATATGATATAAACAAACCTTTAAGGTTAGATTACAAGAACAATTCATTGTCTTTCGATTTTTCTGCACTTAATTATATACGTCCGGAACAGACTTTTTATCGTTACAGACTTGAGAACAAAAGCGATAAGTGGAATGTAATATCTGCCAACCAACAAGGTGGGGCTGTAGACTCAAAGGGTATACTACATCTATCTTTTGTGGAATTACCTCCAGGTAAATACACATTGCAGGTCATGGCATCAATGAATAAAAATCAATGGCAGGGAGAGATAAAAACAATATCATTCGAAATCTGCGCTCCATGGTGGGATACTACTGCAGCTCATTATATATACGGAATATTATGCATACTAATCTTATCCATCAGTGTTGCTATTTATATTAAGAAGATGAGAGTGAAAATGATGGAAAAGCATCATGAAGAAATGACGATGATGAAAAATGAGATGGTCTTTGTAAGTAAAGTGACAGCATTTGTAGAACAGAATATATCAAACTCTAAATATTCAGTAGAACTATTAAGTAAGGACATGTGTATGGATCGTACGGGATTGTATAAGAAGTTATCAGCTCTATTAGACAAGTCGCCAACTATGTTTATACGTGATATTCGTCTTGAACATGCTGCAAAATTGTTAAGAAATGGGACTATGAATATAAGTGAGATAGCTGAAGCTGTAGGGTTCTCTTCTTCCAGTTATCTAAGTAAATGCTTTCAAGATAAATACGGTTGTAAACCTTCAGAATACAAGTAGATTAACTATTTTCAACGAGATTGTTATACGTATCAACAAATGTTTTATCGTTTTAACGACAAAATATATAACTTTGCCAGATAATTATAACAATCTAACAATATGAAGAAAAGTTTAATATTATTTGCATTATTAGTTGTGTCCTGTTGCATCATGGGACAGGACTTTAACAAGACTAAAAATGGGGTGAAAATTGATGTCCCATCACAAAAAGTAACAGAGGAAATAACATTTTACTCACCTTATATAGTAAGGGTGGTAAAGTATCCAATGTCGATGCTAACAGCACCTGCAAAAAAAAGTTATTCTGTGATAATGAATCCGGTAAAGACAGATATAAAGTATCTGGATCAAGGCAATGATATCATATTAAAGTCTGAGTCTATAATAGTACTTATAAACAAGGATAACGGTGAAGTGTCTTTCAAGGATTGCAAAGACAATAAACTTCTGACCGAAAAGGGATCTGGATATGAGAAACATATTGGTGATGCTAACAATGGAAAATACAAATTCAGACAATCATTTGTTCTGGATAAAGACGAAAGCATATTCGGACTAGGCCAACGTCAATGCCCAACTCTAAACCAGCGAGGTCAACATGTAACGATATGGAGTGGCAATACAAACATCACGATACCTTATTTCACATCCGACAAAGGTTATGGACTGTATTGGGACAATGCCGGTAAGTCATACTTTGACGATTCTCCAGAAGAGACATCATTCAAGTCGGATGTCGCAATGATGGAAGATTATTATTTTATGTATAAAGACGGAACTCAAGATGGTGTCGTAAAACAAATACGTACTCTTTCTGGTCAGGCTACAATGTTCCCTCTTTGGGCAATGGGGCACTGGCAGAGTCGCGAACGCTACAAAAGCACAGATGAATTATGCTCCGTGGTAGATAAATACAGAGAACTACAAATACCATTAGACGGTATTGTACAAGACTGGCAATATTGGGGATGTGATTCTAACTGGAATGTTATGCGTTTTATGAATCCTCATTATATCAACAAGATGGGCGATAAAGCATGGGACAAGTTCTTGCCTAACGACGAAGACAAAAAGGCAGACTACAAAACCTTGAGAATTAAGACTCCTGAAGACATGATAAAATATGTGCACTCACAGAATGCTCATTTTGTTATATCAATATGGGCTAGTTTTGGTCCTTGGACACAACAATATAAAGAACTTAAAAAGATTGGTGCTTTGTTACCTTTCGAAACGTGGCCAATGAAATCCGGTGTGCGTCCTTATGATCCATTCAATCCAAAAGCAAGGGATATATATTGGAAATATCTTACCAATCTTTATAAGATGGGTATAGATGCATGGTGGACTGATTCTTCAGAACCAGACCACTTTGAGAAGCCCGGCGATAATGATTATATGACTTATGATGGCACATGGTTAAGCGTAAAAAATGCATTCCCATTGATGACAAACAAAGGTATATACGAACACCAGCGTGCTATGAAAGGTAATGACAAACGTTCAGTACAGATGACACGTTGCGGAGCATTCGGCCTACAGCATTACGGTACTTTCAGTTGGAGCGGTGACATCACAAGCAGATGGGATGTGATGAAAAATCAAATACCATCGGGATTGAATTATGTAATATGTGGTATACCATACTGGAACAATGATATAGGCGGTTTCTTCGGTTGGGACTATAATAACGATCCAAAAAATCCTGCACTTCAAGAGTTACAGGTAAGATGGATGCAGTGGGGTGCATTTATGCCTCTTATGAGAAATCACTGTTCTTCGCCTATGAGAGACGAGTTATACTGTTTCGGTAATAAAGGAGACTGGGCTTTTGATATACAGAAAGAGTATATACAATTACGTTATCGCATGTTACCTTATATATATAGTAATGCAGGCGATGTCGTACTAAATAGCGGTAGCATGATTCGTCCACTGGTAATGGACTTTGTGAACGACAAAAAGGCTATAAACAGAGATGACGAATACCTATTTGGCCGCAACATCCTTGTTAAACCGGTTACTGACCCTCTATACACATGGAAGGATGAAAACAAACGCGGTCATCTTTCTTATCCTGATATAACAAAGGCTGCTGCCGGAGTTAATGTATATCTACCTGAAGGTACTGAATGGTATGATTTCTGGACTAATCAAAAGATAGAAGGTGGACGTGAGATAAGCAAGGCTTGTCCTATCAACATAATGCCCGTTTATGTTAGAGCCGGTTCTATTATCCCATTTGGTCCTAATGTAGAATATGCAAAAGAGAAACCTTGGAATAATTTGGAAATAAGAGTATATCCAGGTAAAGACGGTTCTTTTACTCTATACGAAGATGAATGTGATAACTATAATTACGAAAAAGGACAATATTCACTGATTACTTTCAAGTGGAATGACAAGGAACATACACTTACGATAGCAGATCGTACCGGTAAATTCAAGGGTATGCTAAAAGAAAGACAGTTCCGTATCGTATTAGTAAACAATAATACACCAGCAGGAAACGAAGCTATTGACAACGAGAATGCATCAACTAATGTTAGATATTCTGGAAAAGAAGTCAAAATTAATATGTAAGGAGTTATTTAATCCCTTACAAAAAACAAACATAACGAAAAAGTAACTTTAAGGAAGATTATTTCAGATATTCGAGAATATAAGATGAATATCACGATAACAAAAATGGGCGCTCCTTTACAAAGAGCGCCCATTCTATGTTATTATTTCTTTAGTATTTTATATATTCTGCGAAATCAGTAAGACGCATATCACCCTTACGTGCAAGTGAATCATGCATAGCAAATGCTGCTGGCAAATAATGATGAGTCTGACCGCCCTTTGCAATTTTAAGATAATCCCAAAGCAACTGCTTATAATCAGGATGCGCACAATTCTCTATTATCAATTGTGCTCGCTGCATAGGACTCTTACCTCTCAAATCTGCTACACCCTGCTCTGTAGCAATTATATTAACATCATGTTCTGAATGATCCTGATGACTTACCATAGGTACAATAGCACTAATCATTCCGCCCTTGGCTACTGAAGAACAAGTAAAGATACTGATGAAAGCATTACGTTCAAAATCACCACTACCACCAATACCGTTCATCATCTTAGTACCACAAATATGTGTTGAATTGGCATTACCATATATATCAACCTCAATAGCTGTATTGATAGCAATAACACCTAGTCGGCGTATAACCTCAGGTGAATTGGATATCTCGCTTTGGCGCAGCGTAAGATGATGTTTGAAGTAATCTATGTTATCATAAACCTGTTTCAGACATTCGTTAGTAACTGTAAGAGAACAAGCAGAAGCATTCTTTACACGACCATTAAGCATCATATCCACAACGCAGTCTTGCAATACTTCTGTATATATGTCGAAGTCTGGCACGTTCTTGTCCTGACCCAAAGCTCCAAGAATAGCATTAGCAGTACTTCCTACTCCACTCTGTAAAGGCAGAAATGAACGAGGGATTATTCCACGATGCATATCATTCAACAGAAATCCAGCTACGTTCATACCAATTTGTGTAGTTACAGGATCGGAATCCTTGAATGAACGCGCTTCATCTGGAATATCACATTCCACTACACCTACAATCTTCTTAGGGTCAATCTCAACATAAGGTTTACCAATACGGTCACCAACATGTAACAATGGAATAGCCTCACGGTAAGGAGGATCTAAAGGTTCATATACATCATGCAGATACTTTGCACCCTTGCTGTGGAATGAATTAAGTTCAAGAACAACATGTTTTGCCAGACGAGCTATAGTAGGACTGATACCACCTGCAGCAGTAAGATAGGCCTTGCACATATCAGGACCCTCTTCTATATCACATACTTCAAGGATAGCCCAGTCTACATCACCCATAAAGCCATAACGCAGTTCTTGCGCCATATGACTTAAATGCATATCATTATATGCGATCTCTCCAGCATTAACATGCTTACGGAAATCTCCATTAGTAGTATATGGGGCACGGTATTTTATCGCCTGAGCATTAGACAAGTCACCATCAGTACTCTGACCTGTAGAAGCCCCGGTAAATAATCCCACCTGGAATGGGCGTCCGCTCTCATGTTCTGCTATTGCTATTTTAGCAAGTTCTTTTGTCACTGCCTTAGCTGCACCGGCTGGTGTAAATCCACTAAGGCCTATATTCTCCCCGTTCTTTATCATTGCAGCAGCTTCAGCAGCTGTTATACGTGTATATGCCATTATTATACCTAGTTATAAATTCTTTTAAGTTTAAAATAGTGTGGCAAAGTTACATTAAATTGTAATGAAATCAAAATAAATCGTGTTGAAAATTAATAATTATAGTTTTTTTACGCAACTAAAATGTATAAAAAATAAGAAACTTCATTTTTTATTTTGTTCTGCCCTCTATTTGCACTATCTTTGCACCACCAAATAAAATGTTATTTATGGAACAGAATTTTTTTATCTACAACACTCTGAGTCGTAAAAAGGAACGTTTCGAACCTCTACATGCACCTAATGTAGGCATGTATGTATGTGGTCCTACAGTATATGGTGACCCACATTTGGGTCATGCCCGTCCAGCAATAACATTCGATGTTCTTTTCCGTTATCTTAAACATCTGGGATATAAAGTACGCTATGTACGCAATATCACAGATGTAGGTCATCTTGAGCATGATGCTGATGAGGGTGATGACAAAATAGAGAAGAAAGCTCGTCTGGAACAGTTGGAACCAATGGAAATAGCTCAATACTATACTAATCGTTATCACGATGCGATGAATGCACTTAACGTGCTTCCACCAAGCATTGAGCCACATGCTACCGGTCATATAATTGAGCAGGAGAAATTGGTAGAACAGATTCTTGATAATGGATATGCTTATGTGAGCAACGGCAGCGTATACTTTGATATAGAAAAATATAATAAAGATCACCATTATGGCATACTGTCAGGCCGTAACCTTGACGATGTCATCAATAACAGCCGTGAATTAGGTGGTGTTGGTGAAAAGCATAATCAGGTAGACTTTGCATTATGGAAAAAAGCTCAACCTGAGCATATCATGCGCTGGCCTTCTCCATGGAGTGAAGGCTTCCCTGGATGGCACTGTGAATGTACCGCTATGGGACGTAAATACCTTGGCAATCATTTTGATATTCACGGAGGTGGCATGGACCTTGTATTCCCTCATCATGAGTGTGAAATAGCTCAGGCTGTAGCCAGTCAGGGTGACCAGATGGTACACTACTGGATGCACAACAATATGATTACCATCAACGGTCAGAAGATGGGTAAAAGTCTTGGCAACTTTATCACACTTGAGCAGTTCTTTACAGGCAGTCATGCCTCTTTGGATAAAGCTTATTCTCCTATGACTATACGTTTCTTCATATTGTCTGCTCACTATCGTGGCACTGTTGATTTCTCTAACGAAGCGCTTATAGCTAGCGAGAAGGGACTTGACCGACTACTTACCGGTATTACAGACATGAAACGGATCAATACTGAGAATGCAAGTGATGCTGAAGTTGCAAAGTTTGTTGCCGGACTTCCACAGCGTTGCTATGATGCTATGAATGATGATTTGCAGACTCCTATTGTGATAAGTTGTCTATTCGAAGCATGCCATCTTATCAATACCATCATAGACCACAAGGCTAAGATTGGCGCTGAAGACCTGCAGAAACTCAATGACACTATTAGTCTTTTTGCTTTCGATCTTTTAGGTCTGAAAGAAGAAAAAGGCAATGATAATGATGCACGCGAAGATGCATACGGAAAGGTTGTCAATATGGTACTTGATCTTCGTGCCAAAGCAAAGTCTGATAAAGACTGGGCTACAAGTGATAAGATACGCGATGCGTTGAGCGAAGCCGGATTTGAAGTAAAAGATACCAAAGACGGTTGCACCTGGAGGCTTAATAAATAAGTAATAAATATCTCTCCAAAATATGTGCGCCCCACAAGTTTTTTATAGCTTCGGGGCGCATCTTTTATATCTATATATCTTTTACTAAGTACACTGCAACAGTCTTCAGGCGGAAGTAATTCTCAGACATATACATCAGACCCTTATAAGGATTATCGGTTCCCCAAGAGTTCTTACAAATAAAGTAACGCTTGCCATATCTGTCATGGGCCAATCCTAGTATTTCCATACAATGGTCATCGGTAGTAAGGAATTTCTCAAAAGAATTCTGACGGTCTTCCTGATTAACCACCTTGTTTTCATTCTGCAATCTGGCTACACCCGAAGCAAAAGAGAACCCAGATTCACTGGTATCACCCTCCCAACATACACTATGATGATGCCGTAACGCTTTTATCACTGCATTCTCAAGACTGTCTAAAGGTATATTCATCTGCAGGTTCTGCTCCCAGTTGTCTTGTACCTCCAAGGCAAACTGCTGATAGAATGGATGATGAGTATAACTAGTAAGAGCTACATATTCATCCTTACCACAAACACTATGAGCAAACTCCAAAGGTGTATATTCTGCGCCAAGCATGTATACATGAAGAGGTGCCGGACCCAGCATGTCATCAAGATTGCTTTCTATTATACTCTCTGTATATTTCAATCCTGATTTTCGACCTATAGCATTATCAGCTATATATTTCAGTTTATTACAAAGCACTCCACTTCTGAATCCATCTTTATCCTGATAAGAATCATAAGGCATTGCTCCATAAGTTTCAATAGTGTTTATCAATGTCTGCCCCATTCCTCTCTCTGTAAACCAGATGTGCCCACCCGACAAATAATATCTGCGGAACTCATCTTTAAGCCTCATCCTCATTACGTAAGCGACCGACAGATTCACAGAGTCGCCACGCTCTATATGCTCACTTTCTATTGTAGCAAGCATCGCATAAGCCCAGCAATCGCTGCTGAAGCCCTGATTCTTCACAGGCGTATATCTGTTTATCGTCTCAACAGTGAATCTATCAACATTATACTTTTTCTGTACGCAACCGGTAAACAATACAGTTGTACAAAATATCAAAAGACATATGTTCTTTTTCATAGATGCAAAAATACAAAAAATAACTATTATAACAAAGATGCTTTTGTTTTTTCAGAATTTTCTGAGTATTTTTGCAGTTTAATGCCAAAAATTAATGAGAGTATATAACAGAGAAGAGGCGATTTTCAGGATTAACAGTTTGTCTAAAGCAGGCAGAGCATGTATTTTTATTATCAATTATGACCAGACCATGTCGTACGTAGAAGAACTTTCTGATATTAACGACAATGAATGCAAATTTTACTTCAATGGGAATACCAATATGGTTAAGACCTGTTGTGGTGATAAGCATAAAGAAGAGCCAGAGTGGAACATTTTTCCAGAATCAACCACAGACTATAAGAGGAGTTTTGATATCGTACAGTCTAACATAAAAGAGGGGAACAGTTATCTGGCAAATCTTACATGCAGGATACCAATAAAGACAAATATTGGTTTAGAGACTATATTTAATCGTTCGGAAGCTCCTTACAAACTATGGATAAAGGATAAACTGGTATGTTTTTCGCCCGAAACTTTTGTGAAGATAAACAACCGAAAAATAAGTTCATTCCCCATGAAGGGAACTATTGATGCTACTATTGTAAACGCCGCAGAAGTTCTTATGAAAAATGAGAAAGAGGCAGCAGAGCATGCCACCATAGTAGACCTTATAAGAAATGACATCAGCATTGTAGCGACAGATGTAAAAGTAGACCGGTATCGGTATATAGAGAACATCAACACCAACAAAGGCGCCATACTCCAGACCAGTTCTGAGATAAGTGGCATCTTGCCAGACCACTATACAGATAATATAGGTGACGTCATTTTCTCGATGCTCCCTGCCGGTTCTATAACAGGAGCTCCAAAGAAAAAGACAGTAGACATAATATCTGAAGCAGAGAACTACAATCGTGGTTTCTATACAGGTATAATGGGCATTTATCAAAATGGATGCATCGACAGCGCCGTAATGATAAGGTTTATAGACCAGGAAAACGGTCAAATGTATTTCAAGGCCGGGGGAGGAATTACAGCCAAGAGCAAATGGATAGACGAATACAACGAAATAATACAAAAAGTATATGTGCCAATATTTTGAAACAATAAGAGTGACTGATGGTAGCATTAATAACATTGCATACCATAACAGACGTATGAATGATACACGTCAACATTTCTGGCCGGGATGTAAAATACTTTCGTTAGAAGATAAGTTGCCTGCCTGCAAAGGATTCACCGGTAAGGCAAAGATTTGTTATGACAAAGACGGTTTTACGTCATTCTCTCTTTCAGAATACAAGATGCGAAACGTACAATCCCTTCATATAGTAACAGCAGACGACATACGCTATTCATATAAGAGTACCGACCGCAGTTGTCTTGACAGATTATCAAAACAGAAGGGAGACGCCGACGAAATACTAATAGTTAGAAACGGACTGATAACCGACACTTCTTACACCAACGTGGTTCTGTATGACGGCACTGCATGGTACACACCCAAGCATCCACTACTAAAAGGAACCATGCGCCAATATCTGATAGACCGTGACATCATCTCCGAAAAAGACATAAGAGTGGAAGATCTAAATAGATACAAAGAAATACGTCTTATCAACGCCATGATTGACTTCGGCAAGATTTCGATTAAGTTATAAGTATAGAACGACTTTATTGATGATAGTTGCTCTGGAAATCTTTCAGTTCAGCATCTGTCATTTTCTCATAAATAGATACGCCATAAATTGTTTTGCCGGCACTCGTCACACCTAACGGTTCTATAACACAAAAACTGGCAATCTGTCCCATTGTCCATCCTACGATTTGCATATACGAACCATCGTCGAACATTAGACTGGAATGAAGAAGACTTGTTGCTTCATCGTTGAAGGTGTATTTTTCTGTAACACATTTTTTTGCCATTGCTTCAGCATCAGAAACATAATAACGAGTCACTGTTCCATCCGATCCAAAATAAAAGGAATGCGGACTGACACCATACATATTCCCATAGTATTCATTACTCATCCGCTTTCCGTCCTGACTGATTTCCCAAGTGGCATAGTGTTTCCATCCATGTCCTACGAGATTAGCTTTAAAATTTGCTTCGCCAATGGAGCCTGTTCCATAGCATCTGCCTTGGGCATCAAAGTCATAATTACATCCATGGTTGTCGATAGTGTTTTCCCAAATAGACAACAAAGTCTCTACATCTTCACTGTTACAGGCTGTTAAACACATAAGAGGCAGAAAAATCAAAGACATCCGCTTTAAAAATTTAAGCATTTTATAATATTAATTTAAGTTTTACTTACAAAAGTACAAATAATATTGAGAGAATGACTATTTATTAGCGTTATTTTATTCCTTTAACATTAGTTATTTCTCGGCAATTTAAACTTATCTCTTTTGCCAATGGTACTGTTCCTCTCAACCACCTATATACAAGACATTTAGCGTCATTTTTTTTATTTTATTCGCTTATTACATAGATTTGCAGTAACTTTGCACCCAATGAAAGAAAAGATATCCGATTTTGAAATAATGGCACCCGTTGGCTCACGTGAAAGTCTTACAGCAGCTATTCAGGCGGGAGCAGACTCTATATACTTTGGTATAGAGAAACTTAATATGCGTGCTCACTCAGCTTCTACTTTTACTATAGAGGATCTGCGTGAAATTGCGGTTACTTGTAATCAAAATGGCATCAAGACATACCTTACGGTCAACACCATAATCTATGGTGAAGATATAACATTGATGCACGAAATAGTTGATGCGGCAAAAGAAGCCGGAATATCAGCTGTCATAGCAAGCGATGTAGCAGTGATGAGCTACTGCAATAAAATAGGTGAAGAGGTTCACTTGTCTACCCAGCTCAATATCTCAAATATTGAATCACTTAAGTTTTATGCACAGTTTGCCGATGTAGCTGTATTGGCCCGCGAACTGAATATGGACCAGGTGGCTGAGATATACCGTCAGGTATGCGAGGATAACGTATGCGGGCCTTCAGGCAAACAGATCAGAATAGAGATGTTCTGTCACGGAGCCCTTTGTATGGCCATTAGCGGCAAATGCTATCTTAGCCTTAATACGATGGGACGTAGCGCCAACCGTGGTGAGTGCATGCAACTTTGTCGCCGTTCATATACAGTAACAGACACAGATACCGGCAACCAACTTGAGATTGACAACAAGTACATCATGAGTCCGAAAGACCTTAAGACAGTACGCTTTATCGATCGTATGATGAAGAGTGGCGTAAGAGTCTTCAAGATAGAAGGCCGTGCCCGTGGTCCTGAGTATGTGCATACTGTCATAACATGCTACAAAGAAGCTATCAAGAGTGTACTTGAAGGCACTTTCACCGAAGAGAAAAAGGACGAATGGGATAAACGTCTGTCAGCAGTGTTCAACCGTGGTTTCTGGGATGGATATTATCAAGGGCAGACATTAGGTGAATGGAACAAGCACTATGGCAGTTGTGCTACAGAGAGAAAAGTATATATAGGCAAAGGCATTAAATACTTCAATAAACTCGGAGTGGCCGAATTCGCGATTGAAGCAGGCGACTTCAGTGTTGGCGACAAACTACTTATTACAGGTCCTACCACAGGTGCGATGTACCTTAACGCAGAAGAAATACGTTACGATCTTAAACCGGTAGAGACAGCACATAAAGGACAACACATTTCAATACCGGTACAATCTAAAGTTCGTCCTAGCGACAAACTCTATAAACTGGTGAAAACAGAATTTAAGAATGATCAGGAAAGTTGAAACACAAGATGTCAAGGCTATAACCGACATCTATAATCAATATATAGCCGAAACCGATATAACATTTGAGACAGAGCAGTTGGACGAAAATACTATATCTAAACGGATTAACTCCATTTCAGTAATGTGTCCATACCTTGTTTATCTCGAAGATGACCGGTTGCTTGGCTATTGCTATGCACATCCATGGAAAGAAAGAGCAGCCTATTCCAAATCCTACGAGACAACTATTTATCTCTCTCCCGAAAGTAAAGGAAAAGGTATAGGCACTAAACTGATGAAGCGTCTCCTTTCAGACTGCCGCCAGCATGGCATCCACGCACTTATCGCTTGCATAACAGCCGGCAATGAAGCTAGCATCCGCTTACACGAGAAATTGGGTTTCTGTAAAGTGTCACATTTCAGACAGGTCGGCATGAAGTTTGACAAATGGCTGGATGTAGTAGATTACGAATTGATATTAGAATAAAAAGACGAACATATGACAATAAACGAGGAACAAGATGAAATCATCGAAGAGTTTTCTGATTTCACAGAATGGATGGACAAGTATCAACTACTTATAGATCTTGGAAACGAAGAGAAGCCACTTGATCCAAAATACAAAACAGATAGCAACCTTATAGATGGCTGTCAGAGTCGCGTATGGCTCCAAGCGGATTATGTAGAAGGCAAAATACAATTCACAGCCGAGAGCGATGCCTTGATAGTAAAAGGCATTATCGCATTACTGATAAGAGTACTAAGCGGTCATACACCTAGCGAAATATTAACTTCCGATCTATATTTCATAGACAAAATAGGTCTGAAAGAACACCTGTCGCCTACCCGCAGCAACGGTCTACTGGCTATGATGAAACAGATGCGTATGTATGCGTTAGCATTCAAGACCAAAGAAGGATGAGAAAGCTACGTACTATAGAGATGCACCGCATGTCGGTAGAGCAATTTAAGGAGTCGGACAAGATGCCGCTCATAGTTGTGCTCGATGATATACGCAGTTTGTATAACGTAGGCAGTGTCTTCCGTAGCTGTGATGCATTCCGTGTAGAAGCTATATATCTATGTGGCATAACAGCCTGTCCTCCTAACCCCGAAATACACAAGACAGCTTTAGGAGGAGAAGACAGTGTGGAATGGAAATACTTTGCTACCGCCGAAGAAGCCGTAAACGCTCTTCACAAAGACGACTTTACAGTATATTCGATAGAACAAGTAGAAGGCAGTACCAAGTTGCAGGATTTTTCGCCATTACAAGACAAAAAATACGCCATTATCTTCGGCAACGAAGTTAAAGGCGTACATCAGGAGGTTGTAGATATGAGCGATGGATGCTTGGAAATTCCGCAGTTCGGTACCAAGCATTCGCTCAATGTATCAGTTACTGCCGGAATCGTGGTTTGGGATTTCGCCAGCAAGATGATTCTTTGATTCTATTCTTTGTATGCTGCCAATTTAGCATTATACAAGTCTTTTACATCTTTCCAATGATAATAAGGTGCTATGTCTGTCTTTAAAGGCAGCTTCACCTCTTTTTCATTTAGAAGGACCTTTACCAAAACATCTTTATCCTTAACATTCTTACGATAGAAGATAAACTGTAAGTTAGATGCCATAGGCACAACATCATATAGTCTCCATCCTTTCAGGTCCACATCGTTAAGATCCTTAATCTGTTGGTCATAACCATTTATCCCCATTAGACAAACGAGCGGCATTACCATTGAGTCGTGGCCAAAACGGAGAGTGGCACCAGGTTTTGGTAAAGCTATACAACTGTCAGCTTCTTCTATTATATTACGCAACAGATAGCGTTGTGAATAAGGCATTTTAGCCTCTGTAAGTGGACATGCACCAAAATGGATATACCACCAGTTGTTCTCATAACGCCAATCGTTATACAGTTCATCGTCTGTGAATATGTCATATAGCGAGATCTTATTACGCAACTCAGTGTTTTGCAGTATAGTTGCAAGCGAGAACAGCTGATAGTTCAACTTATCTATATTAACATTTTTGTTTATATATGCAGTATCATTAAACAGTCTGGTCATCAACGGATAAGAATTAACATTCTTATTCTTCCACGCATTGTATGTGCTGTCTACCACCTTCTCCTTACAT
>OBMA010001576.1_pt1 | contig 13922 bp, 15 predicted proteins | sample 1539141 | NCBI WGS metagenome assembly OBMA01 (sample SAMEA3991484, study PRJEB22521) | metagenome | biome: anthropogenic terrestrial biome; feature: sewage plant; material: raw primary sludge | place: Sweden | collected 2012-09-26 | reverse complement strand
CCTCACGAGTGTAAAATTTTAAAGCATATCCTCTTACATCTCTTTCAGCATCAGCGGCACCACGTTCTCCTGCAACCGTTGAGAATCTAAGTAACATCTTAGTTTTTTCACCCTTTTGTAGAACTTTTGCTTTTGTGTATTTTGATATATCTTCAGTGATTTCTAAAACTCCAAAAGCTCCACTTCCTTTTGCATGAACTACCCTTTCAGGAATTCTTTCTCTATTTTGGTGAGCTAATTTTTCTATTAATTGATAATCTTGCATTAAAACAGGACCTCTCTCTCCTGCTGTTAAAGAATTTTGATTATCTGATATTGGATTTCCAGCTGTAGTTGTCAATATTTTTTTCATAGTTTTTCTCCTTAATTTTATTTAGGAAAATATTTTTCCTTTAATAAAATTATTCTATAACTACAAAACTTAATTATTGTTTAAATTTTATACAAAAATTATTTAAAAAAAATAACTTATCTTATATAACTATTTCGTAGCTTATATTTCTTCCAGCCAAGCCTTCAATTTGTTTGAGTTAAGCTCTTTATTTTATGTTGAAACAACCTCATTTAACTCCACACAATAAGCACTAAGTTTTCCATAATCCTCTTTTGTATAACAACATCCTGTGTCAATATCTATTAAATGTTTCGTTAAATCTACCTCTTTTTGGATTGTATGTCCAAAAATATTAAAAATTGGAACATCCAGCTTTGGTTCTTTTTTATTCCATAAAGCATACTCTTCAAAAACTTCTTCTTTTTCATCTTCAAGGCAAACTAACTTTCCATCACTTTTATCTACTTTGATAACTTCATAAGAGAGAAGTGTTTGTTTTCCACCGTTGTATATCCATCTGTGATAATAAACCATTGAAGGAAGATTTGGATAAGTTTTTTCAAACTCTTTTACATACTCTATCATCATTTTTTCATGATTTCCTAAAACACATAAATGATTATTACTTTTTACAAAATTCACAACTTCATTTGATTTTTTTCACCCATCAACCAAATCTCCAACAAAAATAAGTTTTGAATCCTTTGGAAATTTATCTGCTAAAATTCGTAAACTATCAAACTCTCCATGAACATCACCTATTATATAAGTCATTTGATAATCCTTTTGTAAATTTAGAGCTATTGTTTTTTTGTATCAAATCTATATTTGAAATTAGAATTCTTAAAAAATTATTATTCAACATATTTCTTCCTTATTTAATACTCGGACTTATACTCTTCCAATCTTCTCTTAATGTTTTTACTAAAGTAAACTTATCATCTGAGCTTGCTATTTCTTCGTATTCATAAGGAGTAACTACCACTAATCCACCTTTTAATAAACTGGTGAAAGTATTTGATTCTACTTTTGAACCGCTAAATATTGAAAACTTCATTTCAAAACCACTAATATCATAAAATTCAGAGTTTTTTCTAACAAATTTTGTATATTTATCAAAAATCAAACAATCAATAACTACTTTTGAGCCATCATTACTCAAATCAATCTTACTAATTTTTCCTATTTGGACATTTTTATAATAAACAGGAGCATCCACATTTACACTTGAAGCTGTACTGTCTTCTACTTTGAAAACCATACCAAAGTGTGATTTATCAACAGATGGTTGATCTTCTAATCCATCAAATTTTGTTTGAATATTTGAACTTGTACTTTTTATAACTCCAATATTTACAGCCATAACAGTTGAACCTGCATTTGCTATTTCTTGTAAAGAAATTCTAGGTTTTTTTAGATAATAAACCGTTCCTTCTTTTGTAAAAGAAGAAAAATCATCATAAATCAAAGCTTTTACTTCAACTTGTTGTTTTTCATTTAGTTTTACTTTTGTAACTTTTCCAACATTTACACCTTTATATGTAAGTTGTGAAAAGTTTTCTTGCAAGCCTTCCACATCATCAAAAACAATCGTTATGCTATTTGTTGAGTTTTTCATTTCATCTTGGGAAGTAAAAATTTGAGTTTTCTCAAAAGCTATATTTGAACTTGTATCAAGTTCTATTGAACCATCAATCAAAGAAGAAAAATTATCAACTTCAAATAAAACACCACTTAAACTAGCTTTAAAATCTACAACATTTTTTTTATAAAATCTGCTTTTATTTGTGATATATTTTTTAAACTCATTATAAATAAATAGATTTACCTTTGATTTTTTATCATCAAATTTTACATCTTTTACAAAACCTATTTCTTGATTTTTATACATTATTGCCATGTCTGATTTTAGTGTAAAATCGTTATTAAAATCTGCTTCAATTATAAAACCTAAGTTATAAACTCTTTTTAGTTTTTCCACATCTTTATATGAACTATGTAATTTAAAATCTTTTTTTGTTAGTTTAAAATTCTCACTTTTTTCAGCCAAAATACCAATGGCTCCATTTAATAAGGGGTCAATTCCACTATAATTTATATTTAAATTAGTATTTTTCAACTCAATTAATTTTGAACTCATATCATAAAAAAGATTATGGTCATTTATTAAATCTTTATATTTTTCATCAATTGAAATAGTGATTTTTACATTTTTTAAATCAGCTGTTAAAGCATAGTTTTCAACCCTTCCAATTTCAATATTTTTATAATAAACCTTTGATTTATCACTAATAGAGTTTAGATTTTCACTTAAAAGCTCTATTTTAATACTATTGTTTATACTGTTTAAATCTTTTTTATTAATTGCTATAAAACTGTTTTTAAAATCACCTTTTTTATAATCTAAAGATACAAAATTTCCTTTTATAATATTTCCTAAATTTTTAACTCCATCAAGTGAAACAACTGGTTCTTCAATAAAAAATTTAGTTTTGTTAGTCAATAGATATTTATACTCTTCATATACAAAAGCTTTTGAATTTAAAAACTCTTTCTTTAATGTAACTTCTACAATTTTTCCTATTTCTATACCTCTAAAAATTATTGGTGTATTTTCCTCTATTCCATTTGCTTCAGGAAAATTTATATGGAAATATTCTTTATTTTTTAAATCATCTTTTTTTGCATATAATAAATGTGCTTCTTCTTTTGTAATTTTTGCTTCTTCTTTATTTGGTGTTACAACAGTAATTCCCCCAACTAAAGCTGAATATAAAGAGCCTATTTCTATGTTTAATCCACTTGCTCCATAGTTTACTTTTAAAGCTTCATTAATTACAAACTTTGAACTTTTATTTACTAAATAATTAAATTTATCATAAATATAAGCTGTAAAATAGACTTTTTCATATACAAACTCTTTTGCGATAATCTCACCAATTTGAAATCTATTATAAAAAATAGGAGTTCCAACCTCAACGTTATCTTTATCATTTGCTATTAATGAAATATAATATCCATCATCTTCATATTCATCATTTGGTTGAGTATCTAAACCTGTAAAAGATAGTTTTTCAAGCCCGTTTAAATACTCTTCTTCTGTCTTAAAACTTGGCGATAATTCTATTTTATGTCCTGAAATTATTGTACTTAATCCAGAAACTTTAGTTAGAGAAACAGTAGGTTTTTTTATCCAAAATTGTGAACTTTCACTTGCTACATATTTTGAAGCTTCTTTTTTTACAAGAATATTTACTTTTACACTTTTTAAATCTTCATGCATACCTATACTTGTAACTTTTCCAAGTTGTAATCCTTTGTATTCCAAAGGAGTAACACCCTCTTTTAAGCCTTCTGCACTTTTAAATATTACAGTGATATTAGTTCCTTTTTGCATATATGATTCATATGCAATCCATCCTAAAATACCCAAAATAATCAAAGGTAAAAGCCAAATAAAGGATATTGCTTTTGTTTGTTCTATCTTTGGTTTATAAACTATTTGTTCTAACTCTTGTTTTATTATTTCACTCATCCCAAATAATCCTTGTATCAAATCTATGTGCTGCTATCATTGTTAGTATTACCATTAATGCAAAAGAGGAAGCAGCAATTCCTCCTTTGATATTAAAAATCTCATCAAGTTGCACAACTGATGCTAATATTGCAACCACGTAAATATCTATCATTGACCATTTTCCAATGGCTTCAATAAACTTAAATATTAAAATTTTTGTTTTATTTTGCATTTTTACATTTATTTTTAATGAAATAAATATAAAAAGTAAACCAATTAATTTAATCATTGGGATTACAACACTTGCTATAAAAATAACAAATGCAATAAAATAACTTTCCATATCTAGAAAACTAATAACACCTTCTAAAATCGTACTTTCTACATTTACTCCAAGTTTAGTAACTTCCATCATAGGATAAAGCATTGCTGGAATATATAATAAAATTGCACAAATAGTAAGTGCCAGTGAAACTTGTAAAGAGTTTTGTATTCTATGTCTTACTTTATGCTTACATCTAATACATACAAAATCATCATAATTCTCTTTTTCATACATTTTATGACAATTTTTACAAGATATTAAAACCATCTATTCTCCAAATACACTTTTACCCTCAAATCTTTTATTTGACATATAAAAACAAAAAACATAAACTAACATAATATAAAAACCTAGGTCAAATTTTGTGGAACTTACCATTCCTATGAGTTTAATATATGTAACAATAATACTTACAATAAAAACTTCTACAAATCCCCAATGTTTAAAAAAATAAAAACTATCATGTAACAAAGTTCTAGTAAAAAATTTTACTTTAGTTTTAGCTTGAATAAACGAAAAAATAATTACTAAAGAGTTTAAAATAGGAGCTAAAATAATAGTAAAAAAAACAACAAGTGCCACAAAAAAGAAATTTTGCTCAAGTAAAATTATAACCGTGCCAATTAATGTAGCTTTTAATTCCATATCATTTATATTTAAAGAAATAATTGGATAAATATTTAAAAGTCCAAATAATAAAAGTGAAGATATTGCATAATATAATGAGTCATTTGAATGTCTTTTATTTATGGGTAGTTTACTATTACATCTAGGACACTTTTGCACTAATTTTGTATTTAATTCTTTTTTTATAAATAATCCACAACTGTAACATTCAACAATTGTATTAATATTTTTATGCATCAAAATCCTAATTTAAAAATCACGCCATTCTAACATAGTAAACATTTCTTTTAATTATAAAAGTGTTTAAAATCAAACATATTGTATTATGGCACTTGCAATTATGCAGATAATATATTATTTATAAAAGGTTAATAAAATGCAATTTACAATATCACAAGCACAATTAGGAACAAGACCACCTGTTGTAAAACCTAGTCCAAAAGTTTTAGAATTTTTAGGTGAAGAAGGAATGAGAAAATTAGTTTCTGATCACTATGATATTTTAAGACAAAGTAACATAAAAGGATTATTTCCACCAAGCGATGAAGGATTTGCAATGGCAAAACAACATTCAGCTGATTTTTTTATTCAAATTTGTGGAGGACATCCATATTTTAATGAAAATAGAGGAGCGCCAATGATGGCAGCACGTCATCAACCATTTGCAATTACTCCAGAAGCTAGAAAAATTTGGCTTGAATCTTATATCATGGTGCTAACACCTCTTGATATGCCAGATGATTTAAAAGAATCTTTTTGGAATTATCTTGATATTTTTTCTATTTGGATGATGAATACTCCTGGAAATTAATAAAAATAGGCTTGCCTATTTTTATTAAATAATATAAAAATTTCTACTAATTTCCAATAGCAAGAGCATATAAAATCATAGAAGTCTCACCTATAAACTCACAAACTTCATCATCATAATAAGCGCCTATTCCACTGCATCCGATTCCTAAATAATTTGAAGATAGATACAATCTATGACCTATAATTCCAGCTTTTTGATAAAGTTCTTGATAATTTTTACCTGTGCTTGCTAGAAAAAAAGTAACCGCACTTGATTTTCCTAAGTCTTGCTCCAAACATAAATATCCAGCTTTTGTACAAAAATCACCATTTTCAAGAAGTTCACCATTTTTATATAAACCAATAGCTAAACCTTCAACTCTATTTATTGTATAAAAAATATCAATATTTTCATCACAATCACTTGTAATTGCTTGATTCAAAATATTAAAAATAGACTCAAATTGAACTTTTGAAATACTTTGATTTGAAAACTCTCGAATTGATCTTCTTTGAAAAATTGTATCTTGAAATCTGTTTTTTTGAAAATTAAATAAAGCCTTATTTTTTTGAGGTTTTTTATCCATTATTTTTAAAGACTCTTTATAAGCATTTTCTACCATTTCATTTGCATAAAAAAAGCTAATAGCACCTTTTTCATAACTTGAACCATCAAGGTTAGGAATATCAAGAGAGAAATTTTCTTTTTTAACATTTGTTTTATTACCACAAATTACAATTGAAGTAAAAAATTCTTTTTCATCAAAAGAAAAAAAGTCATTTAATTTTTCTTTTGAAAAATCATATACAATTTCAAAATCTTTATCAAATAAATAAGCACTAGCTTCAATAGAACCCATATAATGCCCAGCATCTAATAAACAATATCTAAATGCTCTATTTTTGTACTTCCATGATGACCTAAAATACAAAGATGATATAAAAAATATAAAACCATCAACACTATAAGGCAAATCTAAAAGATTTTCTATTCCTTGTGTTAGTTCAAGTTTTTTTAATAAAACAGCACTTGAGCTTGCTACTTCTAAATGGTAAATTCCATCTTCAAAACCATCTGTATTTCGTACTTGAAAATATATCTCATTTGGATATAAAGCACCAGCACTTGGATTTACTCGTAAATAATATTCTGCATTTGGATATGTTTTTTTTGCACTAATTCCTGCTATTAAATATAAAAAATTATAATTTGGATTTTCATTTAAAAGCTGGATTCTTTTGTAATCTTTTGAATAGTTTTTGAATTTATTTGGAGGATTATTCCAATCTACTCTATTTGGGTTTGTTCGTATTGAATTGTAAGAATGTTTTGTATTTTGGTGATAATTATTTAAAGGTATTAACATATTTTTTTCTCTTATATTTTAAAATCTTTCATAAAAGAAAGGTAAATTATTCTATCTAATTTTTCTAATAAATAAAGAATTCTTCAAACTTATAGTTATTACTTAACGAAAAATTAACTCCAATATAACTATAATTTTTAAATATTAATTATAAGGAAAGTTTATGAAAAAGAGTATAAGTTTACTTATGTTTTTGTTTGCATTATTTTTTACAAATCTTAATGCACAAGAGATGTTTCAAACAGTTGAGCCAAAAGATGCAACTTTGGTAAAAACTGATTCTTCAAAAGAGTTTTGTAATGTTTGTGGTATGCATTTAACAAAATTTTACAAAACAAATCACGCTACTGAATTTAAAAATGGTCACAAAGAGCAATATTGTTCACTTCATTGTCAAGCTCAAATTCATGCTGAACATGAAGATAAAATCAAAAATATTCAAGTTGTTGATACAAATACTTTAAAATTTATTGATGCAAAAGATGCTTTTTATGTTGTTGGTTCTTCAAAAGAAGGAACAATGAGTGCTGTTAGTAAATATGCTTTTTCTTCAAAAGATGAGGCAATAAAATTTCAAAAAGAGTTTGGTGGAGAAATTCATACTTTTACTGAAAGTTTAAATATTGCAAAAAGTGCATTAGAAAAAGAGAATAATGCTTTAGATGAAAAAAGAGCTCCAATGGCTATAAAAGGTAAAAAAATATTTGAAACTATGTGTAATACAAATCAAATAAAAGATTTTAATTCTATAGGTGAAGCAAAACAATATCTAATAGATAATAAAGTTTGTAAAAACGTAGACCCTCAAATGCTTCAAGCTGTTTCTATTTACTTACATAATCCTATAATTGCTAATGATAAAACAACAATGATTGAAGTACCACAAGAAGCTAAATGTCCAGTTTGTGGAATGTTCGTATCAAAATTTCCAAAATGGGTAGCACAAATAAAAATTAAAGATGGACATATTCACTATTTTGATGGTGTAAAAGATATGATGAAATTCTATTTTGAACCTGCAAAATATGAACATAATCATGCAAATAATCAAATTGAGCAAATCAATGTAACTGATTATTATACACTTGAATCAATAGATGGAAAAAATGCTTTTTATGTTGTTGGCTCAAATGTTTATGGACCAATGGGAGAAGAATTAATTCCATTTAAAAATGAAGCACAAGCAAAAAAATTCATGGCTGATCACTATGGAAAAACTTTATTAAAATTTGAAGAGATAAAAAAAGAGATTTTATTTTAACACTTATTACAATGCGATTTTATCGCATTGTCAATAAATCAGGGAGTAAAGATTAGTGGTTTTTTATAAAAGAACAACAATAATCAACTAATGAATGTACTCTTAATTTAAATTTTGAATTAGCTTGAATTTCAAAAGATGCAGGCCCTTCATATTTAACCCAATCTTGAGCTGGTAACATAACTTCTAACACACCTCTTTGAATATCCATAACTTCTTTATGAACTGTATTTAATTCATATTCTCCTGGTAACATGATTCCTAATGTTTTTCTAGAATTATCTTCAAACACGATTGTTCTACTAGTAATATGCCCTTCGAAAAGAATGTTTGCTGCTTTTGCAATAGAAACACTATTAAATTCTGCCATTTATTTTCCTTACATTATTATTTTTATATATTTTATCACAACTATTATATGATAATAATGAAGCAAAAGAGTAGTTCTTTTTTGTTATAATTTCTAAAAATTAAAAAAGGTGTAAAAATGAGTATCCAAAAAGAATTAGAAGATTTAATAAAAGATGAAGTGCTTATTGAAATTGAAGATTATATTGATGAATTATTTGAAATTATAGCTGCAAAAAAAGAAGATGATGGTATTAAAGAAGAATTAAAACAAATGCAAGAAATGAAAAAAGATTTCGAAGATATGCTTGTTGATTTAGTTCATGGAGATATTGATGATGAAGAGTGTAAAGAGATAATCCAAGAAATTAATGATATGAGAAATGAAGATGAGGATGAGGAATAAAATCTTTTTATGCAAGGTTATATAATAGATATTAAACCTGTTAAAGATGATGATTTAATAGTATCAATCTTAGCTGAAAATGAGGTCTTGACTACATATAGATTTTATGGAGCAAGACACTCAAATATAAATATTGGATATAAAATTGACTTTGAACTTGAAAATACAAGATCAACAATTCCTAGATTAAAAGATGTTATTCAACTAGGATTTCCTTGGATTCTTGATAATGAAAAGATGTATTGTTGGCAACGATATATCAAACTTTTTTACCCTCACCTAAAAGATGTTGAACAAATCGACCCTTTTTATTTTTATGCTTTAGAAAATTTAGTTCATGTTATGATTAAACAAAATGCACTTCGAGCAATTTGTGAATCTTATATTTCTTTACTTGAATATGAAGGAAGATTTCATACAGACTTTGAATGTTTAATATGTGAAAGTGAAATAATAGAAGATATTTCCCTCGTACGAGGTTTTATGCCAAGCCATGCGAAATGTACTTATTCAAGAATATTTGATATAGAAAAAATGAAAGAATTATTTGAAAAAAAGAAGTTAATAAGTTTTAATGATGCAGAAGTAGAATGTCTTTGGGATATCCTACTTCAAGGTTTATAGAAGCTGTTATTCGTCCAATAATCTATCTTGTAGTATTTCTATAGCTTTTTTTAGAATTTTTGTATCTAAGCCATATTTATTTGCTTTTTCTATGGCTTTTTCTACATTTGAATCACTTAATGGTGCACTAACTTGACATGCTGTTTTTATTACATCTAAGATTTGAGTTTTTTTCTTATACTCATCACTTGCTTTTTCAATATTATCTACAAACTCAATCATACTTATTAAATTTTCACTTAATTTCCAGTATCTAAATATTTTAGATGTTATTTCAGATGTTGTAAATCCAAATAATTCTCTCTCAACTTCTTCAATACTACAACCAGAGGCAACTTTACTTTTAAAAAGTTCAGTTTTGTTTTCACTAACAATTAAATCAGACAAAATAAACTTTCCAATTTCTTGTAAAAGTGCTGGTAAAATAATCTCTTCTTTTAATTCAAAATCAACTTTTGATAACCATAAACTAGCTAATGATGATGATATATTTGATGCTCTCATAAAATCATCGCTATTTATTTCATATGGTGCTAAACTAGTCATTAAAAGATTTTGTACGGTTCCACCAATTGCTATTGAAATAGTAAAATTAATTCCTAATAAGCTAACTGCACGACTTGGTGTTTCAACCTTAGACCTAAATCCAAACATAGCGGAATTAGATATTTTCAATAAAGTAGAAATTATTAACGCATCTTTTTCTATTATTTTTAATAAATCAGCAGCTTCTTTATTATATTTTTTTCTAAATTCCTCAATATCAATTATCGTTTTTGGTAAGGGAGGAAGGGATTCTATCTTTTCTAAAATACTATTAGATGACAATTTTAATCTCCTAGTTTTAATTATTATTTATTAATTGTAACAAAAATTTTATCAATATATGTATAAATGCTTTATTTTAAATCATACATTAAATCTAAAGTGCATAATATCACCATCTTGAACAACATATTCTTTACCTTCAAGTCTTAATTTACCTGATTCTTTACATTTAGCTTCACCACCTAATGTAATAAAATCTTCATAAGCAATAACTTCTGCTTTAATAAATCCTTTTTCAAAGTCATTATGAATAACAGCTGCTGCTTGTGGTGCTTTTGTATTTTTTCTAATAGTCCAAGCTCTAACTTCCACTTTTCCAGCTGTAAAGTATGATTGAAGACCTAATTTATCAAATGCTTTATGAATAATTTGCTCTAATCCTGATTCACTAACACCTAAATCTGCTAAAAATTCAGCAGCTTCATCATCTTCAAGACCTACCAGTTCTTCTTCAATTTTTGCACAAAGAACAATAACATCAGCATCTACAGAAGCTGCGTGTCCTTTTAAAATATCAACAAATTTATTTCCACCATCAGCTAATGAATCCTCATCAACATTTGCTCCATAAATTACATCTTTATTTGATAAGAATCTCATCTCTTTATCAAGGGCAATAAATACTTCATTTTCTTTGTTTTCAAATGTTTTTACTGGTTGTAACTCTTCTAAATGTTTAAATAAATCTTCTGCAATAATCAAAGATGAGGCTGCTTCTTTTGATGATTTTGATTGTTTTTTTAATCTATCTACTTTTTTCTCTAATTGAGAAATATCCGCATAAATCAACTCTGTTTCAATGATTTCAATATCTCTTAAAGGATTTACACCACCTTCAACATGAATAATATTTTCATCTTCAAAACATCTAACCATATGTAAAATAACTTCAACTTCTCTAATATTTGATAAAAATTGATTTCCTAAACCTTCACCCTTTGAAGCACCACGTACTAATCCTGCAATATCAACAAAATCAATTGTTGAATGCTGGATTTTATCAGGATTAACAATTTTTGCTAATGCTGTTAATCTTTTATCAGGAACTGGAACTACAGCTTTATTTGGTTCAATTGTACAAAATGGATAATTTTGTGCTTCCGCATTTTGCGCTTTTGTTAAAGCATTAAAAGTTGTTGATTTACCCACATTTGGAAGCCCTACTATACCTACACCTAATCCCATTATAATCCTTTTGTTATTTATAAATATGCTATAACACTCTTCAAAAGTCTACTTTAATAAGGTTTTCATAAACTTCTTCTTTATAAATTTAAAACATTATTAAAAAGAATTCCAACTAATGAAGGGGTATTTTTTACAAACAGATTATAAACGAAAATGCCAAAGAAGTAGATAAAGTGTATGTTATTAGATATTATGAATACTTTATAAAAGTAAATAAAATCCGGTTTATCCTTTAATTTTGCATATTTTTTTACTCTGTTAAAAAATCATTAAAATAGATTGCATATAATTCTCAAAATTAAAAACGGGGAATCCTTTGCGTAAAATATTAGTTTGTTCTATATTTTGTAGTTTTATTTTTGCGGATAATTTGGAAATATTACAAAATGACAAAAAAGAGTTTAGAAATTTAGAAAAAGAGATTATACAAAAAAAGTATGAAGGTGCAAAAAATGATTGGATTGGAACAGTTAATTTAAGTTCAGGATTAACAAGAAGCCACGCATTTTCAAAGGAAAATGATGCTTTTAATAAAAGTATTTCCATAGGTTTTTCTCAAAGTATATATGAATCAGGCGGTATTGAGTTTGGAATAAAATATGCAAAAGATGAGTTGAATTCAGAATTAATCGCATGGGAAAATGAAAATATCGCAATATTACAAATAATATATGAAACTCTTTTATTTATAAAAAAATTAAAATTTCAAATAGAACAAAGTGATTATGCACTAAAAAATAAAGATATTGAACTTATATTAAAAAAGATTCAATATGAAGCGGGACGAGTTGATATTATCGATTTAAATAATGCAATTATGTCAAAAAATAATCAACAAAAAGAGAATATTTCTTTAAAAAATTCATTAAAAGACAAAGAATATGAACTTTCAAAATATACAAGTTTTAGAGCAAATGAAATAGAAATTATTGATTTTAAAATCATAGATAAAGAGAAATTCTTAAAAGATAATTTAAATATTAGATATGAAAACTCAAGGGTTGAACTTCTTAATACTTCATATAATCAACTAAAAAGTTCATATAAACCAAAAGTTACTTTAAACACAAGTGCTGGTTATTCTAACAATGAAAACTTAACTACAAATACAACAGGGGATGATGAAAGAAATGGCTCAATTGGATTAAATGCATCAATGCCTATTTTTGATATTACAAAAGATGCAAAACTTGAAAAATCTAAATTAGAAGTATTAAAACAAAAAGTAAATATTAATGATATAAAAAATGAGTTGGCTTATGAATATGAACAGATTTTAACGCAAATTAATACTTATGATGAATATGAAAAAACTGTTGAAAATAATTTAAAACTTTATGATGATTTGATTATGGTAAATCAAAGCTCAAATGCTGCGGGAATGACTTCTGATTATGATTTAGAAGTTTTACAAAATACAAAAAAAATAAATGAATATGATTTACAAATAAATGATATTGATAAAAAACTTCAATACTCAAAACTATATTTTAAAACAAAGGTAAATATGTAATGGATACAAATCTACAAAATGAATTAAACAACTATTCAAATAATAATTCAAAGAAAAAATATTTTTTTATAATTTTTATTTTATTACTTTTAGGAGCTGGAAGTTATTATTATTTTTTTATGAACAAATCACAAAAAGAAGAAATAGCAACTTACAACACGAAAAAAGTTACAAAGGGAGATTTATCAGTTATTGTTAGCGCAACGGGAACTTTAAACCCAACAAATAGCGTTGAAATTGGGGTTGAAGTATCTGGAACAATTAAAGAGATTTATGTGGATTTTAATGACCAAGTAGAAGTTGGACAACTTTTAGCAATTCTTGATACAAGAAAACTACAATCAGAAGTTGATGGACAAAGTGCAAGTTTAGGTATTTCAAAAGCTAATTTAAAAGAGAGTGAAGTAAATCTTAGAAATAAAAAAACAGTTTATGATAGAACTTTAAAAATGTACAATAGTTCAGGTGGAAAATATCCAGCTGTAAATGAACTTGATGCTACAAAATTTGCTTATGAAAGTGCCTTATCTTCTTTTGAAGCCGCAAAAGCGAAGGTTGAACAATCATCTTTTTCTTTAAATACTGCAAAACAAAATCTTGATAAAGCTTATGTAAAATCTTCTATTAAAGGAATAGTTTTAAATAGAGCTGTTGAAGTTGGACAAACACTTGCAGCTTCTATGAATGCTCCAAAATTATTTACTTTGGCAAAAGATTTAACTCAAATGGATTTAATAATAAGTATTGATGAATCAGATGTTGCAGATATAAAAAAAGATTTAGATGTAACAT
>OBMA010001575.1_pt1 | contig 13923 bp, 14 predicted proteins | sample 1539141 | NCBI WGS metagenome assembly OBMA01 (sample SAMEA3991484, study PRJEB22521) | metagenome | biome: anthropogenic terrestrial biome; feature: sewage plant; material: raw primary sludge | place: Sweden | collected 2012-09-26 | reverse complement strand
ATTTGTTATTTTTAAAGAAAAATAATCGATGAATGCTAGTAAAAAAGGGTCAAATTTATTAATTTTCTTTAAATATAAGAATTATTTGAAAAATCCCAACAAATAATATATAATTGTATTAAAGTGTGTCAAATTTAATAACCATCTAAAGGGGTCAAAATATGGGAAAATTTAGTGGTAGCACAATATTTGAAGGAATTGTAATAGCAAAGCCTTATATTAAAAAAAGAAGAGAGATAATAGTAAAGGAATATTTCCTTAAAGATGAGGACATTGAAAAAGAACTTGAAAGAGTTCAGGATGCTCTTAAAGAAACACGTTTTGAAATAAAGCAACTGATAGATTCGTTAAAAGATAGAGTAAATAAAAGTGACTTAAAAATTCTGAATGTTCAATTAGTAATGTTGGAAGATCCCTTATTTTTGTCTGATATTAATAATTTGATAAAAAAAGATAAAAAAAATGCAGAATTTGCAATAGATAAGGTAGTAAAAAAATATGTGGGTATGTTCAAATCTTTAAATGACCCTGTTTATAGAGAAAGAGCTGCTGATGTAGAGGATGTTGGAAGTAAACTTTTACAAAATATATTATTTGATAAACCAGAATTAGAGGATATAAATAATAGAATTGTAATTTCAAAAGAACTAAAACCTTTTGAGATTTTAAAGTATTATAACATTGGAGTAGATATAAAAGGAATTATAACTGAAGTAGGGGGAGAAACTTCTCATGCAGCTATATTAGCGAAAGCTTTAGGAATTCCAGCTTTAATGGGTGTAAATGGTATTGAGACTTTAGATATAGATGAAACAAAAGATATAATACTTGATAGTAGAGAAGGATTTAGTACTTTTTTAACGAATCCTACAAAAGAAGAGTATGAAAATTATTTAAAAGAATTTCGAAAATTTACTGAAATAAATGAAGAGATGCAAATGTTAAGAGGAAAAGAAGTGTTCTCTAAGGATGGTCAAAAGATACTTTTAAAGGCCAATATAGGAGGAGACATTGAAATTAGCCAACTTAAGCTACATCAGCCAGATGGAGTTGGGCTCCTTAGAACAGAATTTTTGTATATGGATAACGACGCTTTTCCAAGTGAAGAAGTTCAATATGAAGCATATAAAAAAGTTTATGATGAATTAGGTGAGGATAAACCACTTATAATTAGAACGCTTGATATAGGAGGAGATAAAACTTTATCTTATTTCAAACTTCCAGAAGAAGAGAATCCATTTCTTGGTTTAAGAGCTATAAGATTGTGCTTAAAGAATCTTGATATTTTTAAGGTTCAATTAAGGGCAGTATTAAGAGTTTCTTATAAGAGAAATATTAAAATTATGATACCTATGATAAGTAGGGTAGAAGAGATTTGGGCTACAAAAGATATTATTAAGGAATTAAAAGATGAATTAACAAGAGAAGGTTTAACTTTTAATGAAAACTTGGAAGTTGGAATAATGATAGAGGTTCCTTCAGCTGCAATTTTGGCAGATTTATTAATTAAAGAAGTTGACTTCTTTAGTATTGGAACAAATGATTTAACACAGTATGTTATGGCTGCTGATAGGCTAAGTAAAGAAGTCTATGACGTATATGACAAATATAACCCAGCAGTACTTAGAATGATAGATAATACAGTAAGAGCAGCTGATAGTGAAAATAAACCAGTGAGTATTTGTGGTGAAACAGCAGGAGAGCAACTAGGTATGCTAATATTTTTGAGTCTAGGAGTAACAGAGTTAAGTATGTTACCAGCTTTTTTACCTAAAGCTAAAAAACTTGTAAAAAGTATTGATATAGCTAAAATTAGAACGTATAGAGATAAAATATTGAATTGTAAAACATCTGACGAAATCAAAGATGTTTTAAAAGAATTTTATTAGGAGTGGTTTATTAATGAAGGAAATAGAAGTAGAAATAAGAAATGAAGCTGGACTTCATGCTAGACCGTCATCTCTATTTGTGCAAATCGCTGGAGAGTACGATGCTAATGTTACAGTAGTTAGCGAGGGTGAAGAAGTTAATGGTAAAAGCATTATGGGACTTATGCTTCTTGCTGCAGAAAAAGGAAGAAAATTAAAGTTAATTGCTGATGGACCTCAAGAAAATGAAGTTTTAGATGCATTAAAAAAATTAATAGAAGTAGATAAATTTAACGAAGAATAGAAGTGATGTATTTGGAAATTATTAGAGCCGAAAAAATGGGATTTTGTTTGGGTGTAGAAGAAGCAGTAACTTTGGCTCATAGAGTAGCTGAAGAAAATCCCAATAAAAATATCTATATATTAGGCATGTTAGTACATAATAAAGAGGTTATTTCTGAACTTCAAACTTCAGGAATAAAAACTATATCTGAAGAAGATTTTATAAGTGGAGTTTTTAATTTTAAAGAAGAGGATATAGTGATTTTAAGAGCACATGGAAGCACTAAATCTATTTTTGAAAAACTTCTAGAGCAGAAAGTTCAAATTTATGACGCTGCTTGTATATTTGTGAAAAGAATTAGAAATCTACTTCTAAAAAAAATGGAAGAAGGTTATGAAATTCTTTTTATCGGAGATAGTGAACATCCAGAAGTTAAAGGAATAATTAGTTATGGAAAAAATATTAAAGTGTTTGAAAATTTGGAAAAATTAAAAGAATCTAGTATAAATAAAAATGGAAAATTTTATTTTTTAACACAAACTACTTTTAATAAATATGTATTCAATGAAATTAAAAATTATATAAAAGAAAATTTTAAAAATGCTGATATTGGATTGACAATATGTGGTGCAACTTATGAAAGACAAATAGCAGTAGAAAAATTAGCAATGAATTCAGATGTATTATTAATAGTTGGAGGAAAAACAAGCTCTAATACTAAAAAACTTTATCAGATAGCCATGAAGATTAATCCTAATTCATATTTAATAGAAAATAAGGATGACTTAAATATTGAGTGGCTAAAGGGAAAAGAAAAAATAGGAATTACAGCAGGAGCTTCAACACCAGAAAGAAGCATAATTGAGATTGAACAAAAAATAAAGGGGGAAGTACTGTAATGGCTGATTTTAACTTTGAAGAACTACTAGAGGGATATTTACCTGAAGATCCAACAAAGGGAGAAGAGAGAGAAGTTACTATTGTAAAAAAAGAGATGATTTTTACATATCTTGATATCAATGGAAAACTAGAAGGTAGAGTAAGAACTGAAGAAGTTACCGATTTTAAAGAGGGAGACGTACTGAAAGTTCAAATTATAAATGAAGATAAAGATGGGAATTATGTTATCTGTTCAAGAAGAAGAGTTGAACAACAAGAAAATATAGGTAGATTAAATGAAGCTTTTGCTAATGGAGAAGTTGTAAAAGCTAAGGTTATTAAACAAGTAAAAGGCGGATACGGAGTAGAAATATTAAAAATTAACGCTTTTATGCCTAATTCATTATCTAGCTTTAGACCAGATGATAAAGCTGTTGGTAAAGAGATAAATGTAATAATTAAAGAAGTAAAAGTAGAAAAAAATGGTGTAAAAGTTCTTGTTTCTAGGAAAGATGTAAAAGCTAAGAAAGATAAAGAAAACTTTGATGCTGTTGATTTAAATGGAATATATGAAGTTGAAATTAAAGATTTATTAGATTTCGGATTATCAGTAACTGTAGAAAACTTATCAGGATTTATTCATATCTCAGAACTTTCTTGGAATAGAGTAGAAAAAATAGCTGATAAATATAAAGTAGGAGACAAGCTACAAGCAAAAGTGATTGAAAAAGATAAAGTAAAAAAATCTGTTAAATTATCAGTAAAACAGTTAAGCCAAGATCCATGGTCTAATATAGAAATGAAATATCCAGTAGATGCTGAGGTAGAGGGAAAAGTTGTTAGAGTAAGTAATTTTGGTGCTTTTGTTGAATTAGAACCAGGGATTGAAGGACTTGTACATATTTCTGATTTAACATGGTCTAAAAAAATTAAAAATATTGATGATTTTGTAAAAATAGGAGATAAAATAAAAGTTAAAGTAATACTTTTAGATACTACTGATAAAAAATTAAAATTATCGATTAAATCACTAGAAAAAAATCCTTGGGAAGTTATTAATGAAAATAATAGCGTTGGTTCAATTTTGAAGGGTAAAGTGGTAGAAGTTAAAGATTTTGGTGTATTCGTTGAAGTAGAACAAGGGGTAGATGCGTTCATACATATATCTGATTTTGCTTGGGAAAAAGTAAATAAAGATTACTATAAAATTGGAGACGAAATAGAATTCAAAGTAATTGAAATTGATGGTCAAAATCAAAAAATTAAAGGTAGTGTAAAACAATTAACAAAAAGTCCTTGGGAAACATTAAAAGAATCATATAAAGTTGGAGATAGAGTAAAAAGAACTGTAACTAGCTTAACTGATTTTGGTATGTTCGTGGAAGTTGAAAAAGGAATAGATGGAATGATTCATATTTCTGAAGTTTCAAAAGATTTCTTGAAAAATATCTCTGATAAATATAAAGTTGGAGATGAAATTGAAGCAGAAATAATAGAAATTAATGATGATAAAGAGAAAGTTAAACTTTCTATCAAAAAAATTGAAATATCTAAACAAAGAGCTGAAGAAAGAGAGAATATTGAGAAATATTCTGTTTCTGGTGATAATGAATAAGAGGACTTAGTCCTCTTTTTTTTCCAAATATATATAAAGGAGATGATATAATGAAAGCTGTAATATTTGATATGGATGGAGTTATTATTGATAGTGAGCCAATACATCTTGAAATTGCCTATCAAGTATCAAAAAAAATAGGTATTACCTGTTTGAAAAAAGATTTTGAAAAATTTATAGGAGTAAGCAACAAAGCTATGTGGGAAGAGCTGATAGATAAATTTAAGTTTGAAAAGAATATAGATGAAATCTTGAAAATCCATAGAGAGATGACTTTTTCTATTTTTAGAGAAAAAGATTTGAAAGAAATAAATGGGATTAAGGAATTGCTTGAAAGTTTAAGAGAAAATAATTTGCCATGTGCAGTAGCATCTTCATCACCTTTAGAGCTCATTGAAATTATAATTGAAAAATTAGATATTAAAAAATATATGCGTTATTATATAAGTGGAGAAAGTCTTTCAAAGAGTAAACCAAATCCTATGATATTTTTTAAAGTAGCTCAAAAATTAAAGGTTAAGCCTCAAGAGTGCTTGGTAATAGAAGATTCAAAACATGGAGTACAGGCGGCAAAAAGAGCTGGAATGCAATGCATAGGATTTATTAATCAAAATTCAGGGAATCAAGATTTGAGTAAAGCAGATTATATTTGTAACGATATAAAAGAACTGTCGTATTCAAAAATAAAATACATCTAACTAGATATATTTTTCTTGTCTTTTTATACAAAAAGATCTATAATAATTATAGTAATAATGTATAGGAGGGCTAAAAATGAAGATGCCAATAGTTTTTATAGGACATGGGTCACCCATGAATGCGATAGAGGATAACAAGTTTACAGATAAATGGTTAGAGATTTTTAAGACTATACCAAAACCAAAAGGAATTTTAGCGATTTCAGCGCATTGGTATACAAAAGGAACAAGAATAACAACAGTTAAAGAACCTAAAATGGTTTATGATATGAGTGGATTCCCCAAAGAATTGTATGAAATAAATTATGATGCAATTACAGATGAACTTTTAATAAAAAGGGTAGAAGAGTTGTTGGGAACAGATAATATTATTGAAGATAATACGTGGGGATATGATCACGGTATATGGTCAATACTAAATAGAGTGTACCCAGAACAAGATATTCCTCTGGTAGTACTAAGTGTAGATGCTTATAAAACGCCGAAAGAGCATTATGAAGTTGGTAAAAAATTGAGAGAATTAAGAGAAGAAGGTTATTTAATATTGGGAAGTGGAAACATAGTTCATAATTTAGGATTAGTAGACTTTCAAAAAGAAAATGGATATGATTGGGCTGAAGAGTTTGATAATGAGATTAAAAACAGTATATTATCTAAAAAAATTGATACAGTTATTAATTTTGAAATTATAAAAAACAATAATTTGGCATTTAGAACCCCAGAACATTTTTTGCCGATTTTATATATTTTAGGGGCAAATCATGAAGAAGATGAAATTATAGTTTTTAATGATAAATGTATAATGGGGTCTCTTTCTATGACTTCGTATTTAATAAAATAAAAACCTAATAAAGTCGCGGAGACACACGAGAAAACGTTGATAAGAAAAAGCTTCATAATATTAGTTTTCAAAAATGAAAAACTAAAAAAAGTTATTTGACAAAATATAGCTCTTATGTTATCATATATAAGCCTTGCAATTTGAGGCGTTACCATATTTTAAATAATATGGGAGGAAAATATTCCGAAGACATAATGGAGGTGTAAAAATGAGAGTAAATATTCAATTAGAGTGTACAGAGTGCAAAAGAAGAAACTATAGCACAAGCAAAAACAAAAAAAACACTCCAGAAAGATTAGAAGTAAGTAAATTCTGTAAATGGGACAACAAAGTAACTCTTCATAAAGAGACTAAAAAATAATTGTAATTAATTAACAAACAGGGCAGTGGCTCAATTGGTAGAGTAACGGTCTCCAAAACCGTCGGTTTAGGGTTCGAGTCCCTACTGCCCTGCCAATTTAATACTAAGGGTGATGCGAATGGCTTCAGTAAGACAAATGTTTGGTGAAGTAAAAAGTGAGTTCAAAAAAGTTAAGTGGCCTAGCAAAGATGAGTCTATTAACGTAACTATTCTTGTTGTAGCACTTAGTGTAGGAGTTGGCATTTACAGTGGTCTTTTTGATTATGTTTTTGCGACTCTGGTTAAGAGATTGGCAGATATTATCGGAGGATAACTATGGAAGGTAAAACCTTAGAAAAAAAATGGTATATCATACATACTTATTCAGGATATGAAAAAAAAGTAATGACAGACTTGGAAAAAAGAATTGAAAGTCTAAATCTGACAGAAAAAGTTTTCAACATTATTGTACCTGAAGAAGAAACTGTAGAGATAAGAAGAGGGAAGAAAAAAGTAATAGCAAGAAAATTATTCCCTGGATATGTAATGGTAGAAATGCTTGTTGAAAAAGAAGTTACCAATGAAGGTATAGGATTTAGAGTTGACAGTGATGCATGGTATGTTATAAGAAATACAAATGGTGTAACTGGGTTTGTAGGAGTAGGTTCTGAACCAACACCTATGGAAGATTCTGAAGTACAAGCGTTATTCAAAAAAATCGGTCTTAAACTTGGACCTGAAGAAATTGAAGAAAAAGCAGAAAAAATAGTACTTAACTTTGAAGTCGGAGACTTTGTTAAAATTATTGACGGCGGTTTCGCAGATGAAGAAGGAAAAGTTGCAAATATTGACTTTGAACACAAAAGAGTTAAAGTCATGATAGAGATGTTTGGAAGAATGACTCCAGTTGAAGTAGGATTTGACGGAGTAAAGAAAGCATAGCTTTCACGTGGGAGAGAAATCATTATAACCACAGATATTACGGAGGTGTAAATTTAAAATGGCAAAAGAAGTAACTGGTAAAATAAAATTACAATTACAAGCGGGAAAAGCTAATCCAGCTCCTCCAGTAGGACCTGCATTAGGACAACATGGTGTTAATATCATGGAATTCTGTAAACAATTTAATGCAAAAACACAAGATAAAATGGGATTTGTAATTCCTGTTGAAATTTCAGTTTATAAAGATAGAAGTTTCTCTTTTATCCTAAAAACTCCACCTGCATCAGATTTAATTAAAAAAGGTGCTGGAATCACATCTGGTTCTGCTAACTCTAAAAAAATCGTTGGAGGAACAATTACTGAAGCGAAATTAAAAGAAATTGCTGAAACAAAAATGGCTGACTTAAATGCTGCATCAGTAGAAGCTGCAATGTCAATGATTAAAGGTTCTGCAAGATCTATGGGAGTTAAAATAGAAGGATAATACTATTGTTGAATAGTTATAATTTAGTGGAAGGGATAACCCGTTTACCACAAAGGGAGGAAAAAAGGAAATGGCAAAACATAGAGGAAAAAAATACTTAGAAATTGCTAAGTTAGTAGATAGAGAAAAATTATATACTATCACTGATGCAGTAGAATTAGTAGCTAAAACTAAAACTGCAAAATTCGTAGAAACAGTAGAAGTAGCTTTAAGACTTGGTGTAGATCCAAGACATGCTGACCAACAAGTTAGAGGAACTGTTGTGTTACCACACGGAACTGGAAAAACTGTAAAAGTATTAGCAATCACTCAAGGTGAAAATGTTCAAAAAGCTTTAGATGCAGGAGCAGATTTTGCTGGTTCAGATGAATTTATCGAAAAAATTGCTGCAGGTTGGATGGATTTCGATTTAGTAATCGCAACTCCAGACATGATGCCTAAATTAGGTAAATTAGGAAGAATATTAGGAACTAAGGGATTAATGCCTAATCCAAAATCAGGAACTGTAACAGCTGATATCACTTCAGCAGTATCTGAATTTAAAAAAGGTAAATTAGCTTTCAGAGTAGATAAATTAGGATCTATCCACGTTCCAGTAGGAAAAGTAGATTTTGATTCTGCTAAAATTGAAGAAAACTTAAAAGCTTTCTTATCTGAAATCATCAGATTAAAACCTTCAGCTTCAAAAGGTGCTTACCTTAGAACTGTAGCTATTTCTTTAACAATGGGACCTGGAATCAAAGTTGATCCATCACTAGTTGGTAAAGAATTAGGATTATAATAGTTATTTAACAAAATTAAATATAATAAACCAAAGACAGTAGGGGCTACGGCTTAATAATCCTACCGAGGTTTTAGTTAATCATAAACTGAAACTTTATTACTTACCTCCGTTGTCTTTGGGTCGGAGGTATTTTATTTGAAGAGGAGGTGAATTTTAGAATGGCAGCAAATCAAGCAAAAAAAGATGCAGTAGCAGAATTAGTAATTAAACTAAAAGCAGCTAAAACAGTTGTATTAGCAGACTATAGAGGTTTAAGCGCAGTGGAAGCTGACGAACTAAGAAAAATTACTAGAGAAGCTGGAGTTGAATATTTCGTTGCAAAAAACAGATTATTCAAATTAGCTCTTGAAGAAGTTGGTTACGAATCAGATTTCGGAACTGATTTAAAAGGAACTACAGCATTCGCTTTATCAAGTGATGCAGTAGCACCAGCAAAAGCTATATTCGATTTCGGTGTAGCAAAAAAAGGTAAATTAGCTATTAAAGCTGGTTTATTAGATGGTAAAAAAATGACTGCTCAAGAAGTAGAAGCATTAGCTAAATTACCTTCAAGAGATCAATTACTATCTATGGTTTTAAACTCAATGTTAGGACCAATAAGAAAACTTGCATATGTAACTACGGCAATTATTGACAAAAAAGAAGCTTAATTAGTTTCTAATAAAATATCGTGAAAACTTAAAAATTATAGGAGGAAAATAACAATGGCATTCAATAGAGAAACATTTATAGCTGAATTAGAAGCTATGACAGTATTAGAATTAAAAGAATTAGTAACGGCATTAGAAGATCACTTCGGAGTAACTGCAGCAGCACCAGTAGCAGTAGCAGCTGGACCAGCAGCAGTAGAAGAAGAAAAAACTGAATTCGACGTAATATTAGTTGAAGGTGGAGCTTCAAAAATCAACGTAATCAAAGCAGTTAGAGCTTTAACTGGTTTAGGATTAAAAGAAGCAAAAGATTTAGTAGATGCTGGAAACAAAGTTGTTAAAGAAGGAGTTTCTAAAGATGAAGCTGATAAAATCAAAGCTGAATTAGAAGCTGCAGGAGCAAAAGTAGAAGTTAAATAGTTAACATAATAAGGCGCTTCAAAAGAAGTGCCTTATTCACCATAAAAAGAAGAGAATTTGTGAACAGAATAATCTGCTAATGAACGTTTCGCTCTGCGAAACTTTTTATAGTCTTATAAGGAAAGTGATTAATTTTTAATGCGATTGCAGATGTAAATGTGTAATGGTATTAATTATTAATCACTAATTAAAAGTGTGAGGAGTGTGAACTTTAATGGGAAAACTTGTTGAAAGAATAAGTTTCGGTAGAATTCAAGAAAGAGGTATTATGCCTCACTTCCTAGAGTTTCAATTAAACTCTTATGAGGATTTTCTACAAAGTAAAAAAGCACCTAATCAAAGAGAAATTAAAGGATTAGAGCAAGCATTTAGAGAAGTATTTCCAATTGAATCATCAAATGGAGGAGATATTAAGTTAGAATACATGTGGTATGAACTGCATGATAATGACGCTCCGTTAAATGACGAATTAGAATGTAAAAAAAGAGGTAAAACATATTCAGCAGCATTAAAAGTTAAATTAAGACTTATTAACAAAAAAGCTGGAAATGAAATACAAGAATCGTTAGTATATTTTGGAGAAATTCCTTTAATGACAGAAAGAGCAACTTTCGTTATTAATGGAGCTGAAAGAGTAGTTGTATCACAATTACATAGATCACCAGGAGTATCTTTTAACAAAGAAGTTAATATTCAAACAGGAAAAGATCTTTATACAGGGAAAATTATTCCTTACAAAGGAACTTGGCTTGAATTTGAAACAGATAAGAATGATTTCTTAAATGTTAAAATTGATAGAAAGAAAAAAGTTTTATCTACAGTTTTCTTAAAAGCAGTAGAGTTTTATAATTCTAATGACCAAATTATGGATGATTTCTTAGAAGAAAAAACGATTAATTTAAGAGAAAAAATAGTTAAATATAATAATACTGAAGAATTAATATCTAAATTAAGAACAGATATTGAAGGTTCATTCTTAAAAGAACCAATAGTTGATGAAGAAACTGGAGAAATCTTGTTTGATTCACAAAAACATATTGATGAAGAGTTTATCAATTATATTGTTGGTAAAGGAATTGAAACAATAAATTACTGGGAAGTAAAACCAGAAGATAAAGTAATGGCTAATGCATTATTACATGATGCAACTGTAAACTCTGATGAAGCGGTTTTAGAAGTATTTAAAAAATTAAGACCAGGAGATTTAGTAACAGTAGATTCTGCTAGATCACTTATAAGACAAATGTTCTTCAACCCGCAAAGATATGATCTTGCACAAGTTGGAAGATACAAAATGAATAAAAGATTAAAAATAGATATGCCTGAAGAAGAAATTTCTTTGACAAAGGCAGATGTAGTTCAAACTATTAGATATGTAATGAAACTTAATAATGGTGAAGGATTTACAGATGATATAGATAACCTATCAAATAGAAGGGTTAGAGGTGTTGGAGAACTTTTATTAATGCAAATTAGATCAGGAATGGCTAAAATGTCAAAAATGGTTAAGGAAAAAATGACTATTCAAGAAGTTACAACGCTAACTCCTCAGTCATTGTTAAATACTAGACCTTTGAACGCATTAATTCTAGACTTCTTTGGATCAGGACAATTGTCACAATTCATGGATCAGTCTAATCCACTTGCTGAACTTACTCATAAAAGAAGAATATCTGCACTTGGACCAGGAGGACTTTCGAGAGAAAGAGCTGGGTTTGAGGTAAGAGACGTACATGATTCTCATTATGGAAGAATCTGTCCAATAGAAACTCCAGAGGGTCCAAATATCGGACTTATCGGATCACTTGCTACTTATGGAAAAGTTAATAAATATGGATTTATTGAAACACCATATGTTGTAGTAGAAAAAGGTATTCCAAATTTTGACAATATTAAATATCTTGCAGCAGAAGATGAAGATGAACAATTCATCGCCCAAGCAGATACACCTATATCTGAAGCTGGTTTATTTATAAATAAAGAAGCTGTTTGTAGATATGGAAGCGAAATTGTACATGTTGCTTTAGAAAAAATACATTACTTAGATGTATCACCTAAACAAGTAGTATCAGTATCAGCAGGATTAATTCCATTCCTTGAGCATGATGATGCCAATAGAGCACTTATGGGATCAAACATGCAAAGACAAGCAGTACCATTATTAAGAAGTGAAGCTCCTTATATTGGAACAGGTATGGAAAGAAAAGTTGCTGTAGACTCAGGAGCAGTTGTTGTTTCTAAAGTAGATGGTAAAGTAGTTTATGTAGATGCTAGAAAAGTAGTGGTAGAAGACTCTACAACTAAAAAAGAACATACATATAGACTTCTTAACTTTGAAAGATCAAATCAAGCTATGTGTTTACATCAAAAACCAGTTGTTGATCTTGGACAAGAAGTTAATGTTGGGTCAATATTAGCAGATGGACCAGCAACACAAGGTGGAGATTTAGCACTTGGAAGAAATATTCTTATGACATTCATGCCATGGGAAGGGTATAACTTCGAGGATGCGATACTAATTTCTGAAAGATTAAGAAAAGAAGATGTATTTACATCTATCCATATAGAAGAATATGAAATAGAAGCTAGATCAACTAAATTAGGTGATGAAGAAATAACAAGAGAAATTCCTAATGTTAGTGAAGAAGCCCTTAGAAACTTAGATTCTACAGGAGTTATAAGAATTGGTGCTGAAGTTACTGCTGGAGATATATTAGTTGGAAAAACTACTCCAAAAGGTGAAACTGAGCCTCCTGCTGAAGAAAAATTATTAAGAGCAATCTTTGGAGAAAAAGCAAGAGATGTAAGAGATACATCATTAAAAATGCCTCATGGTTCAAAAGGAACTGTAGTAGAAGTATTAGAGTTATCTAGAGAAAATGGAGACGACTTAAAAGCTGGAGTAAACAAAGTAACAAGAGTTTATATAGCTGAAAAAAGAAAAATAACAGTTGGAGATAAAATGTCTGGGCGTCATGGAAACAAAGGGGTAGTATCAAGAGTACTTCCTGTAGAAGATATGCCGTTCCTAGAAAATGGAACTCCAGTTGATATAGTAATCAACCCACTTGGAGTACCTTCGCGTATGAATATTGGACAAGTACTAGAAGTACATTTAGGACTTGCAATGGGATTCCTAAATGGTGGAACTCATATAGCTACACCAGTATTTGATGGTATTAAAGAGGAAGAAATTAAAGATTACTTAGAACAAACTGGATTTAGTAGAACTGGAAAAGTTACACTTATTGATGGAAGAACAGGAGAACCATTTGATAATCCTGTAACTGTTGGTAGAATGTATATGCTAAAACTTCACCATTTAGTTGAAGATAAAATGCATGCTAGAGCTATTGGACCATACTCACTTGTTACTCAACAACCTCTAGGAGGAAAAGCTCAATTTGGAGGACAAAGACTTGGGGAAATGGAAGTTTGGGCATTAGAAGCATACGGAGCCTCTAAAATACTTCAAGAAATGTTAACTGTAAAATCAGATGATGTTACAGGAAGAACAAAAACTTATGAAGCAATTGTAAAAGGTGAAGAGATGCCAGATCCAGATTTACCAGAATCATTCAAAGTTTTATTAAAAGAATTCCAAGCGTTAGCTCTTGATATTGAGTTATTCGATGTACAAGGAAATGTTATAGATATTAATGCTGATAGTAATAAAGACGAGGGATTGTCTGAGTTCTCTTTAGCAGACCTTAAAGAAGAAGAGTCACAGTTTGAATATGATGACTTAGCAGATGATGAAGAATTTTTTGATGCTGAATAATAAAGAATAGCTTAACACATACCTAAAGTCACGTATATTAAGGAGGATTATATTAGTATGAGTATTAAGGACTTTGATACTATTAAAATCAAACTGGCTTCTCCTGAGAAAATCAGAGAGTGGTCATATGGAGAAGTTAAAAAACCTGAAACTATAAATTATAGAACATTAAATCCAGAAACTGATGGATTATTCTGCGAAAAAATCTTTGGACCAACTAAAGATTGGGAATGTTCTTGTGGAAAATATAAAAGAATGAGATACAAAGGTTTAGTTTGCGAAAAGTGTGGAGTAGAAGTAACTAAATCAAAAGTAAGAAGAGAAAGAATGGGGCACAT
>OBMA010001574.1_pt1 | contig 13927 bp, 10 predicted proteins | sample 1539141 | NCBI WGS metagenome assembly OBMA01 (sample SAMEA3991484, study PRJEB22521) | metagenome | biome: anthropogenic terrestrial biome; feature: sewage plant; material: raw primary sludge | place: Sweden | collected 2012-09-26 | reverse complement strand
CGACGCTCTTCCGATCTTCTGACTGTAGCCGCTTCCACCGGTTCTGTTCTGACTGTAGCCGCTTCCGCCGGTTCTGTTCTGGCTGTAGCCGCTTCCGCCGGTTCTATTCTGACCGTAGCCGCTTCCGCCGGTTCTATTCTGGCTGTAGCTTCCGTTCTGTCCTTGTGAGGATCTTCCCTGATATGATCCCTGACCCTGCTGGCTTCTGTCACTATTATATGATCTCTGACCCTGTGAATATCTCTGATCTGTATGACCGCTGCCTGCATTTCTGTCTGTCTGTCCGGAAGATGTCTGACGCTGCGTCGCATTTCCGGTTGCTGATACATTTGCAGTCTTATTCTCTACGGCACTGTTATTTACTGTTGCATTTGCTGTTGTATTTGCTGATGCATTATTTACCGCTGAGACATTTGCTGATGCATCAGTCTTAACTGCTGAATTTACGTTATTTGCTGCCTGTTCTTTCACCTCTGCGTCATGTCTGTGCAGATCCTGTTCATGTCTTTCCTGCTCACGACGCTGTCTTACATCATAAGGTTCCTCATCCACCGGCTTCGGCTTCTGTGTCGGTCTTATAAACTGATGCGGCTGCGAAAAGCCTCTGCCTGAACCGCCGTATGAATTATTATATGATCCATTTCTACCACTGCCATTATTGTTATTATATGCGGGACGCTCATTCTGATAATTGTTCTGACGTCTCTGACCTTCGCCGCCAAAATGAGAATTGGAGTTGTTTGTCACCATGATGATCTTTTTCTTCTTCTTGGGAAGTTCAGCAGATTCTCCCGCTGCTCCGCCTGCATTTGACTGACCATCTGACTGTTTGCTCTCAGACTTCTTTGAAGGCTCTGCTGCTGATTCTGCCGGTTTACTGTCAGCTTTCTTCTCAGTCTTCTCTGTCTTCTCTGTCTTCTTTGAAGCCTCTGCATCTGCTTCTACCTTTTTGGTGTCGGCTTTCTTCTCAGCTTTCTCGGTTTTCTCAGTCTTCTTCGAAGCCTCTGCTCCTGATTCTGCCTTTTTATTTTCAGTCTTCTTCGCGGTCTTCGGCTTTGCGTCTGACTTTCCGAGCGCTCCTCGTACCATAGCGGCTGCATCATCATCAACTGAGCTACTGCCAATCTTGGCATCTACATTCTTTTTATGCAGGAAATCAAGAACTTCCTTCTTATCTATACCTAGTTCTTCCGCTAACTCACTTACTTTCGTTTTTGCCATTATTACTGCTTCCTCCATCTATTTGGCAGGTACCATCCAGCAGTTTCAGGATGGCGGCTGCGAATCCACGATCAGTCACCGCAAGTGATGATCTGTCATCTTTTCCGATTGTATGCCCCAGTTCGGTTTTTGTTGAATATCTATAAAACGGCACATTTCTATATTCACACATATTTGTGAAATCATGAACCGTGTTGTCTGATGCATCAAGCGGTACGATAACAAGTTTTGCCTTGCCGGATTTGACTGCCGTTTCCACCGCCGTCTCTCCGCTCACCAGATTTCTTGATCTGGCCGCAAGCCCTAGCATTGATTGTAACTTATCAGGCTTTCTGCTGCTCACTCTCTATAAACTCCTTCTCGATCTGCTCATATACTTCCGGCGGAACAGGCATCTTGAATGATCTCTCAAGACCCTTATTCTTTCTGGCTTTTCTAAGACACTCTATATCATTGCAGATATAAGCACCTCTTCCGTTCTTTCTGCCGGTCATATCAAGTTCAAGCTTTCCCTCATCATTTCTGATGACGCGGATCATTTCTTTCTTATCTTTCATCTCACCGCATCCAGTGCACTTACGCATAGGTGTTTTCTTCATGATGTCCCTCTTGAACCGCTTTCCTGCTGCTTTCTTACTTTCTCACTTTACTGTTCCTGCTGCTAACTGACAGTCATCCTTCCATCAGTCTTAACTACCATCAGCGTTCCTGTTTCAATCTTAGTCTTACTGCTCGTCAGTTGTCTGACCTTCTGCCGGCTGCGCTTCTTCCTGCGCTACCTGCTGCTCATCTGTCTGCTGTTCTTCTGCCTGCTGTTCTTCTGCCTGCTGTTCATCCACCGGAACGCCCTGAGAATCAGGAGCATCCTCGTATCCCTGTTCCTGACCTTCATCCTCTGTATCGTATTCCTCGTCATCCTCGTAATCCTCATAGCGGAATCCGGGAGCATCCTTAGCCTGTGTCTCTGATTTGATATCGATCTTATATCCTGTAAGTCTTGCTGCAAGTCTTGCGTTCTGACCTTCCTTGCCTATTGCAAGTGAAAGCTGATAATCCGGAACTACTACCTTAGCTGACTTTTCATCGGGATCTGCAAATACTGCAACGATCTTTGCCGGTGAAAGTGCATTCTGGATAAGATTTCCCGGATTTTCATCCCAGTTTACGATATCGATTTTCTCGCCGTTAAGCTCGTCTACTATCGTATTTACACGAGATCCGTTCACGCCTACACATGCACCGACAGGATCGACATTCGGATTGTTGCTCCATACTGCCATCTTAGTACGGCTGCCCGCTTCTCTCGCAATACTCTTGACTTCTACTGTTCCATCCTGTATCTCGGCAACTTCCTCTTCAAAAAGCCTCTTTACGAGTTCCGGATGTGTACGGCTTACAAGGATTCTCGGTCCCTTGCTCGTATTCTTGACTTCTATGATATAGACCTTGATTCGCATATTCGTCTTATAGACTTCAGTCTTTACCATTTCTTTCTCATTAAGGATACCGTCAGCCCTGCCAAGATTTATAGCAACATTCCTGCCAATATATCTCTCAACAGTTCCTGTAACGATATCATTTTCTTTTGCGTAGAATTCATTAAATACAGAGTTGCGCTCTTCGTCTCTTATTTTCTGGAAAATAACATTCTTGGCGTTCTGTATCGCGATACGGCCGAAATCCTTTGAATCGAGCTTTACGTTTACTGTATCTCCAAGCTTCGCATCGGGATCGATTTTCGCGGCATCTTCCGGTGATATCTCTGTCGTCTTGTCGACAATGTCTTCGGCTGCTGTTACTACACGTTCAGCCGTGATATGATATTCGCCGGTCTCTCTGTTAAGATCGACTTTTACATTATCTGCCTTGCCGCCATTCTTTGCCGCCGCTGTAAGTGAATTTTCAATAGCATCTATAAGTATGTTGCTATCGATATTCTTCTCTTTTGCGACCAGATTGATCATCTCGATAAGATTTATCTCCGGTTCCTTTGACTTCTTTTCTCTACTCATTTTCCTTTTTCCTCCTGATGTCTGGAATTCGCTAATTACTTGATTGTCTCAAAATTATATTTTCATAATCTGACAAATAAAAGATTACATGTTGGCTTTTTACTCTTTACCTGATCGCAGATATCTATCCTGGCTTCTTAATATGACTTTCTGCCTTATATATCCAGTGCAAGTTTTATTACAGCCATGTCTGTCCTTGCTATATTAATGTCACTTCCATTTTCATCTGTGATCGTAATGCTCTTATCATCAAAAGACTTAAGGACGCCTGCAAGTTCTTTCGGGCCATCCTTCTCAAGCGGCTTATACAGCTTGATCTCTATCTTCTGACCGATACTGCTTTCAAGATGTCTGTCTTTTGTAAGCTTTCTTCCAAGTCCCGGGCTGCTCACTTCAAGCGTATATGGATCCGTAATGAGATTCACCTTATCAAGTTCTTCTGAGAACTTTCGACTCACGTTCTCGCAATCTTGAATGTTGACTCCACCCGGTTTGTCGATGTATCCGCGAAGGTAAAAGTTGCTGCCTTCCTTCACATACTCGACATCATAAACGCTCACGCCTTCCGCCTTTGCTATCGGCGTAAGTATCTCTTCCGCCTTTGCTTCATAATCGGATCTTCGTGACATATATGTCCTCCTGTGTTTTACGCATAAAAAAAGTGGACTTGCAAGCCCACTTAACACTGACATAATACACTATCATTTCAATAAATGCAAGGGTTTTAGCGAAATTCGCGGATTTCTGGATTCCTCACCCATCACCGCACATCGCATACATTAGAACCGCATGCATTAGCACCGTTTGCACTAGCACCATTTGCATTAGCACCGTTTGCACTAGCACCATTTGCATTAGTACCGTTTGCATTAGCACCGTTTGCATTAGCACCATTTGCATTAGCACCATTTGCATTAGCACCGTTTGCACTAGCACCGTTTGCATTAGCACTTGTGCTCTGTCATTTTCCTTTTGGTACAAAGCTGTCAAATATGAACACATCGAAATGTCCCTGCATCTCATCGAGCGCTTCCTGCGACTTTATCGTCCACGCAGCTGCCGTATTGTGAAATAACATGTGACAAATGCATCTCGATGGAAGCTTGTACGAATGATAATCATACGCAATGAAATCAGGGCGTGTCAGAAAATTGAACATCTGATGCTCAATAAGCCATTCCAGAAATCCAAGCTTGCCTTTTGGCCATTTTACACCTTTTGCGAAAAATCTCATCGACAGTTGACCGCGGATCACATCTGGATGATGCTCCTTATACCACTTAACACCCATCGGGCTGAATGACTCGATACAGTATTCACCTTTATAATCTACAAGCAGCGGATCTGCGATGTCGCAAACAGTTGTATCAACCGTCGCGATCTTGTACTCGATAATAAGCGGAACTTGTCCATCTACAAGTTTCAGAAACTCTCCGAATGTCGGGATCTTCTCCTGTGACTTTGCAAGATTGAACTGCTGTAATTCTTCATAAGTGTAATCCGCAACTTTTCCGTCAACTCCACATATCCTGTCTAACGTAAAGTCATGAAAGATAACAGGCACCTTGTCCTTCGATAGCTGTACATCCGTCTCAATACCATATCCAGCCTTTATCGCTTTTTCAAAAGCCTTCATAGAGTTTTCAGGTGCATCTCCCTCATTATCATGCAGTCCCCTGTGCGCGAAAAGCTTCTGCCTGAACATCGATTCATCCGGCTTATTAAACACGCGCGGCGTGATAGTAAAGAGAAACACCGCACATAACACCACCACAACTATAAGAATTATAATAAACACATTCATCTGCCCGCTCCTCTATTATTCAAATTACATCATGTTGCTCTGTAGCTTTCTCATCTCATATCTCTCATATCTCTCATATCATATCTCATATCTCATATCTCTCATATCATATCTCATATCTTATGTCCTATACATATTCAAAAGCACACCGCATTCCTTTTTTATATCGCGCATGTTTATGGTGCGATGCATCCCTTGTATTTTCCGATTCGTTCCGATAATACCACTGATATCTGCAAAATAAAAGTGATATCATCATTGCTGTAGATGAATTTTGTGTTCATAATAGATGTAAATGATCTCAGGTTAGTATTAGTTGTAAATGTATTGTATATTCATATCAGATGTAAAGAATCTCATGTTAATATTAGATATAAATGAATTTTTCATCTACCTGATTTGAACACACTCGGAATTACGAAACAGCTAATTTTGAATACTAAAGTGTCAGCGATACAGTATAGCAGAGATGATTTTTTTACAGTACTGTATTTTTTATCAAGAAAAAGTCATTCGAAAAAAGTGATACCGTATAGCAGAATTTTTATTGCTGTATTACTGTACTTTTTATTTTATTTTGAGGGTTCATTCTATTTTTTGAATTCAAAATACAGTATATTTGATAATAATCTTTGTATATACTGCATTTTCCAGGCATTGTTCCGAGTGCACCCCCCAATGATACTTCAAAATTACAGTATCATAGACAACTTCTTTCTGTAGTACTGTAGCACTCCGAACAACAGAAAAAAACGAGTAAAAAAATGCAGTACTTATTATAGATATCGTTCTAAATACTGTATATTTGAAATAGAAAAATTGTTTCGGGGAGTCGAGCTATGAAGCGATAATACCAGCTACTAATTAGTGAAGCAACGATATCCCGACTGCCGAGCCGCAGTTTAACGATACTTCGACTGTAACGCAATGCCACAGTGATATTTCAGGCTGCATGGCTGATGAAAGAAATAAATTTATTCTGGAAGGAGGCGCACATGACATATATTTCACATCAATCCAATAACATCCCACAATCCGACACCAAATATAATATCCGTAATAGTACTAAAACCGTCAGCACGACACAACCTGGCTGTACATCGCACCCCGGCTGCACGACGATGCCTGACTGCACGACGCTACACCCAGATGTTGCAGCACGCTCTGTCAGCAGCGATCTACCTTCGTCGCATGTGCAGCCCCACACCTACATCAGCATCGATCTCAAAAGTTTCTTTGCAAGTGTTGAATGCCGCGAGCGCGGTCTCGATCCGCTCACTACAAATCTTGTTGTTGCAGATCCTACAAGAACCGAAAAAACAATCTGCCTCGCCGTGTCTCCTTCCCTGAAATCATACGGTATCCCCGGGCGTGCACGACTTTTCGAGGTTATCGAACGAGTCCGTGAAGTCAACATAGAGCGAATGAATAATGCCCCGGGACATGCTTTTGCCGGGAAAGAAACCGATAATACCAAAGTAAAGTCAGACCCATCCCTCGAACTTGGATACATTCAGGCTCCGCCGCGGATGGCTTACTACATGAAATACAGCACCGACATATATAAAATATATCTCAGATATATTGCTCCCGAAGATATCGTTGTCTACTCAATCGATGAAGTCTTCATGGACGTCACCGCATACCTTAACACATACAAGCTCTCCGCCCATGATCTGGCCATGAAGATGATCCACGAAGTTCTCTCCGAAACCGGAATCACCGCTACTGCCGGTGTCGGCACAAACTTATTTCTTGCGAAGATCGCAATGGATGTTGTCGCAAAACACATCCCAGCCGACAAGGACGGTGTGCGAATCGCAGAGCTTGATGAAATGTCATACCGCAGAGAACTTTGGAATCACCGCCCCATTACCGATTTTTGGCGTGTCGGACGCGGCTATGCAAAGAAACTTGAAAAAGTCGGTCTTGAAACTATGGGAGACATTGCAAAATGTTCTGTCGGAAAACCATCCGATTTCTATAATGAAAATCTTCTCTACAAAATGTTCGGCATAAATGCCGAGCTCCTGATCGACCATGCATGGGGATGGGAACCCGTGAACATCGCTGATATCAAGGCTTACCGCCCACGTGCGAATAGTCTTGGTTCCGGTCAGGTGCTCCAGACTCCATACCCCGCAGATAAAGCACGCCTTGTTACTCAGGAAATGACGGATCAGCTCGTTTTAGACCTCGTCCGCAAAAAAGTCGTTGCCGAATCTGTCGTCTTAAGCATCGGTTACGATATAACAAACCTTACTGACCCGCGCATCGCATCATCATATAAAGGTACGATCGTCACGGATCATTATGGACGTCTTCTTCCCAAACCCGCACAGGGCAGCTCAAAGTTTGATACTCCTACTTCATCAACTTCCGTCTTCATGAGCACCGTAGCCGGGCTGTTTGACCGCATCGTGAACCCCGCTCTCCTTGTGAGACGAATCGGCATAGCCGCATGCAACATCGTCCCCGAAGATTCTGCTTTGGCAAATAAGAGCGAGCAGTACGAGCAGCTCGATCTTTTCACCGATTATGATTTGGAAAATAAAAGAAAAGAAAATGATAAACGTATGCTCGAACGAGAACGCAAGATGCAGGAAGCCGTTCTCTCCATCAAAGATAAATATGGCAAAAATGCCATCCTCAAAGGGCGCGACCTCGAAGACGGTGCGACTGCGATGATGCGCAACGGCCAGATTGGAGGGCATAAAGCATGAGTGATGACCGCTATGCTGACATAATTGATCTTCCTCACCATGTCTCCGTAACTCGCAGACACATGAGCATAAAAGACCGCGCCGCGCAGTTCTCCGCATTTGCCGCGCTCACAGGATACAGTGATGAGATAAAAGAGACCGCCCGCCTCACAGACGATAAACGCGAGATGGATGAGACCGAACTTGAAGAACTCTCACTCAAGCTTGCGATGATCCTCGCCCGTGCAGACGAAAAGCCTTATATCACAGTGACATATTTTTCTTCCGACCAAAAGAAATCCGGCGGTGTCTACAAGACAGTCACCGGAAATCTCAAAAAAGTCGATGAAATCGAGCGTACTCTCACCCTCACCGATGGCGATATCATCCGTCTCGATGACATCATAGATATCGAATCCGGCAACGCCGGGATCTAACCTTTGTGCGGAGTGCATTGTATCTCGCAATACGGTACACACCCACTTGGTGCGGCGTGCATTATATATGGTGCAGAACCGCTTGCGCTACGGATATCCGCAGCGGTGCTATTGCTCGTATGAAACCTCGCAAAGCGCCGGCGGATATCAACGTTTCTGCGTTCATATAAGAATGCACGCCTGCACCATGGCTATAAAGTATTGCATCATAATGTGTAATGCACGCCTGCACTATGCGATTTATCACGTATTGTATCGCAATGTGTAATGCCACCTGGCACCAGGCACATTACGCCGTCTTCTCTGTGAAGATGTCGCCATGACGCACCTGCGTCATTGTGGCGAAAGCAAGCACCGAGAAAATGAACGCGTACGGAAATAATGTACTGTACGAAATATGTTCAAGGAGAAATCCTGATACTATCGGCGTCACGATCTGTGATGCCATCGAGAACGTATAGTAAGTTCCCGTATATTTTCCGATATCGCTTCCCTTGGCCATCTCCACGACCATCGGGTACGAATTCACATTTATCGAAGCCCAGCCAATCCCGATCACGCCAAACAGCACATTAACAAATGGCGTGTATGTATGTACAAATATGCCTGCAAGATAGCTCACGCTCATAAGCACAATTCCGATCAGGATCATCTTCTTTCTTCCTATTTTCCCGGAAATTATTCCGATAGGTATGAAGCAGATGACTGCCGTGACCATGCCGACAAGCAGACAGTTCGCGAAGCCGCCGCCTTCCATTTTCCAGACAACCTTTGTGTACCTCGAAAACGCTGTCGTTACCGCGTTATACGCAAAATACCATAGGAAAATAGAAGCAAGCAGGAAAATCATGCTTCTCCTGACTGCAGGTTCCATCTTATTGCCGCCGGCAATTCTTTGTCCGCTTGCTGCCGCATCTTTATCTGTATTGCCACGTCCGGCAGTTTCGTTTTCGCGCAATTCTTCAGCATCTTTATCTGTCGTGCCGCATCCGGCAGTTTCGTTTTCGCGCAACTCTTCAGCATCTTTATCTGTCTTGCCGCGTCCGGCAGTTTCGTTTTCGCGTAGTGCTGCCTCTTCTTCAGTCTCTGCATTAAATGGTTCATTTGCCGCACGGCATTTTGCTGCTACATCATCCCGCGTTTTATTTTCCGGAATCGCAAAAAACAAAATGACTACCGCAAGCACCATAAGCGCCGCGATGCTAATGAACATCGGTGCATAGTCCGGTCTGTCACCTTTGCCAACAAGAAACTTTATGGCAATAAGTGAATATATCGATCCGACCGCGCCCATCAGGTTTATCACCGCATTTGCTTTCGAACGGCACCTGTTCGGCGTGAGATCAGGCATCAGTGCGACCGCCGGTGACCTGTATATTCCCATGGAAAATAAGAGGGCAAAGAGCGCAATGAGAAACATCGCTGCACTGTTCATATGATCCGCCATCGGCAGCATCATCATGAAAATGACTGCAAGCACTGTCCCTACCAGGATAAATGGCATACGTCTTCCGATCTTCGTATTTGTCTTGTCAGAAAGTGCACCAAACACCGGAAGCAGGAATATCGCAAGCACGTTGTCCATTGCCATCAGAACGCCGGTTATCGTTTCTTTGAATCCAAATGAGTTCTGTAACATCAGCGGAATAATGTTGTCATACATCTGCCAAAAAGCCGAGATTGAAAGAAATGCCAGACCTACAAAAAAAGTGCGTTTATAATTCAGTTTCATTTGTAGCCTCCATCTGAACCGTATTTGTGACTGCCTACCCCTGGCAGTTCACATCCTATATTCAATTCTATAATGGAGCGAGCTGAAAGTCCACATGCCACTCTGATCTTTTACATTCCGAATATCCATCTTCTACCTTATGCAGACTTCATACCGCAGGCTTATCTTTTACATTATGCAGATTTCATACCGCAGACTTATCTTTTACATTATGCAGATTTCATTTTCCCTACTGGTCTTATGCATTGCATAGTTTGTTTACGTCAGCGCATAAAAAAAGCACCAAATCCGCACAGATACTGCGTCTTTGATGCTTTCAACCTAGTAGCGAGAGGGAGACTCGAACTCTCGACACCGTGGGTATGAACCACGTGCTCTAGCCAGCTGAGCTACCTCGCCACAAATAATTAACCAGTTACATGCAATCGACTGTTTTGACAAACGCTATCAGCTGTTACCGTTTACCTGTATCAGTCTTTGTAACTGAATGGGACCTATAGGGCTCGAACCTATGACCCTCTGCTTGTAAGGCAGATGCTCTCCCAGCTGAGCTAAGATCCCATTGCTGTTTTTTTTCGTCAGCTTCATTAGTATACAATCGAGCCATTAAGTTTGTCAAGTCGTTTCTAAAAGAAGATGGTGTATGGTTGAATGAAATCCGAAATTCTACACCCCTATGGAGAAGATGGTGTATCACATTCTTTCCGGCGCCGAGAAGCCGAGCAGGTCTATGCATGTCTCAAGGACTTTCCGCGTAAGGTCAAGAAGAGCTATCCAGCCGCTCTGAACGTCTTTATCGCTTTCAGTCATTATCCTGTTATCATGATAGAAACTATTGCACGCATTAGAAAGACCATAAATATACGCACATATCCTGTTTGGCGCGCAATCATTATAAGCACCCTCGATGACACCACCGAACTTTACAAGTTCCATAACAAGAGCTTTCTCCGACGGATTAGCTGCCTCACGAATCTTAGTGGCTTTCACGTCTCCGCCTGCTTCTGTATATTTCGACATTATCGACTTGATCCTGACGATCGTGTAGAGAATATACGGACCTGTATCTCCTTCAAATGAAGTGAATTTGTCGGGATCGAATATGTAATCCTTTGCAGGCTGATTCGACAGATCGCCGTATTTTATAGCAGCAAGCCCTACTATCTTCGAAACATTTTCGGCTTCTGCCTTTTCTTCGGAAGACATTGATGATGACATCATTGCTATTTCTTCGTCCGTGTATCTCTTTGTTTCAGTCGATTTTGCGTCTGCCGCTTTGACGTTTTTACATTCAGCTGCACAGCCTGCTTTTCCATTATCACATTCAGCTGTATCGCTGCCACCTGCTTTTCCTGCTGTAGCGGCTTTCTTTTCGTAGCTGTTCTCTATTATTTTCCTGAGCATCTCTTCGTCTATCTCGGAAATAAGATTCTCAAGTCTCGGTACCCCGCCCTGACGTGTCTTATAAGGCTTCCCGTCCTTGCCGTTTACCGTGCCAAATCCGACATGATCAAGTTCCATCTCAGGCTTTGCAAATCCAACCTTCCTTGCGCAGCGGAATACCTGCTCAAAATACAGGTTCTGACGTTTATCGGTAAGATAAATGATTCTGTCTGGATCGTAATTTTCTACCCTGTCCTGAATCGTAGCAAGGTCAGTCGTGTTATACAGTGATGCTCCGTCTGACTTAAGGATCATGCATGGAGGAATTTCTTTTGTATCAGTTTCTTCACTTACATCAACAACAAGAGCGCCTTCGCTTATATGCGCGTATCCGTTATCCTTAAGATAATCAACCATTTCAGGGATTCTCCCCTGCACTGTTGACTCGCCATTCCACAAGTCAAAATTAACATTCAGATTGTTGTAATTGCGTTTCATATCTGTAACTGAAACTTTTATTATCTGCTCCCAGAGCGCATGATATCCCCTGTTCCCGTTTTGAAGTTCGTAAGTCGCTTTCATTGCGGCTTCTTTATATTTCTTGGCAGCTTCCGTATACTCGACTTTTGCAGTACCCACGCCCTTCGCTGCATTCACTGTATCCTCACAGTTCGCCGTATTTTCAGGCTTTACCGTCTCCTTGGATTTCTTGCTTGCAGTCGGATATATCTCTTCCAGTTCTGATATTGTAAATGGTGCTTCTTTCGGATATTCTCCGGTAAATGAATCATCAAAATACGGAAGATCCGGTTTTCTGAGACTCAGTTCATATATGATAAGTCCCATCTGAAGACCCCAGTCACCGAGATGAATATCGCCTATAGTCTTATGCCCCATATAACGACAGATTCTCTTTATCGATTCGCCAATGACTGCCGAGCGAAGATGTCCTACGTGGAGCGGCTTTGCTACGTTCGGTCCGCCGTAATCAACGATGATCGTCTTTGACTTTTCAGGTCTTGCAAGTCCGAACTTCTCATCATTCGCCATCTTCGTTACATAATCACAGAGAAATGATTTCTTTACGTTACAGTTGATAAATCCCGGAGCTGCAGCTGTAACATTCTCTACAACACTGCTGTTATCAAGTTCCTTTACAACTTCACCTGCTATAACAAGCGGAGCCTTATGGTAAAGTTTTGCACCGCCCATTGCGCCGCTACATTGATATTCACATAAGTCCGGTCTCTTTGATACCGCGACTTTTCCCAGCTTATTGTCATATCCTGCTTTTTCAAATGCGTTCATGATCTCTGCTGAGACCAGTTCTATAAGTTCTTTCATATTTTATTTTCCCTCGTAAAATTGATTACGGTCACTGCCGTTGCACTTCATCTAGGATAGCGCAATTATCGCCACTTGCCAAGTATAAGTATGATTTGCAATATTTAATTATAATGTAGTATTCGCAATATTTAATCTGTCGGATTTGTGATACTTTATCATAAGATCACAATTAATGAGATAAAGCCACCTCATACAATGGCATGATGTGGTGTCAAAAGCAGCTAATAGTTTTACATACAGCAAATTCTTCCATTTTCTTTACATCAGATACTCTTCTATCATTTCGTCGACTACCATGTTGTTAATCGGATGATTACTTGTCTCATATGTGAGTATAAGGCTTCTCCCTGGAAATATTTTATTTTTCTCATACATCTCTATCTTCCTGACTGCATTTCCACTATACTCCGGATTATCCATCATGCCAAAATGTTCCCAGTAAAATGCCTCTCTTGTACGTACATTTAGTACATAAAAATCCGGTCGTACATATCCAATTCCGTTCAGGTTTATCGGATATTCATATATATATGGAATCCCTGATCTATTAAGCTTGTCACAGATGATTTTTTCGGACTTCGAACGAACGACCTCACCACGTTCAGTTATTATCGCATCTTCCTCTTCGCTGCTAAGTGCATGTACTCTAGTGTCTTTCATGCTTTCCTTTATTGCATTGTGTTTGGTCTCCCATGCAGCGGCAAAGTCAGTATTATCAAGGACATACGGAGTAACAAGGAGCTGTTTATTTTCGCTCATTTTCTTAAAACACATAACATAATCGTTATAATCTCTAAGCTTTGAAACTCTCTCCAATGCTTTCCTGTCGTGTTCCGCCAGCTTAAGTACACGTTTTGCATATTCTTTCTGTGCAAGCTCATATGCTATCTTATCTTCTGCGCGTTTCAAGTATCGCCTTTTTCTTCCATCTTCGCCATACATGATATAGTATTGGTGTACGCTACCTTTGTCTATGATATATAGTGAACCTTGTGGTGATCTTGCACAGTCCCTTTTTGCAAGACTAATGATACTTTCCAACTCATCGATCACTGTATCGATATCTTTATCCCTATCCATAATCCTCCCTCATTACATATCCCGTATGCTCTATTATTTCATCATGTAACACGCCGCCTGACGATTTTCATTATTGTTAAATTTATTTATGTCTCAGGCTTCCTACTTCCGGCTTCCGGCTTTGTGAATCCGGATTCTGACTTTATGATTCCGACTTCCGGCTTCCGGCTTCCGGCTTCCGGCTTCCGGCTTCCGGCTTCCGGCTTCCG
>OBMA010001573.1_pt1 | contig 13928 bp, 10 predicted proteins | sample 1539141 | NCBI WGS metagenome assembly OBMA01 (sample SAMEA3991484, study PRJEB22521) | metagenome | biome: anthropogenic terrestrial biome; feature: sewage plant; material: raw primary sludge | place: Sweden | collected 2012-09-26 | reverse complement strand
ATGTGGACGAATCGAATCCGCATATGCACCTCACGCTTTTGCCGATAGATGAGAATCAAAAGTTCGCTTTCAAAAAGCTCTTTGCCGGTAAAGACAAATACGAGTTTAAAGCAAGAACGACCGCTATACATGATGCTTTAGCAAAAGTTAATGCCAAGTGGGGACTTGACCGTGGAGATAATATCGTGCTCACTGGTGCCAGGCATCGTTCAACTGAAGAATACAAAAGGGCACTAAGTCATGAATGCACTGCTTTAGAGAAAGAACTCGCAACTAATACAGAACGTCTCCGATTACTCCATCAGGAGATTGTTATGGCGGAACGTCGTGTAAAAGGTCTTACGACTATGGTTCAGAATCTAGAAAAACAGAAAGCAACTATCGAGACAGAGCAGAAGCGTCTTGCTGAAGAGTTGGTCAATGGTCGTGGTAATGCAGATACCATCCGTGAACAGATTCGGAAGTTGGATGTCCAGTTGCAGTCTGTCATCGATGGACTGGCAGACAAGAAAACCAAGCTCGAAGATGCTGTTCAGCAACGTGACAAGATTCTGTCTGATGTGGAAATGCTGAAATCTAACCGTGATGAGCTTCGCCACCAAGTATATGAAGCTGCCGGGCAGATGGAAGACCAGATTAGATATCGTCTGAAGGATGCTTTTGCTGATACTGTGCTTTCTGACTTCCGCTCAGCATTGCCCGACATGTCATTCCGTGAGATGGAAAACTTCAATGGTACGATGCTGGCAGATATGGCTGCTGATGGCGAGAACATCATGACTTGCGCCTTATTTCTTTACGGCGGTATGTTGGACGATGCTACCACCTTTGCCAAAGGCCATGGTGGTGGCGGAGGTCACAGTGATTTGCCATGGGGACGTAAGGAAGACGAGGATGACCGTGCTTGGGCCAGACGTTGCATGATGATGGCACACCGAATAATGAAACCATCAGGAGCAAGACGAATGAAGAGATAAGAGTAATGGGAATGGCTTGTGGTTACAGTAGAGTTGTGGAGTTGAGAAAACAATCACTTCATTTTGCTACATATCTAAATTCTTCTTCATAGACTCTACTTGACCTAAGGCTATTTCAACAAAAGAGTATAAACATGAAATATAAATTAGAAAACGCATGTTGAAAAGATATATGATACTAGCGGCTGCTTGCTGGACACTCACTGCACAGGCTGCCCGAAAGGATTCTCTTGTGGAGGATTCTCTGATTCACCGAGAGTCTTCGGTAAGTGAGACAATGCTTCGGCCATTGGAACCGACGTACATGAAAAATGTTACGCTTGCATCTGGTTGGAAGGACAATTGGTTCATTGGTATTGGTGGAGGTGCATCTGTCTTTGCCGGGACACCTCTCGGATGTGAGGATTTGTTTGGTCGTATGAAACCAATGCTGCATTTACAGGTTGGCAAGTGGTTTACACCTGCAATCGGAACACGTGTTTCGTTTCGTGGCTTTGAGCTGAAGAACTCGGATATCGTGAACACTAGGTACAATATGATGCACGCAGACCTACTGGTTAATGTGGCTTCCTATTTTTACAAGTCTCGTGATGAACCACGCTGGGATGTTGTTCCCTATATTGGTTTAGGCTTAATTCATAATGATGACAATGGGAATAGTCCTTTTGCTTTCTCTTATGGAGTGATGGGACGATATCGTCTTTCGCCCAGATTACATCTCACTATGGAGCTGAATGGTAATACTACGTTTAAAGATTTTGATGGCCGTGGTACATCCCGTGAGTTTGGTGACAACCTATTTGGTCTGACAGCCGGAGTGTCTGTTACCATAGGTAAGAGTGGATGGAAAAAGATAGTTGATGCCAAACCTTACACTCAGCAAAATGGTTGGTTGCTCGGATATTCTTTATCCTTGGCAAACAAAAACAGGCTGTTAAACACACGTCACAAATCAGACTCAAGAACCATTGCTGAGATGCATAAGATTCTTGAGATTGAAGGGCTGATTAATTTGTATGACAGTAGGCTGAAAGGTCTTTCTTCTATGGACGAAAGCTCACAGACTGTTTCGCTCTATCCCAAGAATGATTACAGTGGACTTAATTCATTGATGGAACGATTAAGAAATGGGAAGTGGAATATGAATACTGGCAAGGAGGCATTTACGAACGATTCAGACAAGACATCAATGATGGCAACAATGATGGCAGGTGATAGCGCACAAACATCACCATCCGATGAACGAATCTGGAATAATTATCTGCTCGATATGAGCAATAACCGTATTTGCATAGGTGCTCCTATTTACTTCTTTTTCAAGATTGACACGAACGTCTTGAGTGACTATAGACAACTTATCAATATAGATGAAATTGCTCGTGTCGCTAAGAAATATGACATGAGAATACGTGTGACAGGTGCAGCAGACAGTGCTACAGGTAGTGAAGAACGAAATAAAGTATTGAGCCGGGACAGAGCTAAATATGTGTATGAACAGTTGGTAGCTCGTGGCTTGAACGAAAAATTTATTACCAAGGTCTCAGTTGGTGGAGTAAACGAACTTTCACCTAACGATGGCAATAGATTTACAAAAATAGAATTATTCTTTGAACCCAGATAAGATAGTATCTATTAGTCTATTTTTTACAAGAGGCTGCCTTGCTAAAGTCGGTCTCATTTTCTTTGTCTTTATATATAAGGGAAGATAAATGATAATTGTATTAAACGTTCTATAAATCAGCTATTTAGATGGTAATTTTCTTTGCAATTTGAAGAAATTTTCGTACCTTTGCAGTACGTAAAACATTCAATATGAAGAAATACACTTTAGTCCTTATGCTGGCTCTTAGCTCGGCATTCTCTTATGCTCAAAATCAGAGCAAGAACGACACCGTGTCCATTGAACAACAATGGGAGTATAATACAATTTATTTCCATAACTCACATTCAAATGCCAAGATGGGTGAAATCAATTTCAAGAATCATGATGACATATTGAATGAATATGGGAAGCAAGGTTGGGAACTTGTGTCTGTAACACCACTGGTAGCTTCAAATATCCTCAATGGGCGTGTTTATACCAGCAATATGTGCTACACCTTCAAGCGTAGAAAATCAATAAAGCAATAAGTTTAAATCAGCATAACACATAGTAGACGGCCCCAGTTTGATTAACTTCGAATTGGAGCTTTTTTTTATATCGAAAAGTAAGTCCTTCATGGTATTATAATGATTTATATAATTGGCAGTGGCTTGAACGTGAAACATTCTATGTCGAGTTTGCATATTCTATGAAGAAATGCTCATAAAAGACGGTAGATATGTATTTGTTTGTGATTATATATGTATGGTAATGACCATATTTCATCCATTCACAGTTGGTACAGCAGCCTCAGTTCGGTGTATCTTCTACGCTGGATTGAGGATATTCTCTTACCTTTATATTTGCAGAATTCCAAGTATTCTTTGTGGAACTTGCGGTCACCGGTTTCAATTTTTTGGAGCAAATTGCTCTTGGGATATTTACCATTACCCAAGATACGTCCGCAACCTACATTGTAAGCCAAGGTCGCTAATAATAAAGAATCAGTATCATATCTTCGGAATATGGCACAGAGCTTTTTTAAATCTGAGCGCAACAAGTCATCAGCTTTTTTGTGAGTAATACACCAATTGAGTTTTTCTCCCGGTTGTATGCAGTGTCCATAGCCTATGTAAGGATAGTCTTTCTTGGTGTGAAACCCTTCATAATACTTGATGCAAGCTACTGCTTTTTCAAATGCGGTTTTATTGTATATTGATAGTGTCTGATAATTTCTGTTCTGAGCTGAAACGTTTAAGGTGAAAAGAACAAGTATTGCCAGTAATAGATAGTGTCGTATTTTCTTCATCTTTTAATAATGGAAACGGCAAGACTAATCTAATCAATCTTGCCGTCATGTTTGTGTTAGTGGTTATCTTCCTCGATGGAAATGTTGCTCTTCGGCAACGACTTCTGTTTGTTCTTTAACTGTTCGTTTGTCGTTTTCATATGATTCAAGTTCTTTATATGCTCCACGCAAGAAATTATTTGCATCATCACGATCGTGTGGCATCTCTCTTGACTTGAAGACCTCCTGTTTCGAATCAGGGTCATACAGATGCAAGAAGAATTTGTCTTTTTTCTCACCGGTACTTTCATTACTAGGCTGACTAGTAACCAAGTAGTAACTGGTTCCAATAGCCGAATCGTTAGTCAACTTCAAGGCTTCCTTACCTTTATAAGGCTCAAAACCAGCCATGCGAAAATCATTATTACGTCGAGCTGACCAGTAGTAATCCGTCATGAAGTTGTCCAAAGCTGTTCTGTTAGCATGAAAGTCCAATTTGTTTTCAATTGAACCGGAAGGCATTTTCGCTGAATCCTGTTCTTGCTCAATCTCTGCCTGATAAACATTCATCTCAGTCAGTTTCTCACTGACACTTTCTAAATTACCGTCCAATGAGAAATCATGATCGTATGGAAAACTGTGCTCGACAGACATACCTGTATTAGTAACTGTACCAACATCCAATGTGTCTTTGTCCTGATTGTATTGAAGATATAGGACGCTTCCGTCACTCATCTCAAAGACGGGCATCTTATTGCTTGCCATCTTCGTGAATTCTTCTGCAACCATGGTCTTAGCAACTCCCTTTACGGCATCGGTTGCTTCATCGGGTAATCCGTATCGATTGATATTGTCACGGATATCCTTTTCGGAAATCTTACGCATAATCTCATAGGTTCCACCCACTTGAATATTACTGACTACAGCATAGTGTGCATCTTCAATTACAAGTTGGTCTCCTGGCAGACGTTCAGCTCTGTCATGTGTATTTTCCATATCCAAAGCATCTCCATTGTCATAATTCTTTGCTTCTTGAAGAATTTGATTGGCATCCATTTTATCAAAGCGTTGGGTGTCTTCACTTGACTGCAATAACTGGACACTGGCATAGAATACAGGTTCTTTGACTATGGGCTGTTCCTGCTTTACCTCTTCTTTGGGGGGAATTGGATTCAAACCTTGTTCCATGCGTTCGTTGATAGCATCAATACGTTGGGTAATCATAGATGAAGCACGTTTCACATCCAAAAGGGTGGTCTTGAGGAAATCTGGTGATTCTTTCAAACTACCCAACCACGATTTGAGATAAGCACATGAATCTTCTTTCACATGTTTTTCCATGCCGTAACGACTGGAAATTAGTGCTGCACTCAACTCCGCAACTAATTCTTCTCTAGCGTATTCTGCTGAGCCAAAGGCACTTCCTTGCTTTATTCTGCCTAATCTTTCTTCCGTGCCTGTGCTGTGCGTCATTTCATGAAGCAGGTTGGCGTAAAAGCTTTCTCCATCAACGAACTGGCTCTTTTCTGGTACAACAATTTCATCTTTACTAATGCTGAAATAGGCATTATCCTGATGCTTCGGATAAATAGGACATACCCATCCGTTCTTTTCAATCATGGCATCAATGGCAGGGAAATCAATCATCTTGCCATCGCCTTTGGTTTCGCCAGAAGTGAGTTTATTGGCTTCTTCAAGCTTTGCGTACAGTTCAGGACGAGTCTCTTTAATATTGGTTTGATCGAGATTGAATACGTTATAGACTTGAAGTTTAGGATACACTGCTATGTCCTTCTTTTGCTCATTGGACATCTGCTTGTAATCATCGTACTTAATCTTCTCATGACTATCCTTGTCTATACAGGTAAATGTCGTGATAAATACAGGAAAGCTTTTCTCACCTTTATTGATGGAGACTAATGGTAATTTTTCGCCATTGGCATCCACTGCTGGTTGTCGTGCACCTTGTTTATCTTTGTCAGAATTGAGCGCAGTCACACGGTCGAATGTGCAGAAAACTGGAATTTTATAACCATTCTTCTCGCATTGGAGCATCAACATAAGGGCATTAAGTCCATTATACTCACGTCCATTCATGTTTTTTGGCCACTTCATAGAACCTTCGGTAAACCAGGGCTTCTTCCAATCACTTTGCAGAGTCTCCATCTTCTCGATGAGCATATCGGCAAAGCGGTCCAATGCTCTGTCTTCTGCACTAGGACCGTCAGTGTTATAGTATTTTTTACTTCCCATACTTAGGCGGTTTGATTTGTATTCGGATATGGTTGTTTTACCCATTCCGAAATTTCTTTCACACGGCAGGACAGATTGAGCTTGTCCTGATAAGAGCCTAGTTCCAATTCTCCTTTGACTTCCACCTTGCCACTAGGATTCAATACATTACATTCTTCTTTTGAAAAACGGACGAAGCGAACCCAAGTAAACTCAAAGGTTTCAGCAACTTTCTCTGTGCTAAAGCCAGAGAAAATCTGATAATCGGAACCATTCTTGTCTGTTTTCCGGTCAATCTGTTTGCCTAAGGTGCCCTTGAACTCCAAATCACCTGCCACGGCATCTACTTGTGACGTTGGATTCAGCGTAATTTGTTTAGCCGAGAGATTAACGTATAGTCTTTCAGCACGCTTCTTGAAATTCATGGTTCCCACTATTTCTACACGCTGGCCAAGTGCATATTGGGCTGCTTCTGCTGCATCATATCCATCTTTTCCGACACTGATTTCTACTGATATACCATGATCGTTACGGTCTGTGATATCAACCTTTACTGACATAGCCGTGAATGGTTTGCCATCCTTACCTGTTTTCATCATCGCTGAGCGACTGATGACTCCGTTAATTGTTGCTTCTGCTTTAATCATTTTGTTCTGTTTTTTTCTTCTGTAGTTATTATTTGTGTTTGGTTGTTGGCTGTTGGCTCTTCGTCGGATGGTATTTCTATGGCTCTTTTGAACTCATAATAAGACCATGCTCCAGAGATAAGAATGATGACCAGAAATAGTTTGGCAACAAACTCGTCAAAGAACATATACACTCCGAAATCCCACAAGAACACACCAGTAGCAAGTGCCGATATGCTCAGAATCTTTCTCATTTTACTTTTCATGTTTGTGTTGTTGTATGTTATGCTTAACGTCGAATGACTTCATTTTGATTTTCCGATTGGTTGGCTTGTTGTTCGTAATTCTGTGAAACCTGGCCTGCCACCATGATGGAATTTACAATTCCTATTACTCGCTGTCGTTTTACATCATCTGTAATCTCTGAGTTATTGAGAACTTGTGACAATCGGTTCATTTCATTGGCTGTCAATTCATGGCTCATCTGCTGTTTGCCATTGTTCATCTCCAAAATCGCTTTGCCATCGTCACGGATAACCAATGCACTTTCTTTCATATTAGGCATTATTGATGAAAGGTCTATGCGTTTGTTCAATGCTGCATCGGTTGCGGCTTGCATTTTTTCTTCTTCTGACTTACCGTCAATCTGAACAGCTATAGCCATCAATGATGTAAACATGGTCATAGCCATATCTACAATCGGGTCGCCATTCATGATTTGCTCTCCACTATCTTCTGAGGACAAGAGTTTCTTCATCCACTCATCTGGTGATAACTTTGTGTCAATAGCTGGATTATCGGTGTTTTTATATTTAGCCAACAAGTCTTCACCATTGGACAAGGCCTTCAATTGAAGATTGCCTTTCTGGGCTATCTCTGCCAAATAAGCTGCCGGATCCAAATCTCTCGTTGTTTCATCGGAGGCTATTTGCTTTACACTCATATGAAGATGCTCACCTGTCGTGTGTGTCCCCGTATTACCTGTTACTCCCAATTTCTGCCCGGCATTAACGTCCTCGCCAACTTTCACATCAATACTACTCAAATGAAGATAGCTGAGTTGTACCTTATCTCCATTCTCACGCTGATATTCTACTGTCACGGATTTACCTCCAATGGAGTTGGCATTCTGATTAACAGCAACTACTTTTCCCTTATCTTCCGTGGCCAATACATTGTCTTGTCTGGTTCTGATGTCAATGCCTTTGTGCATCTGTTGCTTGGATGAATCCATGGGATCTGTACGCATTCCGAAAGGTGATGTGACTAACATGAATTCATTACGTTTTAGAGGAAAAGAGTAATTACTAATGGTAGTATTATCAGATAATGAGCGATTACTAACATTAGTATCAACTATATTACTATCATTATCACATGGGTTTTGATAAGTGCCGAAACTTCTTCCTTGCGTCTTCATCTCTTCCATTACCATGCGGTCATACATGGCAAGGTTATTGTTTTCGATGATTCTAGTCAGGCTTGGGGCATATTTTCCTGCGGTGGCATATCCGGCTTTGTCCAGTCCTTGTGCCCAGCCTTTGTAGTTGTCTGGAGACAGGCTGAAACAGGCTGCATAACGTTTGTTGTTCTTCAGAAACTGACTATGGTGTTCATACGAATCACCCACACTGGCATAGTTACAGAATTTTTCATTCGGTTTATCATCCGTGTAGAGTCCGTATTTTCCTCCATTGGCAATCCAAGAGGACGTAGCTTTGATACCAAAGTGGTTGTTCTCATTACGAGCCAACTGACTTTGTCCATTACTACTTTCCAAAATACCTTGTGCCAACGTGATGGAAGCGGGTATACCATAGCGACGCATTTGCTCCATGGCATATTCCTTATATTGTTCTACGTATTCTTGATTCTTGCTCATTGATTTTTACATTTACATGTGACGACCTGAATGTACTTCCTCATTCATCTCTATCTTTGTATCTTCTTGAGTATCTTGTTTTGGAGTATCTTGAACGGATTGTTTAGGTACTTCCAACTGGTCACAGATAGCCACTCGATTTCCATCCCTGATAAGCTTTGGTAGATAGGTGTCAAGTTCTCCGTAGCGAAAAGAAGTTACTTCCACCTTTTTCTTTGATGTTGTATCCTCTCCTTGAAGAATAGGAATATTCAACACATTGGAAGAGAGTTTTGCATCATCTGAATAGGATTGATAACGGTCTCCAACACGGAAAAGCAAGACAGCATCAGGATGTTTTGCTTTCAGTTCCTCATACTGTTTGAGGTTAGGGATAGGAATCATCTTGACTTCACCGCTTTCAATACCTTTGGTCTCTTCTTTTTTAAGTTCTGGATGAAGAACATCGGCAAAGAGTTTAGCTGCCAACTGATTTTTGTACAAAGTCATATCCTGAGCTATCCACATGCGTTGCCATTGCTGTTGGGTAATCTCACGAGGTTTGAGCTTTTCAGATCCATCAATGGTTGGCAAACAGAGCAGTTTGTCGTCACGAGTACGGAAAATGCTTACATGGGCAATCTTGTCGGTATCTTCTTTGCTCACGCCCATATCAAAGAGATTGAACTTCAAGTCAGAGCGGTTCTGAGCCATGATGTAGTATTTCATGGCCAATTCCTGTCTGAGATGCTGACTTTCTACCATCTGATTCTGTTTGATGGTTGAAAAGAACTGGTTCAAATCGGTTTTGTCGGGATAGATACAGAAGCTGTCTTCATTCTGTGGCTTGAGATACATAGCCCAACGGTTCTCGTCATCCTTCGTCATCTGAATATGGTCAAAAATGGGTGAGAGAGAACGATTAACAGCATCTGTAACATCCAGTTTGGATTCAGTCTTCAAATCCCAACCTTTGAGCTTCTCAATGGTAACTTCCTTGTTTTCAAAATAGGTATCATCGGGCTTGTAACCTAATGAACCGTTGTTGTTGAAAAAACGAACATAACTGCTTCCACATTTGAGCAATGCTGCTTCAATGCGTTCTTTATTGAAGCCAGCAAGGTCATTCTTTATAACTTTGGCATTGGCAGCATCTCTTTCGGATTCTGACATCACTTCATCGGGAGTCAAATGATAAGGACGTTTCTCTCCATTAGGTAACTGAATGACACCTCCTGTGGCTGCACAAGCTGGCAGTATCACATCGGTAATACCGGTCTTGGTATCTTTGACGACTACGATTTCCTTATTTTTTTTGTCAGTAACATTCTGCAGTGCATCTGCTATTACGTAATTCCCGTTCTTCACATTCCATTCTGACGGCATGTATTCAGATAACAATGCTGATATTCGTGCGCCTTCTCCAACAGCTTTGGTATAGGCGATTTCAACCACTTCGGGGTCATCGCTGTCGGTCTTGGACAAGCCGTATCGCATTTCAGTTTCGTAATAATCCAAATCAAACTTCTGCATAAAAGCAGAGCGTTCTTCTGGTGAAGCGAAGTTACGGTCATCAATGCGCATACCGCCTTGGCGGATGATATCCAACATAATGGCACATTCACGAGAATCGACCTGCGGTCTCTGTAGTTCCCTTTCTTTTAGTATCTGTTCTTGGTTTTCTTCGGTGCGATAACGGACTCCTTCACCCTTTTCAGCCTTGCGAATGGTGTCGATAGCTGTATTGACATCACTCTCTACAGCATCAATCAAACACGGATTCTCTGCCAGTTCACGCTGCCAAAAGTCGATAAGCCTCATATTTTCGGGAGAGAGCTTTGCTGGCAGACCAAGTTCCTGCATCTTCACGCCAGAAGCCAGTTCTGCTATCAGGCTCTCATATTTCTCTGCATTCTCTGAAGGTGACTGTGCACCTTTCATTACCATGCCTTCACGTGAGAGCCGTTGTTGATGTCCGGTTGCTGTTACAACTTGACGCATCAATTCCTGTACATAGTCATAGTAATGAATGAAATGCTTCTGGTCAGGCATATAGATGGCATCTTTGGAAGAATCATATCGTGCCACACCACTTGTGTCCCGACGGATATTGACCAGGTTGTCTCTGACATTGAGCATAAACGCATTCACACTCATACGGAGTTTGGTCTCTTCGTTGGTAGTATGCAGACGTTCCTCATTGTTGCCAAAGGTTTCAAGTACTTTTTGATATCTGTCTTTATCCACCATTGGAAATGTAGTTTGGTCAATATTGAATAGGTTTACAATTTCACGGTTATGAATTCCCTTGTATTGTTCCTTCTCCTTGGTGGATAGTTGGTTGTATTGTTCACGAGTAATAATCTCATCGGGTTTATTGCGATTGACATACTTATTCCAGTTGTACCAATGGAATGGTGCCGACTGCTGTTTGGCCAATACTGCTGCGCCTTGGTTCTTTGCATCCTTGAAGGTGGTATAGAGTGCTGAGTTGTAGCCTCCCTGTTCACTGTGAAGTCCCAACGTAAGGGCATTAAAAGCACTGATGCTTACACCCTTGGGATAAAACTTGGGTGGCATTCGCGAGGTAGTATTAAGCCAATATCCGCCATTAATCTTTGCTTTCTCCAATGCTGCTGATATCAGGTCAACTTCCTTGTTGGCTGCATTTTGTTCTGCTGCTGTTTTTTCTTTCATATATGTTGTGTTCTATGTTTTTTCTATTTCAATGCGACCGTGCGGTCTCTTTCTTCGCTCTGTCCTTCGACATTGCGGTAATTGTTCTGGGCGATATTGCTCATCTGGTCATTCTTGGCCAGAATTGCGTTGGAAAGTGTATTTAGCGGTAAGACTCCTGCTTCATATGCTGAAACGACATTTGGTGGTAACTGAATGGTACAAGGCACTCTGTCGATATTGGCTATAAGACAATTCCCTTGTAAAATAGGGTTCTGTATTCTTGGATTGAGGGCTTCGTCTGCATATGGTCTGTACTGCATTCGTTCTTTTACTTGTGATGAACCTTCATGGCGTTCAATGGCTTCGTGACCAGCTTTATTGAGCAAATTGGCACCTCCCAAGCCGATAAGTGACATCTTGAGAATCGGATTCTTGACGAAAATTCCTGCCAGGATACTTGCTATTGGCATCATGGTGTCTTTCTTGCCGAAAGTGGTATTTCTTCCAGTGAACATTCCTATGAGAACATCAGGCAACATCGATATAATGTAACCTAAGTTGGAACCTACAGCACCCAAACCGTCCAGTCCGATACTACTGAGTAGTTCTGACCATCCTTCGGCATTTCCTTGGGTTGCCATTTCAGTAGATTGCTCAACTTGTTGCTGGGCAGCTTCTCCATTTTGATGATTTTGATTATAAGCTTCCATGGCAGATTTGGGCTCTACAAAATCTGAATTTGATTGCTTGCTCTTTTCAGCCTTTGCTCGTTCTGCTTCGACTTTTGCCTGAGCATCCTGCTGCTTTTTCTGTGCCAGATATTCCTCTTCATGACCCGGAGCTATTATAAACGGGACATTGGAATAGTCCTTATTGGATTTTGATGTTCCTATGAAAGACAATTCCCATGGCTTCTTTCCTTGACTATTGGCAGGATTGACTACATCCATATAGAATGGCTTTTCCGTGGCGATTCCCATTTTCTTGTTTAGGGTTTTATTGAATGATAGTACGTAGTTGTTCTCCCATGAATTGATGGCTTGACTCTTTTTTCGAAAGTCTGAAAATACATTGGTGTTACTTCCGAAGACACTTTCACTTATACAGTCTTCAACTGTTCTGACTTTTTCACCTTTACCGTTCTTGTCCAGAAGATGACCAACTCCGGAGAATACTATCTCGGCACCTGCGAACTTTCCAAGTGAAGCCCATGAACCACAACCACCAGTGGCAACAGCATCAATGGCGATGGAGGACGCCTTGGCTACTCCTTTCTCAGTCCAATGCGGATTATAGGCTTTTTCTCCTTTTGCATCTATTTCATGATCCAAAGGTGACTTGGCCAATAGGGAAGATATTCCGAACAGACTTCCTTCACCTGCTTGGCGCATGATATATTCCATCGAAGACTTTGGCATACGGTCTTTTACGAGCTTGTCTATCATCATTTGTTCCACACGGTAATCGACATAAGCATAAGCAAGGTCGCCTCCAAGCTTCTGACTAAGTGCATCGTAGCGTTCACGTCCGATTTCCTTGACAACGGTATTCCGCCATTCGTTTGAGAGTTTCATAAGGTCTTTCTGAAAGTCCTTATTTTCTGCTACATGTTTACGGCACATATCGAGGTAATCCTCTGTGGTCTTGCTGTTCCATTCACCGGTGAGTTTCAAATATTGCATCGAATCATCGGGCATATTATTCATTCCATTGGCCATTGAACGTAGAATACCCCCAAAGCTCATCTGGTATTCGGCATATTCATGAATCTGTTTCTTACTCAGGTCACTTTGAACATTGCGCATCAATGGGTCAAATTGGGTGTTGAAATACTTTTGTAGGCAGTATTCAACTTCTGAAAATCGTTTTGAATTCTTTATTGCCATAGGCTATATGCTTTGCTGTAACAGTTGTTCTTTGGTTTGTTCAATGGCATTGTGGTACATTTCCATCTGTTTAGGATAGTATTCTTCCAACCATTCTTCTTTATTTATTTGGCTCATCAGAAATCGGATTGCCTGGTCTCGTTCTATCTCGATTGCAGGCTCTCCATCTTCATTATTGTTGAACCAGCTTTTTGTCCACCATCTGATGCCTGCTTGGTCTGGATAGACACTCACCAGTCTTGGTATGTCAAAACTCTGAATGTCAATATCCAGTTCAGCCAACGGGTCAATAATCAGTCCGTCCGAAATGGCTTGTGCTTCAGCTTTTTTTTTTCGAGCGAAGTCATGGATGAAAGGAATATCTGATGGCGAAGTGCCATATAGTTCAGAAAATCGCCAATCAATAGATTCTGAACCTTAGAAACTAAGGGAATAGATTTTCTTCCTATTCCTAACGGATTGACCATGGATGGCATCGTTTCATAGAAATAGTCCTTTATGGCCGCTGCTGAGAAGATATGGCGAAGTGACTGTTCTGTTCGTTCAGGGCAACTGTACATACCATCATTAAGATCGTTCATATAGTTGGCATAGAAGCGGAGCATAAGTTTCTCAATCTCATCCTTGTCTTTGTCGTAGTCGGTATGAGTATCCATATCGATGGCTACAAACTCAGGGTGTTGTTTGCTTTTTTCAGACCAGGTCTTCACATTGCCATAGAGCATGGTGATGAACTCCATAGGATCTATCTCTTCACCGTTGTATTTAACTTCCATGTGAAGAAGATCGGAACTGAC
>OBMA010001571.1_pt1 | contig 13931 bp, 15 predicted proteins | sample 1539141 | NCBI WGS metagenome assembly OBMA01 (sample SAMEA3991484, study PRJEB22521) | metagenome | biome: anthropogenic terrestrial biome; feature: sewage plant; material: raw primary sludge | place: Sweden | collected 2012-09-26 | reverse complement strand
TATAAGTGACCTATCTGTTTATCGCTGATTTACATTTGTCACCTGAATACCCTCGACTCGCTCGGGGGTTTTTGGATTTATTAGCACACTATCAAGACAAAAATACCCAACTCTATATTTTAGGTGATTGGTTTAATTCCTGGATTGGTGATGACTACACAGCCCCATGGTTAGATGACGTTATTCAGGCTTTAGAACAGTTCAATCAAGCTGGCAATCAAGTTTATTTTCAAGTCGGCAATCGAGACTTTGCTTTAGGTAAGCGATTTCTAAAACAATTTAACGGCATTTTATTGCCTGATGTGGATACTTTAAAAATAGGTCACATTCAAATACGCCTTGAACATGGTGATTTACTCTGTACCGATGATGTGTCCTATCAAAAATTTCGTAAAATTATTCGTAATCCAGTGCTTTTAGGCTTTCTTAAAAGCATGCCGCTCAGTTTCCGTCAAAAACTGGCCAATGGTTTCCGTAAAAAAAGTACAGAAACCAAACAAGTAAAATCATATGCCATTATGGATGTAAATCAACATACCGTTGAACAATCACTTCAATCGGTGGATTTACTGATTCATGGACATACGCATCGCCCTGAAATTCACCATGAATTTGGTAAGACTCGTATTGTTTTAGGCGATTGGCGTGAGCACGAAGCACAAATTTTAGAAATTGACCCAAGCAAACTTGAGCAAAAATTAGAACTCAAAACTTGGGCTTATTAAATATAATTTTATAGTGGTCATTTATCTATAACTGTGTCATCAAAGCACAGCTCGTAAAATTCCGTCACGCACAACACAGAGACTCAGCGATAATGATTAAAAATTAATAGCCACTCTCACATTTCACCATATCTATATCACTTTTATATTTCGCTAATAATTCACGCAAAGAGTTCATCAACACACTAGTATCTACCCCGACCGCGACAAATTCAGTCCCAAGTTCTAAATACATTTGAGTTGCTTCATGCTGAGTCGATAAAATACCTGCTGCTTTACCCGATTGGCGAATCCTTTTAATCGCATCCACCACTGCATTTTGTACCTCAGCATGATTCGGATCACCTTGATAACCCATGGTTGCCGATAAATCAACTGCACCAATGAATACACCATCAATACCGTCAACTTTTAATATTTCATCTAAATTTTCTAAACCAGTGACAGATTCAATTTGAATCAATAAGCAAATATTTTCATGTGCTGTCGCATAATAATTAGGAATACTGTTCCAACGGGTTGCACGCGCAAGAGCTGCCCCCACACCACGAACCCCTTCAGGTGGATAACGTACTGCTTTCACCATCAATTCTGCTTGTTCAACCGTTTCTACCATTGGAATCAGTAACGTTTGTGCGCCTATATCTAACAATTGCTTAATCAATTGCACGCTACCAATCGGGGGGCGAACCACCGCTTGCGAAGGATAAGCCGCGATACTTTGTAACTGTGCCAAGGTTGTTCTTAAATCACTTGGCGCATGCTCACCATCTATCAATAACCAATCGTACCCTGCATTGGCGGCTATTTCCGTACCATACGCATCTGCCAACCCAACCCATAAACCAATTTGCTGGTGGTTTTTTAGTTTTCTTTTAAAGTGATTGGTAAATTCCATATGCTTGCTCTCGGAATGCTTTATCTTGAATTTATGTGACCTAAGATCAATTAAACAATTTTAAAATAAAAATACCAATAGGAAAATTGAATGACTTAATCGCTTTTAATAATCAGTGGAAAATAGATTTATATTTGGTACTGATTTGTAAATATTAAAATTTTCACATTATAAATTTACTCAACTCGATTTTTATAAAATGAAAAATGCTATTCAACCACATACAATTAATTTTTCTTTTTTTCATATAAAGAAAGACCAACTCCTAATCAAAAGCAATAACACGGCTTATATACTTTAAAACCATCAAATCATGATGAAAAATATATTTTATCTTTACTTATCAACAAACAAAGCACAGAAAATTCTTTAGACTCACCAAATTCTTCGATTCAATTACTTGAAGCACAAAAAATATTATTAATACAGCTATCATTAATAGAGTAAAAAAAGTCTATCGAATTAAGCCGAAAATATATAAATTACTACGATTGAACCCAAATCTTTTATATTAATATTTCATGTAGAATATGAAATATACTTTACAAGTGGAGTAATGATTCATGGATCTTTTAAGCATTTCAAAAACGCGTTATACAACAAAAGCCTATGATCCTATTCGAAAAATTCCGCAAGAACAAATTACCCGTTTATTAGAAATTTTACGTTTAACGCCATCTTCTATCAACATTCAACCTTGGCATTTTTTTATTGCTGACAATCAAGCGGCTAAAGAGCGTATCGCAAAGGCATTGGTTGGAAAATATGCCTATAATGCACCTAAAGTTTTAGAGTCATCACACACTATTTTATTTTGTACTAAGGCAGATATCAGCGAACAACATTTAGATAACTTGTTAACTCAAGATGATATCAGTGGTCGCTTTAAGGACTCAACCGCCAAACAAGGACAAAAAGATAGCCGTGCAGGTTATGTCAATTACTATCGAAATGAAAAAGGTGATATTCAGCGTTGGGCTGAAAATCAAACCTTTATCGCGCTGGGTCAAATCTTGTTAGCAGCTGGGATTGAAGGCATTGATGCAACACCAATTGGTGGTTTTGATGAACAAATCATTAATGATGAATTACAGTTAACCGAAAAAGGTTTAGTACCATCTGTATTACTGACACTTGGTTATCGTAGCGAAAATGATTTTAATGCAAAATTGCCAAAATCTCGTTTAAGTAAAGAAGAAATTTTCACTCAGCTTTAATTCAAAATTTATTACAATAAAAGGGGATATATTCCTCTTTTATGTCATTTCAGGACTTATTTTTTTAACATTATTCAGGTATATTTGCACAAAAATTAAACGGTCGGACATCTTTATGCCAGTTGCCTCTAAAATGCCAATAAAATTCGAATGTACAAACTGTAATAAAATTTATATGCATCCATATCGAATAGATGCTCTTGCTTTTTATCCTGACTGCCCTGATTGCAAAAAGGCTGGCTTACTTCTAGGCACAGCCGAGATCACAGATTTCATTAAATACCCTAGTACTTTTGCAAAAAATCTATTCAAACAGATATCGCATAACCTAAACAAATAACACTGGCTAAGCCCAACGTTAAACCTAAAGCAGTCGTTGGTGTTAATTTTTCTTTAAAGATGATTAAGCCACTGAATGCACCCAATACAACCACAAGAATATTCATGCCTGCAAAGACAATTGCAGGTGTGTCTTTCAAAAGCATATGTGCTTTAACGTAAAGTGCAATATTGGCAAAATTTAACAAACCTAACCCCATTCCAGCCAGTATATTTTTTCTATTACCAACGGTTTTGGTGGTCATGGCAATATGAGCCAATGACAATATAAAGGCACAAATAAACATTAAATTCAGTGCAACAGCAAACTGAAGCCCCAATCCAGTCGTATACTTTAACAAAACATCAATTAAGGCATAGCCAAACCAAACCAATGCCAGATAGAGCATGGCTTGCTTTGTCGATGACTGCCCTGTCTTGTCATGTTGATGAGAAAATAAAAGACTTAATACAGCGAACACACCTAAAACAATACCGATTATTTTGAGCGTATTGAACTGTTCCTGAAAAATAAAAAATGCCGCCAATAAGGACAAAACTACGGACAAACGCTGGGCAATTTCAGTTTTCACAATTCCTGCATATTGCAAAGACTTCGCTAAACATAAAAAAACACTCGGCAGTAAAACACCCAAAGCAATAATTAACCACCACGGCGTATTGATGATTGAAACATGCTGTAAATCTGGCTTAAACCAGAGGAAACACAGCACACTTGCAGAAGCATAGTTCCATACAATCATGTGTAATGCATCAAAACCTTGCGCTTTAGCAAACTTTAAAAGAATTGAGACAATTACGCTACAGCATGCTGCGGCCAATATAAGTTCCATGTTTCGCCTTATTTTCCTTATTTATAATGATTTAGGGTTAAATATAAAAAAGCCCACAATAGATGTGGGCTTTTGATTATAGATAATCTTTAGCGATTATTTATAACGATTGACCATTTTCTCTAAAGAAATTGGACGAATCTTGTCTGCATGACCCGCTGTACCAAATGACGTATAACGATCTACACAAATTTGTTTCATTGCATCAACAGTTGCAGCGAAGAATTTACGTGGATCAAATTCGCTTGGTTTTTCAGCCATCATACGGCGCATTGCACCCGTAGAAGCCAAACGTAAGTCCGTGTCGATATTAATTTTACGCACACCGTGTTTGATTGCTTCAACCAATTGTTCAACAGGAACACCATAAGTCTCTTTGATGTCGCCGCCAAATTGATTGATCACAGCCAACCATTCTTGTGGCACAGAGCTTGAACCGTGCATCACAAGATGTGTATTTGGCAATGCCGCATGAATTTCTTTAATGCGGTCAATGGCTAAAATATCACCTGTAGGTGGGCGTGTAAATTTGTACGCACCGTGTGAAGTACCCACTGCAATTGCCAAAGCATCTACATTGGTATCTGCAACAAATTGAGTTGCTTCTTCAACTGAAGTTAACAGTTGTGAATGGTCAAGTACGCCTTCTGCGCCTACGCCATCTTCTTCACCAGCCATACCAGTTTCAAGGCTACCTAAACAGCCAATCTCACCTTCAACTGAAACGCCACATGCATGTGCCATCGCAACAGTGCGACGAGTTACATCTACATTATATTCGTATGAAGTTGGTGTTTTACCATCTGCACCGAGTGAACCATCCATCATTACTGATGAAAAGCCCAATTGGATAGAACGCTGACATACATCAGGATCTGTACCGTGGTCTTGATGCATAACCACTGGAATATGTGGCCATTCTTCAATTGCAGCCAAAATTAAATGACGTAAGAACGGAGCGCCTGCATATTTACGAGCACCCGCAGATGCTTGAACAATAACAGGTGAATTCGTTTCATCTGCGGCTAACATAATTGCACGCATTTGTTCTAAATTGTTTACGTTAAATGCTGGTACGCCGTAGTTGTGTTCACCGGCGTGATCCAAGAGCTGGCGCAATGAAATAAGAGCCATAATGTCCTCCCAGGTAATGCCCCATATTCTACATGCTGATTGCTTTCAATTCAGCAAGAAAAAACACTATTTCAAAAAAAGTCCCTGCAAATGCAGGGACTTTTAAATAAAAAATGAAAAACTTAATGCGTTGTTGCGTTCGAAGCCGCTTCTTCAACCACAGGTGTCTCTGCATCTGGATCTGCATTCGAGACTGCCGCCGATATATCTGTATTTTTTTCATCCAAAACAGGTTGATCAATTGAATCAATGACTGCTTGCTGTTCTGGTGTGACTTTTTCTTCTACTGCTACAGTTTCAGCTGTCTCATTTTTAGGTGCTTCATCTTTCTTCGCACAAGCAGTTAAAGCTAAAGGTGCAATCAGTAATGCTGCAAGTGTTAGTTTTAAGTTCATCCAATTTTCCTACCGCAGGAGATTTAATGAACATGATTTTATTGCAGTTATATTTCATTTTAATGACGAAAAAATGAATCAAAAACAAAAAAGGCTGATCATGAGATCAACCTTTTCATCAAACAGTCATCATGACATTGCTGTCAATTAGGCACGTTCAAGCAATACTGCAACGGCTGGAAGTGTTTTACCTTCGACAAATTCAAGGAAAGCACCACCACCTGTAGAGATATAACCAATTCTATCCGCCACAGCATATTTATCGATCGCAGCTAAAGTATCACCACCACCCGCGATAGAGAAACCTGCTGATTCAGCAATGGCTAAAGACAATGCTTTCGTCCCTTCACCGAATTGATCAACTTCAAATACGCCAACTGGGCCATTCCAAAGAATTGTTTTTGAGGTTTTGATAATTTCAGCAAATGCTTTTGCCGTTTCTGGACCAACGTCTAAAATCATATCGTTGTCAGTCACATCGGCAACATTCTTAACCACGGCTGTTGCTTTTGCCAATGAACCCAAGAAGTCAGCAAAGTCGATTTCCGCTGCATCTGCAACCACAACGTCAGTTGGTAATGGTACTGAAACTTTTGCCGCAATAGCTTTGGCTGTGTCAATCAAATCTGTTTCACACAGTGATTTACCCACGTTGTAACCTGCCGCAGCAAGGAAAGTATTGGCAATACCACCACCAACAATAATTTGGTCACAAATTGTAGAAAGTGAAGTCAGTACATCAAGTTTAGTTGAAACTTTAGAACCGGCAACAATGGCAACCATTGGAGATTCAGGCGTTTTAAGCGCACGACCCAATGCATCTAATTCAGCGGCAAGTAAAGGTCCTGCTGCTGCAACTGGCGCTAAACGAGCTACACCTTCAGTCGAAGCTTCTGCACGATGTGCTGTACCAAAAGCATCCATGACAAACACGTCACAAAGTGCTGCATATTTTTGTGCAAGTTCAGGGTTATTTTTCTTTTCACCATGATTGAAACGCACATTCTCAAGCAATACAACTTGACCCGCTGCAACCTCTACACCCGTTAAATAATCTTTCAATAATTGAACGTCCTGACCCAAAGCTTGAGTCAAATAAGCAGCAACTGGGGCTAAAGACTGTTCTGGTTTAGCTTCACCTTCAACGGGACGACCAAGGTGAGAACAAACCATTACCGCAGCGCCTTTTTCAATCGCTGCTTGAATGGTAGGAAGTGCAGCGCGTAAACGTGCATCACTTGTAATCTCACCATTTTTGACAGGTACGTTTAAATCTTCACGAATAAGAACGCGTTTACCTGTTAAATCGAGGTCAGTCATACGCTGAAAATTCATGTATAGCTCTCTTGATAGATATAAAAACCGCCCGATTTTAAATGATTATGCAGAAAAAGGTTAGCTTCTTTTGCATAAAAGCTGTCGAAAGGCAAACTTTTGATTATGATAGTCAAAAGCCACATCATGATTCGGAACACATGTCTATTCACCCAGATCCAAATATCAATCGCTTAAATGTTTTAGGCGAACCATTGGCAAGTTGTTGCTACTCTCCTATTACGGGATATTTTCGTAACGGTTTTTGTCATACAGCGACAACAGATCTAGGTCAGCATACAATATGTGCACAAATGACCGCTGAGTTTCTTAACTTTTCGCAAAAAGTAGGTAATGACTTGATCACACCGTTACCAGAAGTCGATTTTCCGGGTTTAGAACCGGGTGATTTTTGGTGTATTTGTGTGACCCGTTGGGTAGATGCTTACCAAGCTGGTATTGCTCCCCCTATTAAAATTCAAGCTTGCCATCAAGCTGTGCTCTCTTATGTTCCGCTTGATGTTCTTATGGAATATGCCGTGTAATGAATACATCTCAAATTATTTTGGCTTCCAGCAGTCAAACCCGTAAAGACTTAATGAATCGTCTTCGCATCGATTATCAAAGCATTGTGCCTGATATTGATGAATCTCCGCGCGGTGAAAATCATGCTGACCATTTAGCCAAACGACTGGCTTTTGAGAAAGCCAAAGTGATTTCAGAGCAGCATCCTGAAGCCATTGTGATTGGATCAGATCAAGTTGCATGGCGTGAAGGTGCACCCGATATTTTTATTGGAAAACCGTTGACTGTTGAAAAGGCAGTCAAACAACTGCAAGCCAACTCCGATAAAATCGTGTATTTCAGTACGGCATTAAGTGTACAACAACTGGCTACAGGCTTTGAGCAAACACTGGTTGAACACTACAAAGTTAAATTCCGTAAACTCGGACTGGCAGAAATTGAACGCTATATCGAAGTCGAGCAACCGCTCATGTGTGCGGGCAGTTTCAAATGTGAAAGCTTAGGTATCAGCTTATTTGAGCAAATGAGTGGGCAAGATCAAACCACGCTCATGGGCATGCCAATGATTCAGCTGTGTCATATCCTGCGTCAATTGAATATTTTAGTTCCTTAATTTTAGGCTGTATTTATGTCTCAACCTTTAGATATATTAGGCGGAATTACCGCTGAACAATTCCTTGCCGAATATTGGCAAAAAAAACCATTACTGGTACGTAATGCGCTTCCAGAAATTGCAAATCTGTTAGAACCAAATGATGTGATGGAACTTGCACTGGATGAAAATATCACTGCACGTTTAATCAAACAAAAAGATAAAGATCCAAACCAATGGTCAGTGAAATCATCGCCGTTAATAAAAGCCGATTTCCAAAAGATGCCTAAACTTTGGACATTACTGGTTCAAGCTGTTGATCATTACTCTTTTGATTTGGCCGAACTATGGAAAAAATTCCCTTTTATTCCACAATGGCGCCGTGATGACATTATGGTGTCATATGCCGCAAAAGGCGGCTCAGTCGGTAAACATTTCGATTTTTACGATGTGTTTTTAGTACAGGGTCATGGACACCGTCGCTGGCAGTTAGGTCAAATGTGCAATGCTGAAAGCGAATTTGTTGCAGGCCAACCATTAAAATTACTGCCAGAAATGGAGGTTAATTTTGATGAGGTTTTAGCACCGGGCGACTTACTGTATGTCCCGCCCGGTCTATCGCACTATGGCGTTGCTGAAGATGAATGCCTGACCTACTCATTTGGCTTCCGTATGCCGAATGTGGCGGAAATGATGGATCGTGTGAGTGATAAATTTGCTGACGATCAATTGCTTAAAAACCCACTGACCGACATTATTCGTGACAAAATTAGCCCAATTGGTCAAATCAGTCAGGCTGAACTTGAGTATTTAAAAGCAAAACTTTTAGCACAATTACAAAATCCAACTGTACTTGAAGATGCGCTTATGAGCCTAATGTCGGAACCTAAATATCCTGAAAATATTCCAGATGCTGAAGCAATTGGTACGGGTGATTTAGAGGAAGCGCTTGATTTAGGCTATTCACTCATTCTTGAGCCAGCATCACGTCTACTCTATACTGAAGACGAAGATGAATTGCTGTTCTGGGCCAATGGTGAAGGTATCTGTATTTCAGATGCATTTGCACCCACTCTAAAACAAATTGCTGATGGCAATCCGATATTACTTGACAAAAAACTTAATGATCCAGATATGCTGGAAGACATCGTAAACTTGTTAAATGAATCGATTCTGATGTTATTGCCTGCGGCAGATTCAGAATAATCCAATAATAAGGGGGAAGTTCACATTAGATGACTTCTCCCTTATTCTTCTAGAAGAAAAATTTCGTACTTAACCTAGATTGCATAGCACTCAACTAACAGGTTAATTTCTTAATAAAACAAATAGTTAGTTTATTTTAATAATCGCTTGTATTCTCGTACAGCCCGCAACAGACGACAATTTAAGCTCGGCATTGATTCGCTCTAAACGCATTTTCATACTGCGCATACCCACACTTAACCCTTGCTGCTCCACACAATTGGTATCAAAACCCACACCGTCATCTTGCACAGTCAAACTTAATTCATTTTCAAATAGATAAGCCATCGATACTGTTACATTTTTTGCCTGACTGTGTTTAATAATATTGGTTAAACTTTCCTCTAACACACGAATCAAGGTTAGACATTGCAAGGCAGTAGGAACCGCTTGCCACTCACGAGGAAAAGTCCATTTAGACGAAATCTCTAGTTCATCCATCAGCTGACTAAAACGGTGCCGCACTGGAGCCACCCACATAATTGGACTGACTGGAATCTTATTATCTACAGATGATCCACTATCAATAATTTGTCTTAAATCATCTCTGAGTAATTTAAGCATCGATAAAAACTGCTTATTTGGAATATTATGTGCACTTTGATCGACTAAAATCATGGAACGAACCAATGAAGAACCTAAGCCATCATGTAAATCATGGGATAGACGTATTCTTTCTTGTAACCTCACATTTTCAATTTCTAGCTGATGTTTTTCATTTAAACTTGAACTTAAGTCATCGCTCACTTGCTTAACCTTAACTTCTAATTCCGCATTAAATGCTTCTACTTTTTTTATATTGCGAACCAACCTCAACCCCAATATCATCACCACAAAGAAAGTAATAATCGGGGCACTATACGGCAATAAAGATTGGGTGTTGGACATGGATTCCGATGATAATAATATAATATCCAGTACAGCAAAAATAACGATTCCTGTTAGGCTAATCGCTAAAAAAATATACTCCATGCTTCTTAATTTAACGGCTTGATAGCTTAAATACAAATAAGTGAGAATAAACAAACTGACATAACTTAAAAATATCAGTGGGAAAATAAAACGAATAGCATGCTGTGGCGTTAGAAAGATACCGATGATGATAAAGACGGTTACCAGAGCAATCGCTCTTTCTATTTTAACGAAATGTGTTTGGATAAATCTAAGTAAATAAATACAAAAACTCAAGATATACAGAATAAAAAAAACTAAATTGGCTTGGGTTGCCATTAAGCTGCTTGAGTAGGGCCATGTTTCTGTAATAAGTACATTAGAAATAAATAACACCCACAACAATGAACTTAGTGCGAACCAGCCAAAGGTTGTTTCCTTGGGTCTTAACAACCAAATAACAAAACAGATAATGCCAAAAGTGATGGATAAAATAATATTAATTTCAAATAAAGTTCTAGAATTCCATATTTTTGTTTGATGCAGCTGATAATTTTTTTGCACATTATTAAAGGAAATTGCGCCCAACCCAGCAGATTGAAAAGCGAACCCATTTACATAAATTAAAATTTCATTTTGATCGGATCTTAATCCTGATGCAGGTAAAAGCCAATAACGTGGCATGTTCCAACTTTTTGACAACGGTTCTTGCAGGTTTTGGTCTTGCCAAAGTAAATCACCATTTAAAAAAATAGCACCCGCAGAATTAATATAATCAACTGCAAATGCGATGGGTTCGGCAAGCCGCGTATTCTCTTGGCATAATAATTTCCACTGAATTTTATACCAAGCACTTCCGCTATAATCTTGCCAATGCTTGGCCCAATTATCTGGTAATTGTACCGACTGCCATCCATGCTTAGGTAAAACCAATTGTGAAGGTGTTTTCACAGCAGAGATAGAGTTTATATACACTGAGCATTGGCTATTAATACTTTGTTTTATTTCTGCATAACTGATTCTGCTGACGAAGCAGAGCAAAAAAATAGTCAAACAATGTAAAACGGAAGGTTTCATAAAATCCCTAAGGATCTTGCGGTACTCACAGCCTTGGTTCTTTTGGTGACTGATAATTTTCTATAAATATGTTTAATGTGACTTTCAACCGTATATTTAGAAACAAATAATTGTTCTGCTATTTCTTTATTACTCATCCCCTGAGCCACCAAATCAAGGATTTCTGTCTCACGATTGGTTAAAAGCGCGACTTCAGAATCTAAAGACTTACCATCCTTTGCTGCTGTAATGACAGAAGCTGAGATCTGCTTTAAAATTTCCTGTGCAATAAAAGGGTCTATTGGCGCGCCGCCACGTAAAATACTTCGAATAGATAATAAAACCTCAGCATCATCACGTTCTTTCAACACATAACCTGTCGCACCCGCTTTGATTGCTGAAAATAAACTCTCTTGGGTACTCCATGCTGAAATCACTAAAATGAGCGCGCTACTATCTTGCGCACGCAGCTTTTCGATCAATTCGATCCCATTTCCATCAGGCAGCCCTAAATCAACCAATGCCAAGGAAATATGCTGCTGTTCGATGTGTAAAAATGCTTCTTTCAGATTCTTAGCAAAAATGAGTCCATCATTGTCATAACCCAATTCTGCCAAAATATTTCTTAATCGTTCTTGAATGAGACCTTCATCCTCAACAATTAAAACGGGTACGGGTAAAATCGTTTCTAATCCTGACACAAACTATCCCCTTTTATGACCGCTCAATATAACGATAAATACAATAAAAAGAATATCCCTGAAACCAAGTAGTTTGCGGCCTTTTTTACGCATCATTAAAATTATATTGCAGTCTTTCTAAGCGCTATCATTTCAATTTAGCACGATAAAATAAAAAGTGTTTAGAATCTAATCAAAGTCCCTATAGATCAATAACCCTGTTAAAGAAACAACGGAATACGCTGTTTCTTTATTTTAAATTTATCATTCAGCCATATTGTTTTTCTAAATATTTCACAATCTTTGCTGACTCAAACATCTTCACATTTGTATTGGGGTCGACTAAATACGGAACCTGAATATCACGCCCCATAATTTCAATCACTTTCTCACGTTTACCACCTTTTAACGGTTGATATTTTCCGGGTTTTAAACGTAACACGGCTGGCCCCATATCTTGCCAGCGCTCTTTAGGCACATTATGAAACTTAAAAGGTAATTCCAGTTCAGTTAATACACCACGTACAACCCGAGTAAATGGACTCGCTTCAAAACCCCATAATTCTAGCAGTTGCTCAGGTGCTTCCCGATTAATAATTTTTTGATTAATCCAAACCCCACGTGCACCATTAATCAACGTACCCACAAGGGCAACGACAGGATATTTAGGATAGTCTGAATATTTTTTTGGCGTCTTACCACTTTTACCATAATGCTTAAATAGATAATCGATAATGTCTTTCGACTCATACATCTCGATCCCTGTATTTTCATCAATTAAAAATGGAAAGCGTAATTTCCCACCTTTTTCTTTTACAATTTTACGATATTTTGCCCCACCTTTTGGACATGGATAAACCTCGTAATCTAAATTTAATAAGGTCAATACTTCCCGTACACGACGACAAAATGGTGAACCTTCAAACTCATAAAGTTTGAGTGATTTTTCAGGTTGCTTGGGAAAAGCTGTGCCACTCACGCCACGCCCACCTGCGGTCAATGCTGAAGCTAAAGCTTGTACTACTTTAAGTTGATGATTCACCATTTTTATCCTTATTTAATCATTGTCGTTATAAATCGACTAATTTTTCTTTTGCAATCACGATTCCATTGTTATCTGCATAAAGATAATCACCGGAACTGATGGTCACGCCACCAAAATACAAAGTTAAATCTACTTCGCCAATGCCCTTACGCTGACTTTTTTGTGGAATGGCAGCCAATGCATGCACACCTAAATCTAATTCAGCAATCGCATCAACATCGCGTACACAGCCATAAATCACCACACCATTCCAGTGATTTTTAACTGCTGACTCTGCAATCATATCGCCCATTAAAGCACAGCGCATTGAAGCACCACCATCAACAACAAGTACTTTATTTGTCCCATCCGTTGCCAATAATTCTTTAACACGTGAATTGTCTTCAAAGCATTTTACCGTCACCACCTGACCGCCAAAACTTTTACGTGCCCCATAACTTTTAAAGAATTTACCATCCATCGATGGTGTAACCACTTGAAGATCTTTCTCTGGATGATCATCCAGTAAATCGCAAGTTACGAATGCTACATTAGACACTTTTTATCTCCCTTCATTTACACGTTTGTATGCGTAAATTATCATAAATTTCAAACTTATCCGTTTGAGTTAGCGCTGCATCGACCATAGTATGAGCCACTTTCTCTGCTGTCACTGGCTTATATTTGAATGTATTGGGAACAAGATGCGAAAATTTTCGATATAACTTTTGAGTCATATCCTCCAAAGTTCGTTGTTCTTGACGCTCACCTAATAATAGTGAAGGACGTAAGATTGACACATATTTAAGATTTAAACTGTGGATATGGTTTTCTAGTTCACCTTTCACTTTATTATAGAAAATTTTTGACTGCGCATTGGCACCCATCGCACTAATGAGTAAGTAATGGGTATCTGTTGTTTCAAATAAATCTGCAAAATGTGCATTCATTTCATAATCGACGTTATAAAAGTTTTGCTTAGATCCTGCTTTTTTCAGCGTTGTTCCCAAGCAACTAAATGCATGGCTATAACCATTGGCATCTTCATCAGATCGGAAGAGCG
>OBMA010001569.1_pt1 | contig 13934 bp, 14 predicted proteins | sample 1539141 | NCBI WGS metagenome assembly OBMA01 (sample SAMEA3991484, study PRJEB22521) | metagenome | biome: anthropogenic terrestrial biome; feature: sewage plant; material: raw primary sludge | place: Sweden | collected 2012-09-26 | reverse complement strand
CACCGCCTGTGGTGACTTCATCGCCTTTTTTCAGGGCAGCCAACATCGCTTGCATCTCTTTTTGACGTTTCATTTGTGGACGAATCATCATAAAGTAAGCGATACCAATCAGTAAAATGAACGGCAAAAACGACATCAAACCTGCCATTGGATCAGTCGCGGCGGGTGTTTGCGCATAAGCATCGGTAATTAAAAACATTTATATTCTCCTAAAATTCATTTCAAAAAGTGTGGCGATTATACCATCAAATAGTGACTCTTCTACCAATTTCAAGGTCATTCCACGCCGCGCGCGCGGTCAGCATGAAACGCGCGCACCACTTCGGGGAAACGCTCGGCATCCAACCCATCCCTCAAATCCTGCATCAACTGCAAGTAATAATGCAAATTGTGAATGGTATTGAGCTGCGCACCCAGCATCTCACCCATTTTATGCAAATGGTGCAAATACGAGCGCGTGAAATTGCGACAGGTATAGCAAGAACAAGTTTCATCCAAGGGCTTCATATCTTGCTTATAACGTGCATTTTTAATCTTGATGTCGCCAAAGCGCGTGAACAGCCAACCATTCCTTGCATTGCGCGTTGGCATCACACAGTCAAACATATCAATGCCTTGCGACACACCAAAGACCAAATCCTCAGGTGTGCCCACACCCATCAGGTAACGTGGTTTTTCTGACGGCAGTTGATGTCCAATATGCCCCAAAATTCGGTAAAACTCTTCTTTCGGCTCACCGACCGACAAACCGCCAATCGCCATTCCGTGAAATGGCATATTTGCCAATTGTGCCAATGACGCTTGACGCAGGTTTTCGTGCATCCCACCTTGCACAATGCCAAACAGCGCGTTGGGGTTTTCTTGACGATTGAATTCATCCAACGAGCGTTGCGCCCAGCGCAGTGACAACTCCATCGATTCGCGCGCGGTCGCTTCATCGGCTGGATACGGCGTGCATTCATCGAACTGCATCACAATGTCGGAGTTGAGCACGGTTTGAATCTGCATCGAAATTTCAGGCGTGAGAAATAATTTATCACCATTCACGGGTGATTGAAAAGTCACACCCTCCTCAGAAATTTTGCGCATATCGCCCAAACTGAACACCTGAAAACCACCCGAATCAGTGAGGATTGGTTTGTCCCAGTGCATGAACTGATGCAAACCGCCGTGGGTGCTCATCACGTCCATCCCAGGGCGCAACCACAGGTGAAAAGTGTTGCCCAAAATGATTTGGGCGTTGATGTCCGACAGCATGTCAGGGGTCATGCCCTTGACCGCGCCATACGTGCCCACAGGCATAAAAATCGGCGTTTGTACCACGCCGTGATTGAGCGTCATCGTGCCACGACGCGCTTTACCTGAGGTTTTATGTAATTCAAATTTAAGCATAGGGTTTTAATCTTTTATGATGCTGCGGGCAGATTGCCCGCATAAATGCTGTTTTTAAGATCATCGATCCATCCAGTTGGTCACAGTATCTGCAATGCCCTGCGCATCCAAACTCAAACGCGCATGCAGCAAAGCCACATCACCGTGGTCAATGAATCGATCGGGTAAACCGACGTGCAGTATTTTGGGCTGATAACCCTGTGCCGCACACCACTCGGCCACCGCGCTGCCCGCACCACCCGCAATACAAGAGTCCTCAACCGTCACAATGTGCGTGTGGGTTTTGAGCAATTCGTGCAATAGAGTTTCGTCCAAAGGCTTGACCCAGCGCATATCAACCAATGTTGCATGGCTTTGTTCAGCCGCCAATTGTGCGCTGTGCAACATCGTACCAAACGCCAGTATCGCGACCTTTTCACCGTGCTTGATTAGATTGGCTTGGCCAATCGGCAGCGCATCCAAAGTCTCAGGCACGGGCGCACCCACACCCGCGCCACGTGGATAGCGCACTGCGGCGCAACCTTGATACTGATAGGCACTGGTGAGCAATGCGCGACACTCTGCCTCATCCGAAGGTGTGGCGATTAAAATATTCGGCACACAGCGCAGATAGGCGATGTCATACGCGCCCGCATGGGTCGCACCATCCGCACCGACCAAACCCGCACGGTCAATCGCGAAGGTCACATCGAGTTTCTGTAGGGCAATGTCGTGAATCACTTGGTCATACGCACGTTGTAAAAATGTTGAGTAAATCGCCAAAACGGGTTTCATGCCATCGCACGCCATGCCTGCGGCAAACGTCGCTGCGTGCTGCTCGGCAATACCGACATCAAAGTAACGCGTGGGGAATTTTTGCTCAAACGCCACCAAGCCTGAACCTTCGCGCATCGCAGGCGTCACGCCGACCAGTTTGTCATCCGCTGCCGCCATATCACAAATCCAACGTCCAAACACTTCGGTGAAGGTTTGTTTTTTCGCACCGCTCACGCCACCCACAATGCCTTCGGACGGATTGAATTTAGAAGGACCGTGGTAAGAAATCGGGTCTTCCTCGGCATAGGCATAACCCTGTCCTTTTTTGGTCACGATGTGCAAAAACTGCACGCCGCCCAAATCTTTGATATTGCTCAAAGTCGGAATCAAGGATTCCAAATCATGTCCATCAATCGGTCCAATGTAGTTCAAACCAAAAGATTCAAACATCGTCGCAGGCACAAACATCCCCTTGGTGTGTTCTTCGATGCGCTGAGCCAACTCAAACATCGTCGGGCGATTTTGCAGCACTTGTTTGAGTTTTGCACGCGCACCTGTGACAAATTTGCCTGTGAGGATTTTTGCCAAATGGCGATTGAGTGCGCCAACGGGCGGTGAAATCGACATGTCATTGTCGTTCAAAATCACCAATAAATTGATGCCTTCGGTCACGCCTGCGTTGTTCATGGCTTCAAATGCCATACCGCCTGTGAGCGCGCCATCGCCAATCACCGCAATGTGTTGACGCTCTTTCAAGCCCAATTCGCGCGCCGCCACCGCCATACCAAGCGCGGCTGAAATACTGGTCGATGAATGCCCTGTACCGAAGGTATCGTATTCGGACTCAGAACGTTTTGGAAAACCAGAAATACCATCCAGTTGGCGCAACCCCGACATCGCTTCACGTCGCCCTGTGAGGATTTTATGGCCATAACTTTGATGACCCACATCCCAAACAATTTTATCCACGGGTGTGTCAAACACATGGTGCAAAGCCACAGTCAACTCCACCGTGCCTAAGTTTGAAGACAAATGTCCACCTGTTTGTGCGACCGAATGCAGGATGAATTCACGCAACTCTTCGGACAATTGCTCCAACTGCTCACGCGACAGCGTGCGCACATCGGCGGGACTGTTGATGTTCGGCAATAAAGGTTCAACAGGCGTTGGGGATTCTGAATGCTGGGTCATGGTGGTTCTATATTAAAATTTTGATTAGTTTGTTTAGTAAATGCGTTCGTGGCAGTAACTGGCCAAATCCGCCAAATACTGTGCGCCTTGCTCTTGTTGTGTACTGACGATGCCACTCAAACTCGCCAACGCGCTGGTGTATAAATCTTGCGCAAATCCGCGTGCTCCATCAATTCCCATCGCTTGCACGTAGGTCGGTTTGTTGGCATCAGCGTCCTTACCTGCGGTTTTACCCAAAGTGGCGGTGTCTTGTGAGGCATCCAAAATATCGTCCACCACCTGAAACAGCAAACCCAAATCATCGGCATAACGCGATAAATACATCAATTGTTCAGTAGACAAATCCACGCTATCGCTGGTGTCTTGTGCCACACACATCGCGCCCATCATCACACTCGCATGCAGCAACGCACCTGTTTTCAATGAGTGCATGGTTTGCATGGTTTGTGCCGACAGGCTTTGTCCTACGTGGTGGCAATCAATCGCTTGTCCGCCCGCCATACCCGCCACGCCTGAGGCATGTGCGAGCGTGCGAATCAATTGCAATTGCTGAACCAACGGCAAACCAAATCGCGTCAACTGCTCGGAGGCAAGCACATCAAACGCCAAAGTTTGCAAAGCATCACCTGCGAGCAAAGCTTGTGCCTGCCCATATTGAATATGCACCGTTGGCTGACCACGGCGCAAATCATCGTCATCCATGCACGGTAAATCATCGTGTATCAAGGAGTAGGCGTGGATGTATTCGAGTGCGACCGCGACCTGCATCGCCACCTGTTGCGAGCCACCAACCAAATGCGCCGCCGCCAATACCGCCAAAGCACGCACGCGTTTACCACCATTCATCACGCCGTGGCGCATCGCGGCAACCAATGGCGAATTTTGCGCCACAGTGTGCGTGGCATAGGCATCTAAAGCCTGCGCCAATGCGGTTTCCACCTGTGGGCGCATCACGCTCGCCCAATCGTTGAATCGCTGCGCGCTGACGCTAACAGACGGAATAGTCAATGCAGTCATGCCACGTCCCATATCATTCGTTCAAATCGAATGGACGCACGATGTCCGCTTCAACAATTTTTACCTGCTCTTGCACCGCTTGTAACTGTGCTTGGCAAAACTTGACCAAAAACGCACCACGCTGATACGCCTGCAACGAGGCTTCCAAAGGCATTTGACCGTTTTCCATAGAAGCAATCAACTGCTCAAGCTCGCGCATGGCGGTTTCAAAATTCTCAGGGGCTTTTTGTGCGTTTTTGGCATTCGCCATATTTGACCTCAAATCGGTGCGCGAAAAGTCGCATTTTACGATAAATCCGCCTCGCCGATGCAACAATCCGTTATTACAAACCTGTATCCCCCTTCTAAAATCCAACTTCGGATAAAATGCCTTCATTGCTATCAACACACCATTGAATATGAACCCCAAACTTTCAAGCATTCAAGCCCTCAAACAAATCGCCCTCGACGCGGGAAGCATCGTGCGCGAAGGCTATTTTGCCAGTAAAGACATCACCCACAAAGGCGTTGTGGATTTGGTCACGCAATACGATGTGGCGACCGAGCAATTCATCTTGCCGCGTTTGGCGCAGTTGTTTCCTGAGCATACGTTGGTGGGCGAAGAATCGCATCAAGGCAATTATGCCGATGCGTTTGAGCGAGCGATTTACATTGACCCAATTGATGGCACGACGAATTTTATCCACGGTGTGCCGCATGTGGCGGTGTCCATCGGCGTGTACGAGCGCAGCATTGGGGTGATGGGCGTGGTTTATAACCCGATATTGGATGAATTGTTTTGGGCAGTGGCTGGCGCGGGTGCATACCTGACGCACAACAGCACAACCGCGCGGCTACAGGTGAGCGTACAAAGCGATTTGCAACAATCCTTGATTGCCACGGGGTTCCCCTACAGCAAAGTCAATCAAGGCGAAGAATTTGAATGGGTGCTCGCGAGTATGCGTCAAATCTTACCCAACTGCCGTGATATTCGCAGACTCGGCTCGGCGGCTTTGGATTTATGCTATGTGGCACGCGGGACATTCGATGGCTACTACGAAATCGCGCTCAAACCGTGGGATTATGCCGCAGGTATGCTGATTGCGCAGGAAGCAGGTGCCTTAATCAGTGATGTGCATGGTAAATCCATTGAATTTTCAAACAACAGCGTGGTTGCTGCCAATTCGCAAATTCATGCACAAATTTTGCGCACCCTAAACCCTGTATAGATTCAATCCGCATCGGTCGCAGGCAACCAACTGCTGAGCACCACACCCGCCACGGCGCAGGCAAACGCCACCGTGTGGTACACCGTCCACGATTCATGATACAGCGCGACACCAATCGCAGCGGCGGTTAAAGGCAAAGCCACGGTCATCACCCCAGCGCGATTGGCGGGCACATGGCGCAAGCCGTTGAACCACAGCCATGTCGCCCAGACACTGGCGGCGAGTGCGTAAAACACCATCAGCAACCAACCGTTCCAACCGATTTGCGCCCATGCCACATCGGGCAGTTGAAACATCGCCAGCGGCGTGGTTAAAATCAAACCAAAGGTGTTCATCGCCACCGCAATTTGCTTGGGGCTATAGCCTGTGGTCAAATATTTCGCGCCAATGACATAAAACGCTTCACACAACAACGCACCGACCATAAACGCATTGCCCAACCACGACTGCCCCGCCGAATCTTTGTATAAACTCAAACTCATCACGCCGAGCACTGCCAGCGCAATACTCGCCAACCCCACGCGCGTCAAATGCTCGCGCAACACCCACGCCGAAACCAGTGCAATCACCGCAGGTAGCAAACTCATAATAATGCCTGCCGCCGTTGCCGAGGTGTTCGCCACACCAAACAACATACAAATGGTGAATAAAAAATTGCCAAAAAATGACATACCAAACAATGCCCAGCGGTCATGTTTGGGTACAGAGTGAACCTGACCGCGCCACTCGCGCAACCAAGGCAACATCACCAAGGCAGCAATCAAAAAACGCACCCAAGCCAAGGCAAACGGGGGGAAATAATGCAATAGACTTTTTGACAATGCCACATACGCGCCGACCAGCATCATCGAGGATGCCAGCGCAATATAGGCAGTGGGTTTACTCCAGTTTTGGGGGGATAAATTATTATTCAAAATGACACTCAAATCCCTTCATCATCGGGAATCTGCGCCCCACCCATGCGGCGCAGGATGACATTTGCACGTCGTCCAAGATTGCGGCTTTTGCGGTTGGCATCGTAGAACTTCGGCGCGGGCAACATCACCGCGAGTTTCGCCGCTTGTTGTGCTGAGAGCTTATTGGCATTGGTGCCGAAATAGTGCTGCGCCGCAGCTTGCGCGCCAAACACCCCTTCGCCCCATTCAACCGAATTCAAATACAATTCAAAAATCTTGTCTTTGGGCAACATCAATTCCATCACATAGGTCATGCCGATTTCATTGGCTTTGCGCAAATAACTGCGGTTGGACGAGAAAAATAGGTTCTTGGTCAATTGCATCGAGATGGTTGAACCACCCGAGACCACTTTGCCTCGACGGGCGTTTTTCTTTTTCGCCACCTCAATCGCATCCCAGTCCACACCGTCATGCTCGACGAAACCCGCATCCTCAGAGGCAACCACGGCTTTTTTCAGATTATCCGAAATATCGCCATACGCCATCCAATCGTGCTGTAATAAAAACTGCCCTTTGGCTGGAATCAAGCGCATTTGCTCGTTTTTCATAAATGCAGAAAACGGTGCAAGCCCGACACCGTACAACGCCAACCAAAGCACACACCACAGTTGAAACACCACGAGGATGGCGATGAACGAGTACACATACGGTTTAATCCAATAACGCCACATACTCAAGCCCCTCGCTGTAATAGTGGCGCAGTATCGGGGGCGATGCCATGCCAAATCTGAAAACTCGCCGCCGCTTGCTCAACCAACATGCCCCAACCGTCCGCGACTTGCGCGCCTTGCGCCTGCGCCCAAATCATAAAACCCGTTTGTTTGCCGTACATCATGTCGTAGGCGAGCGCGTTCTTGCTCAAGCGCACGCCCGATGGTGACGTGAACTCGTCTGATAAACCGCTCGCAGTGGCATTGATGACCACATCGTATGACTCTAAAGTCTCATCCGCCCACGCTTGCACACTCAATACAATGCCTTGTGTGACTTGGGCAAAATCGGTATTTTTCACAATCTGCGCGAGCCATGTGTGCGCTTTATCCAAACTGCGGTTTTTCACCACCACACCAGCAGGACGCTCATTCAGAATCGGGCGCAACACCCCACGCGCCGCGCCACCCGCGCCGAGCAACAGTACTTTTTTACCTTGCAAAGCCACGCCCAAATTGTGCGTGATGTCGCGCACCAAACCGACACCATCGGTATTGTCGGCTGTGACACACTCATTTTTAAAACTCAAAGTATTCGCTGCTCCTGCCCACAAGACATCACTTGAACGTTCCGTGGCATACGCAAACGCATCCAATTTAAACGGCACAGTCACATTGCATCCACACAAACCCTGCGCACGCAGCCCATCCACCGCCGCCGCAAAACCATCCACAGGCGCGAGCACGCGCTCATAACGCAATGGAATGCCACATTGCGCAGCAAACTGCGCGTGGATTTCGGGTGATTTGCTGTGGGCAATCGGATTGCCAATCACGGCGTAAAATTTTAAATCTGTACTCATAGAAATATAGTCAAAAGTTAATCCGTGACATTGTAGCGCAAGCGCACACAATTTCTAAGACAAAACAATCTTTGCTTTTTTGAATGCTGGGCAAAGGTAATTTTCTATTACCACACAAGCACATGATTTTATGGTTTACATCAACCACACAGGGCTGGAATCAAAAACACCACTCTGCCAAAGGTTATAATATCGTCTGTACTCCATGCACCTAAATAGAGCAAAAATAGCCATGTTGGGGCTATATTGCGCGCAAAAAATAGGTATCGTGGTCAAACCAAGGGAAAGCCGAGTTCAAAATGAATCCATCCGAGAAAATCGCCATCAACCCCAAATACCTATCCGCAGAAGCCAAAGCCATCAGCCGCGAGGATGTGCCTCAGTATATGCAAGAAGTCTATCACTGGGCGTATCTCAATCCGCGCAATGTCGCCTTGTTGGATAGAAATCTGGTATTCAATGGCTTGCTGTTTGGCAATGGACAGCGCATGATACGTGCGTATCTGCAAGAGATTGAAGCGGGTATGCGCGTCTGGCAAGTGGCACATGTCTATGGCGATGTGATCAACCAAGTGGCTGAAAAATTAGGCGCGACAGGTCAATTTCACCTCACCGATGTTACTGCCGCACAAATCGCACGCGCGCATGGCAAAATCGGACATCTACCGCAAGCGAGCATTTTTCACAGCGATGCTGCGCACTGGCAAGGACGCGATTATGATGTGGCGTGCAGTTTTTTCCTACTGCACGAAATTCCAGAGGACAAGAAACACGCGGTGGTCAATCGCATGATCCAAGCGATTCAACCTGCAGGCAAATTGATATTCATTGACTACCATCGTCCGAAATTTTGGCAGCCTGTCGGTTGGATATTGCGCCTGATTAACATCAAAATCGAACCCTTCTCCAATGCGCTGTGGCACAAAGAAATTTCTCAATACGCCGACGATGCCGACGCATTTGATTGGCACAAGCGCACGATTTTTGGCGGCGTGTACCAAATTGTGACGGCGACGCGAAAGCAAGCTTAAAGGCAAACGTTGCAAAAAAAGCGAGCATCAGCCCGCGTTTTTCACATTCAGATTCAAGCGTTCAGATCATCACCAACCCGCCACCAAAGTCCACAAGCCACACACCATAACAAACGCATACAAAGCGTAGCGCGTTTTAATTCCCACATGAATGTGCAGGTCGTGCAACACATAGTAAAAACGGTGGGCGGTGTGCCACAGCATCACGAACAACACCGCGACCACAACCAAGTAAAACAAGCCATTTTGAAACAGTGGTGAGACCGTTTGATAAAACGTATCCGCCGAGCCGACCACACCAAAAGGCAACAACCAACTCAAAATAACCACCAAGGCAGGCAATACCAAAGCAGCAATCATGCCGCCTGCGGCGAACAACAGCCAGTAAATCGGCTTCAAATTATTCGGTTTACTCATATTTGTCTCCTTACGCGCACGCAATGGTGATGATTAATAATATCAGCACAAGCAAACCGAACACCGCCCAATGCGCACCCAAGATGTATTTTTCAGGCAAGAACTGCTCGCCTTGCTGTACTTTCATCACTTTGGGCGTGGTTTCAAACCAAGTCACCGTATGAAATACCGCGCCGACCAAGCAAAACAACACGAGCAACAGCATCAACGGGGTTTTTTGCATCTGTACCCACGCCTGCCACTCAAACAAACTGCCCGCCAAAGCGACCACGCCCGACATCAGATTGAGCACGTACAACGCAATCGGCACGCAAGTCAACTCACGCAACATATAACGTTTGTAAAACGGTTTTTCCATGTACCAGTTTGCGGGCTCGGTATGTTGATAAGGTTTGCGCATCATTGCTCTCCTTGTTTGTCTGAATGAACATCGGAATCACCGTCGGAGTTGAAAAACGATTTGAGCCAATACGGCGCACCTTGCGCCTTGGTCTGCTGAATCGCGCCCGCGGGGTCAACGTTTTTCGGACAGACTTCGGAGCAGTAGCCGACAAAGGTACAAGGCCAAACCCCCGTGTCTAAGTTTTGAATCGCAAAGCGTTGTGCCGCGCCCTCGTCTCGACTGTCGTTGTTGTAACGAAACGCCAAAGCATTCGCCGCTGGGCCTAAAAATTCAGCGTTAATCGCCACTTGCGGGCAGGCTTGGTAACACAACATGCAATTGATGCACATGGTGTATTGCTTGAATTTCGCCAATTCGGCTGGGGTTTGCGTGTGTGCGGTCAACGCCGCCTGCGTCACATCAGTAAACTCAGTCGCGGGTTTGTCTTTGATGATATAAGGTTTGACCGCATTGAGTTTTTCGATAAATGGTTCGATGTCCACGATGAGATCTTTTTCAATCGGAAAGTGATCCAGTGGCTCGACCGTGATTTTGTCGCAGTCGGCAAAATCGCGCACAAAGGTTGAACACGCCAATTTAGGTTCGCCATTGATGACCATACCGCACGAACCACACACTTCCATACGGCACGACCAGCGATACGCCAATTCGGGTGCTTGCTCGTCTTTGATTTGCGCGAGCGCGTCCAAGACCGACATGTCTTGTGTCCACTCTACTTGGAAACTTTGCAGCCACGGTTTTGCGTCAATTTCTGGACGGTAACGCGACACTTCGATGGTGATGATTTTACTCATGGTTTTGCTCATGATTTCGCCTCCGCTGCTGCACCATACGCCCGCACCGCAGGTTGAGATTTGGTGATGGTCACGGCACTGTAATCAATTTTTGGTGCGCCGCTGCCTTGATAAAACGCCAAACTGTGTTTGAGGTAATTCACATCGTCACGCTCAGGCATATCGAGCCGTTGATGCGAGCCACGCGATTCTTTGCGTTGGTACGCCGAATGCGCCATGGCTTCGGCAACATCCAATAAGAACCCCAATTCAATCGTGGTCAACCAATCGGTGTTGAAGTTCGTGCTGTGGTCGGTGACTTTGACGTTGTGATAACGTTGCTTGAGTTGCGCAATCTGCTCAATCGCTTTTTGTGTGGTTTGCTCAGAACGGAAAATTCCCACGCCCTCCTCCATCAATGCACCCAATTCGCGGCGAATTTCAGCAGGGGATTCCATCCCATCGGTTTTGTTGAGCAATGCAGCATACGGCGCGTAACTTTGTTCTGCCAAGACACAAATTTGCTCAGTGCTCAAACTATGACTGCGGGTTTTGGCAACTTTGAGCGCGTCCTCACCCGCAACTTTACCGAATACCGACAATTCCGCCAATGAGTTCGAACCCAAACGATTCGCACCGTGCAAACCGACCGAAGCACATTCGCCCACTGCGAACAAACCTGCCATGCGCGTTTGACAGCGCGCATCGGTTTCTATCCCGCCCATGGTGTAATGCGCGGTTGGGCGCACAGGAATGGGCTCGGTCACAGGGTCAACACCGACAAATTTTTCTGCCAATTCACAAATAAATGGCAGACGTTCGTGCAAGTATTTTTCGCCCAAATGGCGCAAGTCAAGGAATACCACCTCGCCGCGCGGTGTGTCGACCGTGCGACCTTTTTGTTGTTCGTGCCAAAAGGCTTGCGAGAGTCGGTCGCGCGGACCGAGCTCCATGTATTTATTTTTCACCTCACCAATCGGCGTTTCAGGCCCCAAACCGTAATCCTGCAAGTAGCGATAGCCGTCTTTGTTGACCAAAATCCCGCCCTCACCGCGACAGCCTTCGGTCATCAAAATCCCCGAACCGGGTAAACCCGTGGGGTGGTACTGCACAAATTCCATGTCGCGCAACGGCACGCCGTGGCGATACGCCAGTGCCATGCCGTCGCCCGTGACGATACCACCATTGGTGTTGTACAAATACACACGCCCCGCGCCGCCTGTGGCAATAATCACGGATTTGGCTTGTACCGCCGTGGTCGTGCCATTTTTCAAATCCAAGCACAGCACACCTTGCAACTGCCCATCTGCGACCAATAAGTCCAACGCAAAATGCTCGTCCAAACGCTGAATACTCGGATACTGCAATGAGGTTTGAAACAGCGTATGCAAGATGTGAAAACCTGTTTTGTCCGCCGCGAACCAAGTGCGCGGCACTTTCATCCCTCCAAAACGGCGCACGTTTGGTTTACCCTCAGGTGTGCGCGACCACGGGCAACCCCAGTGTTCGAGTTGAATCATTTCTTGCGTGGCGTGGTTGACAAAATACTCGACCACATCTTGCTCACACAGCCAATCGCCGCCCGAAACGGTATCGTGAAAATGATAGTCAAGCGAGTCGTCCTCGCGCACCACGCCCGCCGAGCCACCTTCGGCGGCGACCGTGTGCGAGCGCATGGGATAAACTTTGGAAATCAGTGTGACGGCAGTTTCGGGTGAAGTACGTGCGATTTCAATCGCTGCCCGAAGCCCCGCGCCACCTGCGCCGATGATGGCGACATCGGTTTGGATGATGTGCATAAAAGCCCTTTGTGCTTGGTTGATGGGTTAAATACTGTTTTCATTGTACGCCTCTCAAATCGACACAAAAGGCACATTTTGAAAAATACCATTTCCTACCGTGAGCACAAAGTTTAAGTAAAAAAATTTCCTAAAAACGCACCTTTTTGGGGAAAATCATTGGCGAACATGATACAAAATCACGCACCCACGCCACAAATCACAGTCGTTATGAATAAAACACCATCGAGCGCATCGACATACTCGACAGCTCCAGCACCTCATTAAAAAAGCCCACTTGCTCACGCGCGCTGTCCCACACGCCCAGCACATACAACAAAGGAATCAAATGCTCAGTTGTTGGGTGCGCCAAATTCGCATCGGCGATTTGCGAGAAATTCACCACAGTGGATACATCAGCGCGCGCAATCGCATCCGCCACCGTTGCATCAAACGCCACTGCCCAGTCATACGCAGGCGCATTGTCTTGCCAGCGTACCGCAGGTAAATTGTGCACCACATTGCCACTGCCGATAATCATTACACCCTCGCTACGCAACACCGCGAGTTTTTGCGCCAAGGCAAAATGCTCGGCAGGTGATTTACGCACATCCACGCTCAACTGAAACACGGGCACATCCGCCTCAGGATACATGTGCAACAAAAATGCCCAAGCACCGTGATCCAGCCCCCAAGTGTCATCTACCCAAACTTCGGGCGCAAGCTCGCGCACGCGTTGAGCGAATTCAGGTGCGCCTTGCGCGGGATATTGTTGTTCAAACAACAAACGTGGGAAGCCGCCAAAGTCATGAATTGTGCGCGGTTGCGCGTTGGTGAGAACATGCGTTGCGCCCTGCGTCATCCAGTGCGCGGAAACACACAAAATCGCTTTCGGTCGCGGCAAAGCGGCTCCGATGGCACGCCAAGCACGTGAGATTTCGGTGTCCTCAATCGCGTGCATGGGACTGCCGTGACCGATGAACAACGCAGGCAGCTTGGTACTTGATGATGATTGCAATCCAGACAAAATTTGGGGGAGTTGGGTATTCATAATATGACTTAATAAAAGAATTGAAATATGCTTTGAGCATTCTAACCGAATGCCTAAAAAAATATCGAACACGCAATTTGTACACCCCAAACGCGTTGTGTTATAATCCGCGCCACTCATCAAGGAGCGTTGCATCGGTTCTCATATAACCGACAGGCTTGGTGGGTTTCAAACGGGTTTATCCCGCATCAACCACGCTCACTTACCCTTAATTTTTAATCAAGTGGTTTGAGTGAGCAACCCCCTGACACCATCAGAATTGCCCACTGCCCTTGCAACTTTTGGAGCAGAACAATGGCTTATATCACCGAAAACGCCCACATCGCCGACATCGCTTTGGCGGATTGGGGTCGTAAAGAACTCAACATCGCAGAAACCGAAATGCCCGGTTTAATGGCTTTGCGCCGCGATTATGGCGACAGCAAACCACTCAAAGGCGCGCGCATCG
>OBMA010001563.1_pt1 | contig 13976 bp, 9 predicted proteins | sample 1539141 | NCBI WGS metagenome assembly OBMA01 (sample SAMEA3991484, study PRJEB22521) | metagenome | biome: anthropogenic terrestrial biome; feature: sewage plant; material: raw primary sludge | place: Sweden | collected 2012-09-26 | reverse complement strand
TGCCCAGGTTTATAGGGAACTATCTGATCATCATTTCCTGAATAGATATCTATACATCCATCTGCAAGTGCAGCAAGTGTCGCTATCTGTGAAATATTACCTGATGCTTCTTTAATACCTACAATATTCTCAACATTTTTTGCAAGTGTCACCGCTGTTTCAGGCTGAATATTTGTACCTGTACGACTTGGTACATTGTAAAGGATTATCGGAAGCTTTACTGACTCTGCAACACTTGTAAAGTGATGTATAAGTCCTGATTGAGTTGCCTTATTATAATAAGGTGTGACAACAAGAAGTCCATCAACACCACATTTCTCTGCTTCCTGTGAAAGATAAACTGCCGCTCTCGTATCATTAGAACCTGTTCCTGCAATAACAGGAATTCTGCCATTCGCCTGCTCTGCAACAACTGCTATGGCTTCAAGGTGTTCCTCTTCTGTAAGTGTTGCAGCTTCTCCTGATGTTCCACATACAATAATAGCATCTGTTCCATGCTCTACATGAAAATCGACAAGTCTTCTAAGCCCATCATAATCAACAGATAAGTCATCATTGAATGGTGTAATAAGTGCTACTCCTGATCCTTTAAAAATTGACATATATTTATCCTCCTTAACAAAAGAACGGACCGGATAAACTCCGGTCCGTAATTATACTTGCACAATGTCTGTGTTTCGTTTTATCACATTCCGTAGCTCTCCATCAATCCGAACAAAATACTGCTCATTGATGACAGTAACGTGAATATTCTCCACGTTCCCAGCCCTTTTCCTGTTTGCTGAAAAAAAACTTCGGCGGATGTACCTTTTTCTTGTTCTTCTTTTGCTGCAACAGCATCTGAACTGATACTCTTTGCATCCGCACCTCTACATTTTTTCAATATATCATTGTAATCACTGTTAGTCAACCATTAGATAAGAATTAATAACTATAAAATAAAAACAATTTTTTTAAATTTCCTGAATCATAATTCATCTGGCTTTAATATTACATTGTTCTCTGTCTTAACGCTTCATATAAAACTATTGTCGTTGACATCGCCGCATTTAATGACTCGACTTTTCCTTTCATAGGAATACGAATCAATTCATCTGCTTCTTTTGCTGTATCCTCTCCCAGTCCATTTCCTTCATTTCCAATCAAAAAAGCTGCAGATTTTTTATAATTACGGCTGAAAAATTCATTTCCATCTAAATGCATTCCATAAATCACAATTCCATTTTTATGAATTTTTTCTATATATGATATAAAGTCTTCACGTGTTTCACTTATAATAAATGGGACTCTAAAAATTGCTCCCATTGTGGAACGGACAACTTTAGGTGTATAGATTCCTGCCGTATCATTGCTTACCAGAATTCCTGTTGCACCTGCCGCTTCAGCTGTACGAAATATCGTTCCGACATTACCAGGATCCTGTAAATGGTCAAGTATTACAATCAGTGCTTTGTCTTCCATGCCTGATAAATCTTTAAGTTCCCATGAATATCTTTGCACTATTGCAATAATTCCTTGCGGAGAATCTGTAGATGCTGCCTTTTTCATTGCATCATGTGTCAATATGTAACATTTTTTTTCAGAATCTGCTTTTTTTATAATATTCTTTATAACTTTAATATTTCCAGTATCTTCTTCATTCTCAATTTTTTCAAGAAATTCTTCTGTTACATACAGTTCTTTCAATTTATCTTCCGGCATTTCGGAAACAAGCCGCAGCCCTTCTGCAAGAAAACAATTTTCCGATTTTCTTTCTTTTTCTTTATCAAAAAGGCGAACAAGTCTTTTTATTTTTTCATTTGTTAATGATAAGATTTTTTCCATTTTTTTTACCTGACCATCATCTGTGAAACTTTATACATAAATGGATCTATATCTTTAAAACTGTTTAATGCTTCATTTATAGGATATGCCGCTATATGATTTTCGTGAATTGCAATAATTTCATTTTTTCTGCCTGCTGCTATTTCTTCTACAGAATAATCTCCCATAAGTGAAGCAAGCATACGATCTTTTGCTGTAGGGCTTCCACCTCTTTGAAGATATCCAAGAATTGTGGCTCTTGTTCCAATACCTGTAATATCCTCAAGTTTCTTTGATATCTCATAAGTATGCCCAATACCTTCCGCATTTATAATTATATGATGAGTTTTCCCTTTCTTACGATTTTCAATAATATGGCTGGCGAGCCTGTCAATAAAAACCTGCAGATTTCCATCAAACATTTCAGGTATAAGAATATCCTCAGCTCCATTTACAATTCCACACCAAAGTGCAATATATCCCGCGCCCCTTCCCATTACTTCAACAATCGAAACTCTTTCATGTGATGTGGATGTATCACGAATTTTATCTATTGCTTCCATTGCAGTATTTACAGCTGTATCAAATCCTATAGTATAATCTGAACATGCAACATCATTATCAATTGTGACCGGAATTCCCATTGTATTGATTCCTAAATCTGAAAGACGTCTTGCCCCTTCAAATGAACCATCTCCTCCTATAATTACAAGTGCGTCTATTCCTGCTTTTTTCAGGTTTTCGGCCCCTTGCCTCTGCCCTTCCAATGTCCGGAATTTCTCACTCCTTGCTGTATAAAGAAATGTTCCTCCCCTTTGAATCGTATCTGCAACGTCGTTTTTATCAAGTTGAATAAAATCACCATCTAAAAGTCCATTAAATCCTTTACGTATTCCTGTTACTTTCATATCATGACGCGCTGCAGCACGAACAACTGCCCGGATTGCTGCATTCATTCCTGGTGCATCTCCACCACTCGTCAATACCGCTATATGCTGTGCCATATACTTTATTTCCTTTCATTATTAATCTTTCTTTATTACAAGCCTTACTTTTTCTTTTCCGTAAATTTTTTCTAACTGCATGACTGCATCGGCATTTATGCATTTATTCATTTTTTTTGCCTGCTGTTCTCTATTCAATTTGCAGTACACATCTGTATATCCCGGGTTATTCTCTATAAACTTTTCCAGTTCTTTCTCTCTTTTTATAAATTCTTCTTTATCTGAAAACAGAATCCACAATTTTGAATTTTCCGCTTCAATTTTCTCAGATGCTTCCTGCAGAGAACAAATGTCTGATGCCAGAATTTTGGCTTCTCTTTCTGATACCTGTGCCCTCCCGCTTACAAGAATTGCATTATTTTCAGTCAGCATATTTCTATATTTTTCAAATACCCTCGGAAATACAACAATTTCTACGGTGCCAGTCAAATCTTCCAATGTAACAAATGCCATATTTTCATTTTTCTTTGTCAGGATAATTCTCATCTGACTTATTAATCCGCCAATCGTATATTCAGCATTATCAACAGCTTCTGCTCTGCCATCTTCCTCATCAACCTGAAAATCTGCTGCAGTACTGTTTGCCTTTACTTTTAATACATCACGATAACCGTCAAGAGGATGTCCGCTTATATAGACACCAAGTATATCCTTTTCACCCTTCAAGCAAACATCCTTGGGAAATTCTTCAATTTCAGGATACTTAACTTTGAACTGATCTCTACCTGCTTCCGGATTTATAAAATCAAGCAGACTCATTTGGCCGGAAATGTTTTCTTTTTTCTCCCTGCTTGCAGTTTCAAGAATGTCAGGATATACCATCATCATCTGTCTTCTGTTTTTTCCAAAACTATCAAATGCTCCTGCCATTATAAAACTCTCAAGGCACCTCTTATTTGCTTCTTTTGCAGTCATCCTGGTACAAAAATCCTGAAGATCACTGAACTTTCCATTTTTCTCTCTTTCTGCCACTATCTCACTTACAACATTATCTCCAATTGATTTAATACCAGAAAGTCCATACCTTATTCCATCATCTGTTGCCGTAAAATTACCATCGCCTTCATTTACATCAGGCGGAAGCATTTTTATACCCATCCTTCTGGCTGCTTCTATATATTTCAAAATCCTTGTCTGCGAATCTCTGAAACTTGTCAAAAGAGATGCCATAAAATCCTTTGGGTAATAAGTTTTCAACCATGCTGTTTCATATGCCACAACAGCATATGATGCTGCATGTGACTTATTAAAAGCATAACTTGCAAAGTCTTCCATAGAATCAAAAATTGTATTTGCTGCTTTCTCAGAGACACCATTTTTCAAACATCCAGGCACACCTAATTCTTCTGAACCATATACAAAATTTTTTCGTTCTTTTGCCATCTCTTCAGGATGTTTTTTTGCCATTGCACGTCTTACAAGATCTGCCCTTCCCATAGAATATCCTGCAAGTTTCATAACTATCTGCATTACCTGTTCCTGATATACAATACAGCCATATGTAGGAGCAAGAATTGGTTCAAGTTCAGGTGTTTCGTATGTCACTTCATCCTGATGTTCCTTACCATTGATATACTTTGGAATATAATCCATAGGTCCAGGTCTGTAAAGCGAAATACCTGCAACCATATCCTCCAGTGATTTCGGTTTTAACTGTTTCATGAAATTCTGCATTCCACCGGATTCAAGCTGAAATACACCATCGCAGTCTCCTCTTGATAAAAGTGTAAACACCTTAGAATCATCACGACTTACATGCTCAATATCTACCTGTTCACCAGTTCTGAGTTTTATACTTTTTAAAGTATTCTCTATAACTGTCTGAATTTTAGAACCGAGAAAATCCATTTTCAAAAGTCCCAGATTTTCGACAGTCGTCCCGACATATTGAGTACAGACTACATCATTATTTTCGCAAAGAGGTACAAAATTTCCAATTGGTTCTCCACCGATAACAACTCCTGACGGATGAACCTGAACCTGTCTCGGGATTCCCTCAAGCTGCTCTGCAATATCAACAAGATATTTAATTTCATCACTGCTTTCATAAAATTTTTTAAAATCCTGGCTTATTTCAAGAGCTTCATGTAAAGATATTTTCGTACTTGCAGGAATAGATTTTGCAATTGCATCCACAGTTGCATATGGAAAATCCAAAACCCTTCCGACATCACGAATTACATTTCGTGCTTTGAGAGTACCAAATGCAATAATACCTGCAACACATTCTTTACCATACTTATTTGTTACATAATCAATTACTTTCTGCCGCCCTGTATCCGAAAAATCAATATCTATATCAGGCATTGTAACTCTTTCTGGATTGAGAAATCTTTCAAAAAGCAAATCTCCGCCAATAGGATCTATATCTGTAATTCTAAGTGCATATGAAATTATAGAACCTGCTGCCGATCCTCTGCCTGGAGCTACCGGAATTCCCTCACTTCTTGCATAATTCACATAATCCCAGACTATAAGAAAATAATCAACAAAACCCATTTTCTTTATTACATCCAGTTCATGCAATAGACGCTCTTCTACATCTTCCGGAACCGGATTTCCATATCTGCTTTCTATTCCTTTATCACATAATGTTTTTAAATATTCATATGCATCAGAATATTCATCTGGAACATCATAGTGAGGAATTTTATATTCACCGAATTTTATTTCAACATTACACCTTTGGGCAATATTATATGTATTATCACATGCTTCAGCAGCATATGGAAACAGATGGCGCATTTCATCTTCAGATTTCAGATAATATTGTCCGCCTTCATACCGCATTCTATTTTCATCATTAACCTTTGCTCCAGTCTGTATACAAAGCAGCACATCATGTGCTTCAGCGTCTTCTGCTTTTATATAATGTGAATCATTTGTACATACAACCGGAATTTTTGTTTCCTCATGAAGTCTCATAACTCCCTGATTCACAATATGGTCATCTGAATAACCATGGTCCTGCATTTCAAGGAAATAATTTCCATCACCAAAAATACCCATATATTCAAGTGCTGTTTTCTTTGCCGTGTCATAAAGTCCACGCCTAAGATAAAATGCAACTTCTCCCTGAAGACAAGCAGAAAGACAGATTATTCCATTATGATATTTTTGAATTACCTCTTTATCAACACGCGGTTTATAATAGAACCCATCAATAAATCCAAGTGAAACTATCTTAGAAAGATTCTCATATCCTTCATTATTCTCAGCCAATAAAATCAGATGATAATAACGTTCTTTTTCATCAGTATGTTCACGATCAAAGCGTGATCCAGGTGCAACATACACCTCACATCCGATAATAGGTTTTATTCCCTGTTTTCTGCATTCTCTGTAGAAATCTATACAGCCGTACATTACACCATGATCTGTTATGGCAAGCGAATCAAATCCCAGTTCCTTCGCCCGTGAAACAAGCTCTGGTATTTTAGCGGCGCCATCAAGAAGGCTGTAACAAGTATGAACATGTAAATGTGTAAAATTCGCCAAATTATTCCACCCCAAATTGTAAATATTATTTTAAAAACCCTTTTTATAAATATTTACTCACTGCAAAAGTCAGCAATTTTATATTTATAAACCCTTATCAGAAATCAACAAATTCACCTTTCATCCTAAGATATGTTCTATATGCTTTCATATATTTCCTGCAATATGCAAAAGTTTTCTCCTCGCCATATTCTGCCAGCATATTCAGAAGCATTTCAAGCTTTGCTTTTGTATAAGGGTGCAAAAGTTTTATGCTCTTCCCGTTAAGATAGTAATCAAGAGGCGATTTATCTGTATAAGAATCCTTTTTATAAATTTTACTTGCAGCAACTCTGTCACAAAACATCTCAACTATATAATTATCGGGCATTTTCTGTCCTATAAGCTGTCCATTTCTTTTTACCAGATCATAATCAACCCAATATTCCAGATGATGCTTATTTCTACCCTTATGATGCAGCCACGAAGTTGTTACACCAATATCCTCGCGTTCAGCTTCATTTGGACTTCTATCTCCTTGATAATATCTTGCCCCGACTCTGAACTCAGTCCATGAATATTTGGACAAATCATGCAATAGTCCTTGTTTATAAAGAGTACACCTGAAACAGTTTTCCCCAACTTCTATTTTATGCCTGTTAATCGTGCAAAGATGTTTATACCATTTTTTATGCTTTATTTCAGATAAGTTTTCTAACATTTTATGCTTCTTTCTGATAGTAAATTTATAGAATTTATTGTAACATAATTTAAGTCTTTTAAATCAAATTTTATGAACCGGCATTTTTGCTAAAAGGAGGCTGTGTGAATCACCATTTAAAATAGTTCTATATGAATTATTTTTAATATTTTTCACATGATTAAATTTATGAAACTATTTTTCCTTGATTTAGACGGAACTCTTCTTACAACTGATAAGAAAATAAGTCCAGCCACATTCAATGCATTAAAGAATTTTGCAGCTCATGGCAACAGATTTGTTATCTGTACAGGTCGTGATCTTCAAAGTTCTAAATCAGTATGTAATTCTCTTAATCTTACATTTTCAGGAACAATAATTGCTTCATTTAACGGCGGACTGATTTACGATCTTGAAAATAATAAGATATTAAAGCGCATTGGCATACCTTTTGATACAGTAAAGAAAGTACTTGAAATTGCCAATGAATATCATATATATGTTCATACATATAATGACAATTATATCGTTTCAAATTCTTATAGTGACGAAATGACATTCTATCGCCGCGCAATCAGAACTCCTGCCATAATTACAGATAATATTATGAATGAACTTACTTATGAACCTTGCAAATTAATAGCAATTGAGCTTCATGATTTTAATAAGCTTGAGGAATTCAGAATTGCACTTTCAAAAAATTTTTCATCTGCACTCAACGTTATTTACTCCAACAAAAACTATCTGGAAATAATTCCTAAACTTTCCGGGAAAGGAAATGCCGTAAAAAGTCTTGCTGAAATTTTAAATATTCCACTTTACGATACTATTGCCGCGGGCGATGAAGAAAATGACATTTCCATGATAAAAACAGCCAATCTTGGAATTGCTATGATAAACGGAAAAGAAAGTGTCAAAAAATCAGCTGACGTTATAACTAAAAATGATAATGATCACGATGGTCTTGTTCCTTTTTTTCGAATTTAATCAGTCTCATACTTTCTTTGTACTTTTCTGCAGTTCTTCCCTGCCTGTTTTAAGAAACAGTTTTAATATTTCATTAAATTCCTGCTGCCTTTCTCTTGGCATTTCTTTGACAGCTTTGTGCATTTCACTTATAGCTTTCATCTTATTTTTTACAATTTCAGAGTATGTGGTCATTCCTGTTGACTCTAATACAAGAAAAAATGCATCAGTAAAATCTTTCTTTTCTTCATCCGAAATTTTGCTCAGCCATTTCTGCATTGTTTCATCAAAAAATACACTACCGATAGTTCTTGATTCAGACTGAACAAAATGATTTCTCTCAACCTGCCAGGTTAATGCATCATGCTGCATTGCCCCCTTTCCAGAGCTTTTAATAAATTTTCTTGCAATCCTGTTAGACAGAAGAACCCCTATCATTGAACCTTCAGGCATTATGCTGCACACTTTAGGAATTACATTTTCATATTCTCTGGAGTCCGTTACCTGTTTAATAAATCCCGGACCATCATGTGAATAAATTTCAATAATATTTTTTCTTATTTCCTCATGACAAAATGCCGATGCGAATACAGCAAAATTCCCGCCCTTTGAATGCCCGCCAACTCTGATTTTTTCAAATGAATGCTGTGCATATTGAGGCATGATGAATCTCATTTTGTAAATATGGTTCAGATATTCTACTGCCCTTATTTGTCCTTCTGTTTTCTTTTTAAAACTGAAATTGAAATCTTCTTTCCATCCTACGAGTGTTGTATCTGTTCCACGAAAAGCTACAAAACTTGTTCCATCTCCAGGAAAAAATGTTACGGCAGACATTTGAGCATCAAGGTCAGTTCTTATATCATTAACATAACAAGCAGCTTTTAAATTTTCAAATCTTTTTGATTTTATCAGTTTATCTAATAAAAACGGAGCTTCTTTTATCAATGATACCTGACTGCGAATTTCATCACGATCATATTTATCAAAAAACATACTTTGCATTTTCTTAACAGAAATAAGTTTTCTCGGGTTTTGTGGTACTATTCCATCAAAATCTGTGTATGACAACTCTGAAAGTATCAAACTGTCAACTTCATTAAATGGATCTACAGAAAATGGAATATCTCCACGCCAGTCAAGATAATCATTAATATTTGGCATTTTTACTCCTTTCTTGAAACTCAGAATTCATCACTGCATAAAAATTGCACAAAGTTTTTAGCGCTTTTAAATTCAAACTTACTCTCTATACAGAAAAAGATGCAAAGCTTTTGACACTTTGCATCTCTCAACTTCCCATTTTAACTAATAGCTTCCGACCGGATTTGAACCGGTGACCTATTGATTACGAATCAATTGCTCTACCAACTGAGCCACGGAAGCGTTTCACGTCCGATATTATACGGGAATTTATATCAAAATGCAAGTTAATACACTTTTTTAAAATAAGATATGGTTAATGTTTTAGGGGCTCAAGACCGTCTCTATATATCTTCATCATTTCATTTGAAAGACTGTAATCATCCGGCTGACCTATGATATTTTCTCTTCTTACCCAAATTCCTGTTTTCAGTTCATTTAAATCTATATGAATTTCATCGCTTCCGTCTACATCGCAGAAAAATCCCATCAGGATATCATCTGCAGGGGCCCATGGCTGAGATTTATAATACCTTATATTTTTCACCTTTAATCCCGTCTCTTCCATAACTTCTCTTTTTACTGTCTGTTCAAGTGTCTCACCTATTTCAGTAAATCCGGCAACAAGTGCATAATATGGAAGATCTCTGTCACTGTATTTTGTGAGCAGAAGTTTATCATTATTTGTCACAGCTGCAATTACAGCCGGATTGATTCTTGGATAAATAACTGATTTGCATGCCGGGCAGGCAAGAGCTCTTTCATCTTTTTTATGAATTAGTTTATTACCACATTTTCCACAGAATATGTTTGAACTGTACCAGTCATTCAGGTGTTTTGCCGTAAATATTGTGAACATCATAATCTTTGGAAGTTTATGATCAAATCTCAGATTTCGAATTCCCAACAGCTGAATCCTGCCTTTAATCTGAATTCCTTCCAGCCTTTTTTCAATCTTCCATCTTTCTTTTTCATCCCAGACAGTAAAAATCCCTTTACCATCGACACTAAAAAGATATAAAAATTGAAGATTATCATAAAATATATATCTTGCTTCTTTTATTTTTAGGAAACTTTCATCATTGTTTAAAATCAATTTTCCGCCACTATTAAAGAACAAAAAATAATCTGATTCTTTCGGGGTTCTGACAGAAATATAATGATTATCAAATTCAGAAGGTTCTATATCCTGAATCATTTAAATCCCTCTTTTCTTTTTATATATTACGATTCCAATTATCTCACATATATGATTAAGCTGCCACACAAAATCTTTGCCACAATCTCACTGCAATTTATCAAAAGACCAATCTATTCATTCCACAATATCTATCTTTGTGATAAAATTTTTTTAAAACTGTTTAAACATAAGTGAGGTATATTATGGATACTAATAAAAAAGAATGCAATTTTTTCGCAACTATTTCACGCATGAAATATATTGAACGCTGGGCTCTTATGCACTCATCCCGCCCTGAAAATTTAAGCGAACACTCTCTTGAAGTTTCAATGATTGCTCATGCACTTTGTACAATTGCAAATATTCGTTATGGTAAAAATCTGAATGCCGAAAAAGCTGCATTAATAGGACTTTTTCATGACTGTTCAGAAATAATCACCGGCGACATGCCCACTCCTGTAAAATATTATAATGAAGAAATGAGAGATGCATATAAAAACATTGAACGAATTGCAGAATACAAGCTTTTAGATAAGCTGCCAAATGATCTGCGCCCTAAGTATGAAGAAATTTTCACTTCAGCCAAACAAGATCCTGATGATGCATATATGCGCCGATTGGTTAAAGCTGCAGATAAAATTTCTGCTTACATTAAATGTATAGAAGAGTGTTCTTTCGGAAATATGGAATTTAAAACCGCTAAGGAAACTATAAGTTCATGTCTTGATGAAATGAAAAAGGAATTTCCTGAGGTACGTGATTTTTCAGAGGAATTTCTTCCATCTTATGGCAAAAATCTTGATGAATTATCGAAATAATTTTTATTATATAACGCATATTCCTATATGCTGCATTAACTTCAATAAACATTTTATATTATGAGCGTTATAAAAAAACTGCCATCCTTTTTTATTATAAGTGATCAGCAAAAACAGATTTATTCTTCACTTACATATTTGGATGACAGTTTTATTTTTATAGAACCATTTTACTTTTTATGTCAGAGCATTTATCTCTTATAATAAATTATCTTACTCTTCTGCTGAATCATTTTTCTTTTCTGATGATGTATCTGCTTCTTCTGGTATAATTTCCGAATTATTTTCCATAGAAACATCAGATATTTCTTCAATACCTTCTTTGGATTCACCATCCAATTCTTCTTTTTGTTCTTCTGTTAACTCTTTTTCTGCATTTTCTTCTGTCTCTGCATCATTATCTGCAGACAGACAATTTTTTTGTTTTTCAGCAAAAATTTCCCACGGTTTAGGTGTTGTATCCACCTCTTCCTGTTCATCTTTTATATCTTGAATTTTATCATCAGGGACTCCATCATTATGAAATTCATTATTATTTAATATTTCATCACGATGCTTATAGAATTCTTCACTGGCATAAACATGATATGTCGACTTACTTTTTTCCTGATTTTTTTCTTCATTTTGAACTGAGGTTAAATACTCATCATGATTAACATTATGATGAGTATCACAATTTGCATTATTATTCATATCGTAATTTGAATCCTGCTTTTCAGATATTGTATTTCTTTTTGAAAAATCAATATTTTTTATTTCATTTGCTTCAACTGTCTCACCTGTTATTTTATTGTAAATTGATATGAATTCCTTTCCGGTAATTGATTCATTCTCCACAAGATATGCGGCTACAGCATCCAATACATTTTCATTTTTCTTCAAAAGTTTAAAAGCCTTGCCGTATGCCTTCTTTATTATATTTTTCACTTCCGAATCAATCTTGGCTGCTGTTTCATCTGCACATTGAAGCATACTCCTTGAATCAAGATATTCGCCAGTAACAGTCTCAAGCTGAACCATTCCAAATTTCTCTGACATTCCAAATCTTGTAACCATCTGACGCGCTTCATTTGTAGCCTGTTCAATATCATTTGCAGCTCCCGACGTAACAGATGAAAATTTCAATGCTTCTGCAGCACGTCCACCCATTGCAATAACAAGATGAGCCTCCATTTCTGCCTGTGTTTCCAGAAATTTTTCTTCCTCAGGGGTTTGCCATACGTATCCGAGCGACCCCATTGTTCTTGGAATTATAGTTATTTTTTGAACAGGCATTGTATGTTTTTGAAGTATTGTAAGAAGAGCATGTCCTGCTTCATGATACGCCACAATCTTCTTTTCTTCAGGTCCCATAATGCGGTCTTTCTTCTCCTTGCCTGCAAATACAACTTCCACAGATTCAATAAGATCTTCCTGTGATACATATTTTTTATGTTTTCTTACAGCTGTAAGTGCTGCCTCATTTATTATATTTGAAAGATCTGCACCCACTGATCCGCTGGTTGCATATGCCAATTCATGCAAATCTACTGTCTCGTCCATTTTTACATTTTTCGAATGAACACGCAGAATTTGTTCACGCCCGATAAGATCAGGACTGTCCACAATAACTCTCCGGTCAAATCTACCAGGTCTAAGAAGTGCCTTATCTAAAACTTCTGGACGATTTGTTGCAGCAAGCACAATTATACCCTTTGCAGTATCGAATCCATCCATTTCAGCGAGAAGCTGATTCAAAGTCTGTTCTCTTTCAGAATCACCTCCCTGATGTCTGGTATCTCTTGATCTTCCAATCGCATCTATCTCATCTATAAAAATAATACAAGGTGCTTTTGTCTCTGCCTGCTTAAATAAATCCCTCACACGACTGGCTCCTACACCAACATACATTTCAATAAATTCAGAACCAGAGATAGAAAAAAACGGAACGCCAGCTTCTCCAGCCACAGCTTTTGCAAGTAATGTTTTACCAGTTCCCGGCTGTCCGACCAAAAGTGCTCCTTTAGGAAGATGTGCTCCAATTTCAAGATACTTATCAGGTCTTTTCAGAAAATCAACCATCTCTGCCAATGATTCTTTGGCCTCTTCTTCACCTGCAACATCTTTAAATGTAACACCTGTATTTTTCTGCATACCATATATTTTGGCCTTTGCTTTGCCGGCATCAAATATACCGCCATTCCCGGCTCTTTTTGTAATATATGAAATGAAAATAAAGAATATAAGAACCATCAGCAGGGTTGAAACTATCTCTTTTATAATTTCACTGCCTAAACTGTCAATTTCTTTAAATGTAACACCAGCACTGTGAAGACGATTCACAAGATCATAATCATCCGTTCTGACAACGAAATACTTTATATTTTCTGAAGATTTTTTTTCTTCCTTCAATGTGTAAAAAATCTTGCTGCCTTTTATTTCTACAGAATCAACTTTTCTGTCATCTACTGCATCAAGAAACTTATCATATGTAACTTCCTTTTCACTAAATGCTCTGAAATTATTGAATTGCAGCCAAAAAACCAGCGCAAGTACAACTGATATGATAATAAGAATGGCGGTATGACGCGAACCATTAAATTGTGGTTCGCGCCCATTACCGCCATTTCCATTACCCGGCTGATTTTGATTATTTGAATTTGTGTTATTTGTTTGATCTTCCATTTTATATATCTTCTTAATATTAATCTGCATAAAGCGGATACTTATCTGTAATGCTCTTGACAAGATCCTCTGCTCTGTTTTTATCCTTATCAATAATTGCAGCCTTAAATGCATCAGCCACTGTAAACATATCTTCTTTAACTGCCCCTCTTGTTGTAACGGCAGGAGTTCCTACACGAACACCGCTTGTGACAAAAGGCTTCTGAGGATCATTTGGTACT
>OBMA010001559.1_pt1 | contig 14003 bp, 10 predicted proteins | sample 1539141 | NCBI WGS metagenome assembly OBMA01 (sample SAMEA3991484, study PRJEB22521) | metagenome | biome: anthropogenic terrestrial biome; feature: sewage plant; material: raw primary sludge | place: Sweden | collected 2012-09-26 | reverse complement strand
ACCTGCAAGTCATTGCTATATAGTTTTTCATCTTTCTTTCGGGCATCCTTTCCCAACAAGTTGTCGTGGCTGCCCTGATGAGTATATCCCGGAGCCATCGTTATAACAGGATAGAAAAGAATCTGAAAATCAGGCTTAGCATCACCGCTACTGTGAGTGGCAATAGTAGAGGCAAGATGTCCTCCGGCAGAAGAACCCATGATACCGATATCATCACTCTTGATATTCCAACTAGAAGCATTAGCCCTTACCAATTTCATTGCAGCTTCAGCATCACTAATAGGAACATCAACATTACCCTTTGGCATGCGATATTTAAGAACTATCGCAGCGATACCCATATTATTGAAGAACGGTGCCCAATCCTTTCCTTCATGATCCATGGCAAGACCAACATAGCCTCCACCCGGACATATCACTACAGCTCTTCCAGTAGCAGCCTTGTCACTAGGCAGATAAACAAACACCTTTGCAGTATCAGTGCTATCGCCATTACTATTTGGGGCACCACTTTGCCACAAATTCATTTCCAACTGTTTCTGGGCAGAAGCAGAGAAAGCCACAAGCAGCATGCCCAGAGATAACATTAAATGTTTCGATTTCATATACTTTTTGTTGTAGTTTTATCTTATTTTGCAACTATCATTTGCAAAGATAGCGAAAAAATCGTAATATTGCAGAGAGATTTAATTTATTAAACACACCATGTTAAGACGTATATTATTTTTTGCCGCACTTTCCACAATGACATTGGGAATGCAGGCTAAAGTGAGATTGCCGCATATTATTGGCGACGATATGATTTTACAGCAAGACTCCAAAGCCAGACTTTGGGGTTGGGACACTCCAGGAAAGGCCGTTAAGGTAAATGTTTCGTGGAGCAAGGAATCTTATTCTGCAAAAACAGACAGCAAAGGGATATGGATTGTTGGCGTGAAGACTCCAAAAGCCAGTTATACGCCTCTTTCTATAACATTTAATGACGGCGACAAGACAACAATAAACAACGTTCTTTCAGGTGAGGTTTGGGTATGTGCCGGACAGAGCAATATGGAAATGCCTGTAAAGGGATTTGGCAACTGTCCTGTTGAAGGATATAACAAAGCGGTGATGAATGCCAACGAATATAAAGGCATACACTATGTGAAGATACCTAGCGTGATGAGTACGCAACCTCTTGACGACGCACAATGCGAATGGAAAGTTATTGGTCCGCAGACTGTAGGCGATGCTTCGGCAACGGGATATTTCTTCGCACAGGCTATAAACAAGACTCTAAACATACCAGTAGGTCTGGTTATGGCAAACAAAGGCGGCACGAGAGTTGAAAGCTGGCTTGACCGTGATTATCTGGAGAAAAATACGACAGAATCTCTTGACTCAATGGCAATGATGAAGAAATTTCCATATGACTATCTACGTCCACTCTTATGGGGTAATGGCACTTTCTCACCAATACTAAAATACACCGTGAAAGGAATCATTTTCTATCAGGGATGCTCTAACGTGGGCGATCCGGCAGGACAATACACAAAGCGACTCAACGACTTGGTATCTCAATGGAGACGTGACTTCAAGTTAGGCGACATACCTTTCTACTTCGTACAGATTGCACCTTATTTCAATTCTGACGTAAACGGAGACTGGGGCCCAAGACTTCGTGAACAGCAGTTCAATGCATCAAAGATAATTCCAAACAGCGGTATTGTATGCACAGACGACCTTGTATATCCATACGAGAGTCAGCAGATTCACCCTTCACAGAAGCAGCAGGTGGGAGAAAGACTTGCACTGCAAGCACTGAACAAGACTTACGGTATGAAAGATATATGGTGTGAGAGTGCGGAATTCAAAGATATGAAAATAAGTAATGACACATGCTACATAAATCTGAAAAACGACTACAACGGAATAAGCCGTTATGAGGATATTCATGGATTTGAAGTAGCTGGAGCAGACAAGGTATTCCATAAGGCAAACGCATCTTACTATTGGACAAAAGGCCTTATCGTCACAAGTCCAGAAGTAAAAACACCGGTTGCTGTGAGATACGCATTCAGGAACTGGGGATACGGTAATGTTAAAAATGCAGCGTTACTACCACTATTCCCATTCAGAACTGATAACTGGTAAACAATTAACATGTTGAGTAAATTCAAATATTGTCCTATTTGCGGTTCTTCTCTCTTCAATATTAGTAGTGAGAAGAGCCGTAAATGCGAAGATTGCGGTTTCGAATATTTCGTAAATCCAAGCAGTGCAAACGTAGCCTTTATACTGAATAAAGATGGAGAATTACTAGTAGAGCGAAGAAAAAACAATCCAGCAAAGGGAACTCTTGACCTTCCTGGAGGATTCGCCGATATGAACGAAACCGTGGAAGAAGGATTAAAGCGTGAGGTTATGGAGGAAACAGGGCTTGAAGTTACTGAAGCGACATACATGTTCAGCAAACCAAATACATATCATTACAGCGGAGTAGACATCCCTACCCTAGATATGTTTTTCAGATGTAAAGTGAAAGACGATAATAAAGTAAAGGCAAACGACGACGCTGCAGAATGTATGTGGATACCATTAGAAGAGATTGAAACAAAGCAGTTCGGACTTAATTCCGTAAGAAGCGGACTTATTGATTTCATAAAGATACATAACAACACTTTGTAATAACATTTCGTAATTATTTACTATCAAGTTAACTTCTAACTAAAACTAAAATACTTAAAAAACCGAAAAAAAATGCCATATAATAATGTATACGTAAAAGTTTTAATTACTTTTGCGCCCTAACAACGTACAATTCGCAATTATGCAAGAAAATTTAGTTATCGTAGAGAGCCCTGCAAAGGCTAAGACTATTGAGAAATTTTTAGGAGACGATTTCAAGGTAATGTCTTCTTATGGTCATATTCGTGACCTTAAGAGGAAGGAATTAAGTATAGATGCAGAAACACTGGAACCAGATTACGAAATTCCTGACGAGAAAAAGAAACTTGTTTCCGAGTTGAGGTCAAACGCCAAGAAAGCAAAAAAGATTTGGTTAGCATCCGATGAGGACCGCGAGGGAGAAGCTATTTCATGGCACCTTTGCGAAGTACTTGGACTTGACGAGAAGAACACAAGCCGTATCGTGTTTCACGAAATCACGAAATCAGCTATTCTTGACGCAATAAAGACTCCACGTCATCTTGACATGAATCTTGTAAACGCACAACAGGCACGCCGTGTACTCGACCGTCTTGTAGGATTCAAACTATCACCAGTATTGTGGCGAAAAGTAAAACCGGCTCTTAGCGCAGGACGAGTACAGAGCGTAGCTGTGAGACTTATCGTAGAGCGCGAGAGAGAGATACATGCTTTCAAAAGCGAACCATATTATCGCATAAATGCAATTCTCACTATCACCAATTCTAACGGAAACATCAGTGAGGTGAAAACAGAATTGGACACACGATTTAATAAACACGAAGAAGCTGTGGCTTTCCTTGAGAAATGCAAGGATGCAAAATTCACAGTTTCATCAATAGCAAAGAAACCTTTGCACCGTACTCCGGCTCCTCCTTTCACTACATCAACATTGCAGCAGGAAGCAGCAAGAAAATTGGGATTCACCGTAAGTCAGACGATGATGGTGGCCCAGCACTTATATGAGAACGGACTCATCACATACATGCGTACCGATTCTGTAAACCTATCGTCACTAGCGATAAATACAAGCAAAGACGAGATTATCAAACTTTGGGGAAAGGAATACAGCAAGACACGCAAATACCAGACTCACTCGAAAGGCGCACAAGAAGCTCATGAGGCTATACGTCCTACTGAAATGATCAATACCGAGATTGAAGGTACATCACAGGAGAAGAGACTTTATGAACTTATATGGAAGCGCACTACTGCATCACAGATGGCTGACGCAGAGATAGACAAGACAACTGTAACAATCGACATAGCTGGCGTAAACGAGAAGTTTATCGCAAACGGTGAGGTCATTACTTTTGACGGTTTCCTGAAAGTTTACCGTGAGTCTACAGATGATGAAGACAACAACCAAGACGAGTCTACTCACAATCTTCCATCAATGAAAGAGGGTGACGAACTGCAGAGACGTGAGATTACATCTACAGAGCGTTTCAGCATGGGTCCAAATAGATACACAGAAGCCAGTCTAGTACACAAACTAGAAGAACTGGGTATCGGACGTCCTTCTACTTACGCGCCTACAATATCTACTATACAGCAACGCGAATACGTGCAGAAGGGTGATAAGAGCGGCAAGGAAAGAGAGTATGTCATCGACACGCTGAAAGGCATAAAGGTAACGAGCAAGCAAAAGAAGGAAATGGCCGGCAACGAGAAGGGAAAGCTTCTGCCTACAGATATAGGAATTGTTGTTAACGACTTCTTGATGCAAAACTTCCCTGACATTATGGACTATAACTTCACAGCAAAAGTTGAGCAGCAGTTTGACCTAATAGCTGAAGGTAAGGAAGAGTGGAACGTCATGATGAAAGAGTTCGACAAAGACTTTGAGCCAACTGTTGAGAAGGTGAGAAACGCACGTTCAGAGCATAAAGCAGGAGAACGCGAACTTGGCACAGATCCAAAGAGCGGTAAGCCAGTATTTGTTAAGATTGGTCGTTTTGGTCCTTTAGTTCAGATCGGTTCTGCCGATGATGAAGAGAAACCAAGATTTTCACAGTTGCCATCAGACAAGAGTATGGAGACTATTACCCTTGACGAAGCACTGGAACTCTTTAAGTTGCCACGCACAGTAGGTCAGTTTGAAGACACAGACGTAGTTATCGGCGCAGGTCGTTTCGGACCATACATCATGCACAACAAGAAATATGTTTCTCTACCAAAGACAGAGAATCCGATGACAACGACGCTAGAGACAGCCATACAGCTCATCAATGAAAAGCGTGAGCAAGAGAAGCAACGCCACATAAAGTCTTTTGAACAAGACCCAGCGATAGAAGTACTCAACGGCAGATACGGTCCATATATAGCTTACGACGGGAAAAACTATCGTATGCCGAAAACTCTGCACGAAAAGGCAGCAGAACTTACCTTCGAACAGTGTATGGATATTGTTAAGAATGCCCCTGAGCCTAAGGCTAGAAGAAAGAAATGAGAAGAATCATTATAATTGGATATATGGGTGCCGGCAAGACAACTGTCGGCAAGACTTTAGCACAAGAACTCAATCTGCCCTTCTATGACCTAGACTGGTACATAGAGAGCAGAATGAGAAAAACAGTAAAAGAAATCTTTGACGAACGAGGAGAAGAAGGGTTCAGACTTATTGAGCACAACCTTCTTCATGAGGTAGCTGAATTCGAGGATGTGATAATCAGTTGCGGTGGTGGAGTACCATGTTTCTATGACAACATGGACTATATGAATCAAAAGGGAGACACTGTCTACCTAAAAGCCACTCCTGAAGTATTGTATGGTCATCTGAAAATGGGAAAGAGCGTGAGACCATTACTTCAAAACAAAACTTCCGAAGAGGTAGAAGAGTTCATCAAAGAACAGTTGCAGGTGCGCGAGCCTTTTTATAGCAAGGCAAAGTACACCCTTGACGTAAACCTAATGGATGATTACGATAAAATTAGAATATTTGTTACTAAATTAAGAGAATTGCTAGATTTGTAAGCAATCTTATTATTTACTTTATGTTTTTGACTTCAGAATGAAAAAATGGACTATTGAGGATTCGAAGGAACTCTACAACATTAATGGATGGGGTACTTCATATTTCGGTATCAACGAAAGAGGCGACGTTTATGTCACCCCGTGTAAAGACAATACGGAAATAGACTTGCGTGACATAATGGACGAATTGGCATTGAGAGATGTCACAGCGCCTGTTTTACTACGCTTTCCTGACATCCTCGACAATCGTATTGAAAAAACTTCAAGCTGTTTCCAGCAGGCAAAGACAGAATATGATTTTAAAGCTGAGAACTTCATTATCTATCCTATCAAGGTAAACCAGATGCAACCTGTTGTTGAGGAGATTATCTCTCACGGCAGAAAATTCAATCTTGGACTTGAAGCAGGTTCAAAGCCTGAACTTCATGCAGTGATTGCCGTGCAATGCCAAAGCGACTCGCTTATCATCTGCAACGGATACAAAGACGAAAGTTATATAGAATTGGCATTGCTTGCGCAAAAGATGGGAAAACGCATCTTTATTGTCGTGGAAAAGCTGAACGAGCTTGACCTAATAGCAAAAGCAGCGATAAAACTTAACGTAAAACCAAATCTGGGAATACGAATAAAACTTGCATCTTCTGGTTCTGGCAAATGGGCAGAGAGCGGAGGCGACGCTTCTAAATTCGGACTTACAAGTTCAGAACTTCTGCAAGCCCTTCAAAAACTTGATGATAACGGACTGCATGACAGTCTGAAACTCATTCATTTTCACATAGGAAGTCAGATAACAAAGATAAGGCGTATACAGACTGCATTGCGCGAAGCTGCACAATTCTACGTAAACCTTCACAAAATGGGTTACAATGTGGAGTTTGTAGATTGCGGAGGCGGACTTGGAGTTGACTATGACGGAACAAGGTCATCAAGCAGCGAAAGTTCTGTGAACTATTCTATTCAGGAATATGTAAACGACTGCGTATACACATTTGTTGACGCAGCAGACAAGAACAATATACAGCATCCAAACATAATAACAGAAAGTGGCCGTTCACTTGCAGCACATCACTCCGTACTGATAATAGACGTACTTGAGACAGCGAGTCTTCCAGAAATGAAAGAGGAGTTTGAGCCAGGAGACAGCGACCACCAACTTGTAAAAGACCTGTATGATATATGGGATAATCTGGATTCACGCTCAATGCTTGAAGACTGGCACGATGCCGAACAGATTCGCGAAGAAGCTCTTGAACTATTCTCTCACGGAATAGTGGACCTCAAGACGCGCGCAGAAATCGAAGCTATGTACTGGAGTGTGTGCCATGAAATAAACAATCTGGCAAAAAACATGAAGCACGTGCCAGACGAATTGCGCAATCTTGACAAACTTCTTGCAGACAAATACTTCTGCAACTTCTCTCTGTTCCAAAGTCTTCCTGACAGTTGGGCAATAGACCAGTTGTTCCCAATAATGCCAATACAGAGACTCACGGAGCGTCCTACACGCAATGCGACACTACAAGATATAACATGTGACAGCGATGGAAAAATAACCAACTTCATAACAAACGGTCATGTGGGACATGTGTTGCCACTTCATCCGTTAAAGAAGGAAGAACCTTACTATCTAGGCGTGTTCCTAGTTGGAGCATATCAGGAGATCTTGGGCGACATGCACAACTTGTTTGGCGACACGAATGCAGCACACATTTCTGTTAAGGACGGAAAATATAACATAGACCAGATATTTGACGGAGAAACCGTTGAGGAAGTACTCGACTACGTTCAATACAACCCAAAGAAACTCGTAAGACAACTTGAACAATGGGTGACAAAGAGTATTAAAAACGGAAAGATTTCTCTTGAAGAAGGAAAAGAATTCCTAAGTAACTATCGTTCCGGACTATACGGATATACATACTTGGAATAAGAGATGAAAGAAAAAATCACTGTAGTAAAAGTCGGCGGAGCAATAGTGGAAGACAAGGAAAGTCTTGCACAACTGCTTAAAGACTTCGCTGCCATTGAAGGAAGAAAGATTCTTGTACATGGTGGTGGACGCAGAGCCACTAAGGTTGCAGCAGCACTAGGCATAGAAAGCAAGATGTTGAACGGAAGACGCATTACCGACGCAGATATGCTGGAAGTTGTGACGATGGTATATGGCGGACTTGTAAACAAGAATGTCGTTGCAATGTTACAGGCAAACGGTATAAATGCACTTGGACTAACAGGTGCTGACATGGACGTGATAAGAAGCCACAAACGCCCCGTTAAAAACGGACTAGATTTTGGGTATGCCGGTGATGTTGATCATGCAAACGGATTCGAATTGAGAAACATTATCGAACAAGGTATTACCCCGGTAATGGCTCCATTGACACACGATGGATGCGGAAACATCCTCAACACGAACGCTGACACCATTGCTGCCGAAACGGCCAAAGCACTTGCACGCTTTTATGAAGTGACACTGATATACTGTTTTGAGAAGAAGGGCGTATTGAGAAATCCGGATGATGACGATAGCGTGATTCCGGTTATCACACGCGATGACTTTAATAAATATGTAGCCGATGGAACTATTGCCGGAGGCATGATTCCAAAATTGCACAATGCACTTGCTGCCGTAGACGAAGGTGTGAAACAAGTAATCATTACTTTGTCAAACGCCATAGACGGTAAGCACGGAACAATAATAAAACAATGTTAAATTTGAGATAATTTCGAGGTATCTTGTAACTTTCGAATAATCCAATCGTCATTTAAACAGAGCGCAGATGAAAAAAATCAGTTTTCGAAACGATGTACTGCCGCTGAAGAATCAGCTTTATAGGCTTGCTCTACGCATAACACTAAACAGTGCAGAGGCGGAAGACATCGTGCAGGAAACATTGATTAAGGTCTGGAACAACAGGGAAACCTGGGAAGAAATTGAGTCAATCGAAGCTTTCTCTCACACAATTTGCCGAAACTTGTCCCTTGACAGTATAAAGAGACGCGACAATCAAAACAGTCAGCTTGATGACATCGGAGGAGATACTCCAGACAGCGCTTACAACCCTTACGAGGACATAATCCACAAAGACAGAATGAGCGTGGTGAAGAAAATCGTAGACGAACTTCCAGAGAAACAACGATGTTGCATGCAACTTCGTGATTTTGAAGGAAAAACTTATAAGGATATTGCCAATGTGCTTGAAATCACAGAAGAGCAGGTAAAAGTAAATATCTACAGAGCACGTCAGGCTGTAAAACAAAAATTTCAAGAAATAGACAATTATGGATTATAAATATATCACACAGTTACTTGATCGCTATTGGAAATGCGAGACAACTCTTGAAGAAGAAGAAATCCTTAAGGCTTTCTTCTGTCAGAAAGACGTACCTGCTGATCTTTGCAAATACAAGGATTTGTTTGCCTACGAGCAGGTAGAGCACAAGTCTAATGTATTGGGTGATGACTTCGACGAGAAGATTATGTCCATGATTCAAGGACCTGCACCTGTAAAGGCACGCGTGATAACCATGCAACAGAAACTTAAACCTCTGTTCAAGGCTGCCGCTGTTGTTGCCATAATGCTCACATTGGGCAATGCCGCACAGGTTCCTTTTAATGATGAAGCCAATCCTGTTGAGAATACAGCAGGAGCAACACACAAGGGCGTTTCGGTCGCATTAAGTGATTCCGCCGCCATTGACACGATGCAACAAAGCAGCATCAACGCTGTTGAGACACCGGCATCATCAATATTGAAGTAGATATATTTTTATGCTTTCTCTATAAATCATGTTTAATAAAACAATTATGAAACTGTGAAGTTTCAATTCTCTCAAATTTTTCATAACATACTAACGTAGAAAAGGCCTGCAATTCATTATATGATTTGCAGGCCTCATTATTTTCATAGGTCTTAGCTATTGATGTAGCCTATGCTTCTATAAAAAACGCAGACAGATAACTTCTGTCTGCGCATATATCGTATTTACGGAATTACTTCTTTAGTCGAGTATTCAACTGGTAAAGTGCAGGGAAGAATATACATAACGAGAATACAAGATACAAAACAATCCTCATTGTCTGTCCGCCAGCAAGTTGACTCAGCGTAGCATCTTCAGTTCCGGGCATAAAATTACTTGCCAGATAAGCAACAGTATTGTTTACCCAATGAAGTACAACTCCAGGAACAATACTGTCCGTGCGATAATACATCCAACCAAGTAACAGACCTAACAATGCTGCATGAACGAATTGCGCCGAATTTGCGTGTACAGCGCCAAACAGCAATGCTGATATAAGAATGGCCACCCAATGCTTTTTATCGCCTAAGACAGAAAGCAAACGACGTAATATGGCTCCACGGAATACGATTTCCTCTGCTAAAGGTGCCAACATTCCGATAGCAACATATCCCAAAGGCTCTTTCATTATTCCGGAAAACAAGTTTTCAAGCTGTTTTGGCATTTCTAACTTCATCAACTCTTCGAGTCCGGCAGCGGGAAGCATCAGTCCAAATGTTGCAATTGCAACCCATACAAGAGTAGTCCACGGACGAGACTGAATATACTTGCGTGACTTAGAAGCCCATCCACGCCATACAAAGAGAGCGATAGTTATCAGACTGCTCAATATCGATGTCACGATTGTGAGCATTGCATTGGTTGTCAAAATATGGCTAATAGACGAAAGAGGCAACCCCTTAATTCCTATCATCAACAAGCCCCCAGCAGAAGTAACAACAAACTGTACAAGAGCAAACACCACCAGATACCATAAGACATCAAGTGCAACATTCAAGGTTTTCTTCATATTATTTATCATCTTTAATAAACTGCTCCTCAACAAGTCTACGATCGTCTTTAAGCTGACTCGCCAATTCCTGAGCATTGTTAAACTTACGTTCTTCTCTTATGCGATGAACAAACGACACATGCAAGAGCTTGTCGTAAATATCAGCCGCAAAATCAAATATATTAATTTCCAAAGTAATATCATCACCACCAAAAGTCGGTCGTCTGCCGATATTCATCATTCCATGTCTGCATTCATTCTCTCCCTCAATATGTACCTTTACAGCATACACACCCAGTGCAGGAATAAGTTGATGAGAATCCGACATATCAAGGTTGGCTGTTGGGAATCCCATTTTACGTCCCTGTTTATATCCATGCACCACCTTACCCACTATCGTGTAATAATAACCAAGACACATCTCTGCCATTTCCACCTCACCATCTTTAAGGAATGAACGTATAACCGACGAACTTACATTAACGCCATTCAAAACGAAAGCCTGATTATGAATAACTTCAATGCCAAGTTCTTTTCCGTATCTAACGTAATCATCAAAACCCTCATCACGGTTATGTCCGAAACGGTTATCATATCCGATTACTAGTTTTTTCACATTCAGTCGGTCACGCAGCACCTCTTTCATAAAATCATACGAAGAAAGTGAAGCCATTTCCTTATCGAAATGCAACAACACTCCATTGTCTATGCCTGTATTTCCGAGCAATGACATTTTTCTGTCAAGCCAACTCAGCATCTGCGGGACGTAATCACTCTTCAACACTTCACGTGGATGTCGGTCAAAAGTAATCACAGTAGACTGTAATCCAGCATCGGCAGCCTCCTGAATTACATGGTTTATCAGGAAACGATGCCCTTTGTGCACACCATCAAAGAAACCTATCGTTGCAACACATGGCGCCTGAGTAACAGTTTCACTGTTCAATTTTATTATATTCATATTCTCTTTATCAATCTTATCCCCTCACCTATCAATAACACAGGTGAAGTTACAGCCACAATGGCAGCCCATTCATTAAATGACAGTGGAACAGTGCGGAACATCTTTCCGCCAAAAGTTACAATTATCCATTGTCCAAGCAATATCAACAGCAAAACTAATGCCATTCCTTTCTCCGTACCAATATGGCTGAAGGCAGACTTATTGCCTCCAAGAGCCTTTGCGTTGAACAGATTCCAGAATTGCAACATTACAAATATTGTGAAAAATATCGTAAGTTCATGAGTATCTACGATATTTCCGCCTCGTTCAAAATACATAAGCAGTCCAAGCAATACGACAAAGAAAGCACCTCCCCATGCGAATATACATCCACCTATCTTGCGTGATATTATAAATTCATTCTGCTTTCTTGGCTTTTCTTTCATCACTTCACGCGAAGGAGAAAGCGAAGCAAGAGCCATTGCGGCAAAAGTATCCATGATGAGATTTACCCACAGAATCTGGGTTACAGTGAGAGGCATAGCTGATCCCACAAAAGAGCCACCAAGAACAAGCAACAAAGCTGTAACATTTACAGTAAGCTGGAAAAACAGGAAACGCTGTATATTCTTATACAACGAACGTCCCCACATCACTGCATTCACAATAGATCCGAATGAATCGTCAAGCAAAGTCATGTCGCTAGCATCCTTTGCCACATTTGTTCCAGACCCCAATGACAATCCAACATGTGCATAATGCAATGCAGGAGCATCATTTGTGCCATCTCCAGTAACTGCAACAATCTCTCCCTTCTTCTGCAACATCTTAACAAGACGCAGCTTATCTGAAGGACGGGCACGACTCATAACCATAATCATTCCTGCACGTTCAAGAGCCTCATCATCACTCAACGCAGCCCATTCAGTTCCGGTTATTACCACCGAATCTGGAATATCATCATCACCCAAAACGCCTATTTGACGTGAAATCTCTATCGCTGTAGCAGCAGTATCTCCGGTAACGACCTTAACGTCTATACCTGCATCGTGGCACTGTCTCACAGCATCAGGAACATCCTTACGTATAGGATCACTGATACCTACTATAGACTGCAACTTATTGTCTGTTACAAGCGCCAATGTACGCATTGCTTTATGCTGATAAGAAAGCAGTTGCTCATTTGCTTTTTTACGTTCTTCATCTGTTATGTCGCACATTGCAATGACTATCTCAGGTGCACCTTTAAGGAATACATGCTTCTTTCCATCAACAACGGCCGTCGTCTGCATATACTTTCGTTCTGTAGAAAAAGGCACTGAAGATTCTATGATTCCTTTGCGTCTAAACTTATTATAATCAACGCCCTTTGCATTCATCCACATCAGCAATGCTCCTTCAGTTGGATTTCCTATCACGTTGTCGCCATCAAGTTCGGCTGTTGAGTTCAATGCTATGGCGGCATAATATAAATTGATATCAAAATCATTATTGCCTTCTGATGGGTCAGGAGATACTACAGTCATGCGATTCTGTGTCAACGTACCTGTTTTATCAGTACATATCACTGTTACAGCTCCCATTGTCTCACATGCATGAAGTCGTCTAACAAGATTATTTGATTTCAGCATACGACGCATATTCAGAGCCAAAGAAAGGGTTACGGCCATTGGAAGTCCTTCTGGGACAGCCATTACGATAAGAGTAACAGCCATCATGAAATACTTCAGCACAACTTCTGCCATCTTAAAATAGTCTGAACTGTGCCAAACAGATTGGGTGAGTATATCGTGTGTAAGGAATATGACGAAAGCCACAACGGCAATGGCAGTTCCTACCTTAGATATCAATGCAGCAAGTTTATTAAGTTGTGTGTTTAACGGAGTAACCACATCTGTTTCCTCAGTACTAATCTTTGCCACTTTTCCAATTTCTGTATCATCACCAACAGCTGTAACTATAGCTTCACCATGACCATTCATAACCATTGTGGAACGCAGAATTACATCTGCTGGATAAGCAGCATTTGAGTCATCATGATTATTCGCATTCTTATCAGAAAGAAGTTCACCAGTAAGTCCAGACTCGTTGATTTGCAGATTAGATGAAGATATTAGTTTGGCATCAGCAGGAACTTCATCACCCACTTCCACAATAATAAGGTCACCCATCACAACATCTTTACGAGGAATCTCCATCACATGTCCGTCACGCCTTACTTTAACGTTCTGCACATCATCCAACTTAGTAAGCAAGTTAAATTTCTTTGCAGCGTCACGTTCAAAATAAAATCCTACTGTAGTAGCGAAGAATATCGCCAGAATTATTCCAATAGTTTCCACATAATCATTCTCTACACATGCCATAAGCAAAGATATAGCAGCGGCAACCAAAAGAATTTGTATTATCGGGTCTTTGTATTTTTCAAGATAAAGTTTCCACATCGACGTCTTACGTGGAGGGGTAAGTATATTCATACCAGAAGCATTACGGTTATCTTCTACTTGCGAAGCCGTAAGTCCTTGGAATTTATTTTCTAAATTATTATCTATTATCATATATACTATTTTATACAAAGATAGTGCAAACGAGAGCAGAATCATCAAG
>OBMA010001556.1_pt1 | contig 14044 bp, 13 predicted proteins | sample 1539141 | NCBI WGS metagenome assembly OBMA01 (sample SAMEA3991484, study PRJEB22521) | metagenome | biome: anthropogenic terrestrial biome; feature: sewage plant; material: raw primary sludge | place: Sweden | collected 2012-09-26 | reverse complement strand
CCTAATCAATTTGAAAAGGTAAGTGCTTAAAATAAATAGATTAAAATTCTACGTTAGTTACTCTAAAAACTTGACTTAACGTCACACTTTGTAGATAATATTATTGATGAAAGTGTTGATGTAGAAAAGATTGTTGAAACACAGATGATGATTGAAGAGGTCAGAAGTGCTATATCAAGGCTCAATGCAGAAGAAAGAGATATTATCGAACGCTTGTATTTCAATGATGAAACGCTTCGTTCAGTGGCAAAGCTCAAAAGTATTACACATCCGGCTTTAATCAAAAGAAGAAACAAAATTCTTGAAAAGCTGAAAAAATTTATCGAAGAACTTTAAAACTTCGGTAACCAAAGGGGTCAAATTTTCCTTATGTAAAGTGAAGTGTGTGCTTGCGCTTATAATGGGTGCTGTTAGAGCCGAGCGTTTTTGCGATGGTGCATTATTAGATTTTTTCAAGAGTGGCTGTATATTGAAGTGGCTTGAAAGATTAAACAGTATTGAGTAAAGGAGGTTTGACTTTGGATATTAGCAAAATGAAAGCTCTACCGTATGATGAGCTGCGAGTTTTATATAAGAACTTCCTACATAGTCAGAACATTTCAACAGCAACAATTAATACTGCTTATGTGGACACCTTCTACCTTTGGAGAAAAGGAAGCAAAGATCTGTTCTGGAATGCGGTAAACGCTACTGATTTTGAGACTGAAGCAAAGAATGCATTGATAAAAGCTCTTTCTGAGAACTCGACCGGTAATGTTAATTCACTTGTTAGTGGTTACTTGTCTCATCTAAGAAGGTTCCGCTTGTTTTTAGCGTCGGATGAAACCATTGCTCCGGTTGAATATAAACAAAAAACCACAGTAAAAGTAAAACCAACACAGGTGACTCGTGAAATAATAATCAACAAAATGTATGTTGGAGCATATTTGTCAGAGGGCGATAATATAGGTCATGAAATCATAAATCTCTATAAGGCAGATGATGGGAAAAACTATATTTATCTCAATTCACAAGGAACAATAGAACTATCTCATGGAGAAAATAGAATAACTATTCTGTTGGTACGAAAATTTGCCTCGAAAACATATAAAGTACTAGCCAAGGTAGAGGGTGTTACAATTCTTGATTTCGCCGACAGCAAACTTCCGCGAGAAGAGAGATATAAAGGACAAGTTGCATTAGGACTGACCTATTGCGGGATAAGTCTTGTAGATTTGTTCAATGAAAACTTGTATCACGGTAGTCTCGAAGATGAAAAAAATGCTTATACTACCTTTGTTGCAGATAAGGTTATCAAGCCAAAAAATCAGTTATATATTACAGACGATTCCTCTGTAAGTGGTGACAACACTTATTTCATCCGTACTAATAAAGGATTTGGCAAACAAACATTAAGGGAATTCTACAACGAAAATGACAAGCCGGATTCTTTCGCTGATTTGAATCAGATAATTGAGTACAGAGAGTTGTGGGAAGATGCTAACACGACACAAGCAATTTCTGAATTGCCGGAACTTCAAAAAGATCCGTACTTCAATTTTCTAAATATTATCAGGCAGGAAGACAATGAACTCGCTTTTTCAAATATGTTTGCTTACTTTTTTAATATAAATAGAGAGGCTTTTTCTCGTTTTGCGAGCGATATTCTACATATCGAAATGCAAACGGATTTTACCATTGAGAGAGAAAAGAAAAACATTGACTTGCTTATTTCCGACGAAAATAATGCCGTTGTAATAGAAAACAAAATTAAGTCGAGCATCAACGGTGTTGATGACCGACATGATATCTACAGTGATCAAGTACAATCGCAGCTAAAAAAATACTATCATTTTGTTACATCTGATGATGAGTATCTCAAAAAAACTGCGAGCTGCTTCATTTTTTCACCGAATTACAACCGAATTGAACTAAGCAAGTTTTCGTGCGGTGAAAAATATACTATCGTTTATTACAGAGAGATCTATAATTTCTTTGTTGAAAATAGAAGACTGTTTGATGAGGTGCCTTACTTTGATGATTTTATCAATGCTATGTATAGGCACACAAAGGACTATGACAATGATTTAGAGGAAGAAATGCAAAGAAGATTTCAAAATACTATTTGCAATGCAAAAAGGCGGCAAGGAGACAACCAATTATGAAAATACATTATTTCCAGAGATACCATGAGAAAGAAAATGTTGCTACTGCAAATACGATGTTGCTTCTGTCTCGGCTTTATTCATATTCTTCAGATAAGTTCTTTCGATTTTTGAAATCCGAGTTCTTTTCTGACGCCTTTGAACCAGAGATTGTTTTCAATCTTCAGGAAAAAAGTGTTGCGAGTATCCCGGATGCTACTATTACTCAGGAAAGCTTTAAAATTGTTGTTGAGACAAAAATGTCTGACTGGTTTTATACAGATCAGCTGCTACGCCATTTGAAGTCTTTCAGTGATGAAAAATATAAGGTAATGATTACTTTAGCTCCGGAGTTGATGAATCCAGAAAAGAAGAAAGAATTTGAAGAGCATCTGAAGGAATACAACGCCACACAGAGGTATCCGGTAATGCACGTTAATACTGTCTTCGAACGGATTGCCGATGCAATACGTGATGTTATTGATGACAGAGATTATGAAATGCAGGAGGTTTTGGACGATTACCTAAATTACTGCTATAACGATAAGCTCATCATTGTTTCGGATTCATGGAAGCGCATGAGAGTGCAACTGGCAGGTACCACTTTTAATTTTAATGTGAGTGAAAATCTTTACTATGACAATATTGAACGTGGATTTAGCGCACATGACTATCTGGGGTTGTATAAAGAAAAAAGCGTAAAAGCCATTGGAAAAATCATTGCAATCATTACAGCAGTTACTACGGAAGATGGCATTGAGTATAAATCTGAACTTGGAAAATTGACCGATGATAGAAAGCAGCAGATAGTCAGAGCTATAGAAGATGGAAAGAACTATGGATATGTAATGACCGGTGAAAGATATTTCTTTGTTGATAAATTTTACGAGACAGATTTCAAAAAGATAACGCCTAGAGCACCAATGGGTACACGAGTATTTGATTTATCACAAGTTCTGGAGACAGAGAATTTACCTGAAACACAGGAAATCGCTGAACTTCTAAAGACTAAGACATGGGGTTAATTATTGGAGGGAACGGATATGTATTTGGGTTCATTGGAAGAACGCCAAGCTAGAGGAAATGAAATAAAACTTGTAACTGCTGCTTTATATGAAGCAAAAGTTAAGGACGAAGAAATCCTGCGAGTATTGATGAAGGTATGTGATGCAGATAGAGAGGAAGCGACAAATGCGTTTCGTAATGAAAAGTTCATGTTGTACCCTTGCAGAGAATTGTATCAATACCTGATTTTAGAAAAAGGCTTTGAAGAACATGACGCTGATGTGTTTATACACAATGAAGCTAGACGCGCGTTGGCTGGTAACAGGGAGCTAAGTAAATTATCACCAGCTAAAATGTTTGATGCTATTAATAAGGCTAATAAATAGTGGAGGTTAACTAATGGCTAAAAGTCGTTATGATGTACTGGTTATACTTACAAATAATGCGGCTCTCTTATGGAAGGAAGCTCGTGGGATAGCGCCGGATTCGGCAGCAGATAAGCTGGACGATGCTATGCTCGAATGGCAAAGTGAATTAACAAAAACATTAAGTATCTGGATTGACAAAGGTCCCACAATGACCTCAGGTGAGCTGATACTTGCACGTGCAAATCTTGGCGCAGTAGTTGAGTCGTGGCTCAAATTCTTTTACTGTGTTTATTATGAAGATTATTGTAAGAGCCCGATTACAAATAAAAAAGGCAAAATGATAGAGCCGGAAAAAGCTTCGTTTGATAATCTTAAAGAATTTAGTAATGGAAAGCTATGGGATGATGTAAATTCAACGGAGTACTCTTGGGTTGATTCTGTACAGCATAAAAGGAATGCAATTCATTCCTTCAGATATAGAGATATTGGAACCCCGCTGGAGTTTATGGATGACATAGATCATCTTTATAGTTTTGTAGATAATGTGCTTTCACACTTTCCACCGCTTGAGGACTGTATCGAGGCATATCCAGCAGGCTATGTGATGAATCCATATTCTGATTGATATGTTCCCAAGAACCGTAAAACCGTTGATATGTTCCCGCGTGCCGCGAAAAGGCTAAAAAACGGTTGACCTGTTCCCAAGAACGCAGACATCAATAATGGCAACTCGGGCCATGTGGAGGTAGTAGGACTGCTGGTGAGAGAGGGATAAAGCCCTCCGTTTCAGAGTTTATAAAAGGCTTGAGACAAGCCTTTTTTGCATTTTTAGGAGAAGTATCAGTCTAACTATCTGAGATGAGGTGTTTAGATTGATAGTGAAAATTTAACGATTTATTTCCAAATACGCAGAGGGAGGTGCAAAATCTTTTTCAAACAGGCTGTTTGTGGAAATAGATTTGAACCCCTGAAAACACAGACATTCTAAAAAAATGTTCGTATAAATCTGTTTAAAATAGAAAAATATAGTGATTTAAATATTCAAAAGTTAAATAAAATGAACATTTTTAGTTTTCTATTTGAAACTTAAATTGAAATATGATATACTCTGAGTGTAATTTTGAGTGTAATTTTTTTTACTATTATACTTTGATATTCAAAGTAATTTAAAGGAGATGTTTTATGTTTGAAGACATTATGATGTTTATTTCGGAAGTTTCTGGCTTTGATATTGATGAAATAAATAGAGAAGATTATTTAGAAGAAGATTTAGGCTTTGATTCTATTATGATGATGGATTTATATCAAACTATCATGAAATCAGAATTGCAAGTTAATATTGAAAATATTTCTAAAGATAGATTGCGAGAAGATATAAAGGTACAGGATTTTATAAAATTACTTTTGGGCGAGGATGCTAATGATACCGAAAAAGTAACTGTTTTAGAGGAAGTTGTACGATTCAATGAATATTATAACTCAAAGTCAAATGATGTCCCTTATTTCAAAGAAAACCAAGGTATAGCTAAAAATAACATATTAATTAGTGGAAAAGAATACATTAATTACTCCACTTATAATTATTTAGGATTGAATGGAAATAAAGATGTAATAAATTTTGTGCTGGAATCAGTAAAAAAGTTTGGGACTTCTGTTTCTGGGAGTCGACTCTTGAGCGGTGAAATTCCATTACATAGAGAACTGGAAAGCGAATTATCCTCTTTTATTGGGACAGAAGATTGCTTAGTTCAAGTTGGCGGTCACAGTACAAATATAAATATGATTACGAGTATTGTCGGTGCTGAAGATTTAATTATTCATGATTCACTTGCTCATAATAGTATTATTCAAGGAGCATTATTTTCTGGTGCTCAAAGAAAATCATTTAAACATAATGATATGGATAACTTAGACAAACAACTCTCTAGACTACAAGACAAATTTAGAAGAATATTAATTGTTGTTGAGGGAGTATACTCAATGGATGGAGATATTTGTAATTTACCTAAGCTTCTTCAAATTAAGAAAAAATATGGTGCATTACTAATGATTGATGAAGCTCATTCGTTTGGTACAATTGGTAAAAATGGTAGAGGAGTCACTAGCTATTTCAATATTAATCCAAATGATATTGATATTCTAATGGGTACTTTAAGTAAATCGGCTAGTAGTTGTGGAGGATATATTGCAGGGAAAAAAGAACTTATAAATTATTTAAGGTATAATATGGGCGGATTTATTTTTAGTTGTGGCATAACACCAGCAAATTCGGCTGCTGCTTTAGAATCAATTAGACAGATGAAGAAGGAAAACTTAATAGAAAAATTATCAGATAATTCAAAATACTTTTTAAATGAGATGAAGAAACTTTCTGTTAATACAGGATTAAGTGAAGATACTCCAATTATTCCTTGGATAGTTGGAGAATCGGATAAGTCTCTATTAATTTCAAAAAAATTATTTGAACGAGGTATTAACGTAATGCCAATTATATATCCTGCAGTTAAAGAAGAAGAGTCAAGATTACGGTTCTTTATGTCAAACTTACATACTAAGTCTGATATGGACCAAACATTAAATTCAATTAGAGAAGTGATTCAAGAGGTTATGAATAAATGAATAATGGAAACAACAAGTTTAGAAGTGACAGATTTACTTTAATCAATAAATTGTTAAAGATAAGCTCTAGGCTAAATTCTAAGGGCTACTTATTTGAGTTAGGTATTCTATCTCGGATGACAAACTTTATCAAGGTTATTTGTATTAAGGTATATGAAAATAATAAAGTGAGCATTGAAAATGTATATTCTGGAGATATAGTTGAGAGTTATTTAGATTTACTTGATCAACTAGGAATATTGAGTGATTATCCAGATAAAAAATGGATAAAACAGGAAGTTTTACTAAATTATGAAATTGAATCTAATTTAAAGGATGACTACAACTATGTTTGCCGAAATTTCTACCATAATAAGAAAGCGTTTTCAACAGATTTAAGTCAGTATTTAAGGAGTTTAATCCAATATTTATTAGTTTTAGAAAAAATAGATTTAGTAAAACAGATTGATTCTCCGTTGGCATCTAGTTTTTATTCTGATCTTGGAGAACAGGCATTTGAATTATTCAATAAGAAAAATTTTGAACAAGTTGTTAATACTATTGATGGACATAGTGTTCTGGACATTGGATGTGGTAATGGGAATTTTATAGATTATTTTCTCAATAGAAATACAGCTTTTTCTATCACAGGTATTGAGATGCAAAAAGATTTAGCAGTGTTACTTCAGAAGAAGTACTTAAATTTTCGTAATGTCAAAATTTATTTTGAGAATATTTTAGATTTAAATATAGGTGATAAATTTGATATTATTAACATGAGCTATATGCTGTTTTATCTATCTTTTACAAAGCAAATTGAATTATTTTCTAACTTAAGAGAAAATTTATCTCGAAACGGTAGGATTATTGTTTGTCAATATTTTGGAAATATAGAAGAAATTCAAATAGAAATTATAAAAAATAGGAGCAGATGGAATAACATTGACCAATATAAATTTTCGATTAGCCAAAACGTACTATATGCAGAATTATTATTAAATGCGTCTTTAGGAATTTTTGATACTTTACCTAGATATGATAAATTTTTAGAATTATTAGATATAACAGGTTTTGAAATTGAAGAGATATTTCCAGCAGACGATAATTATTACTCATTCTACTTTTCGATTAAATCCAAAACCACTTAATTTTAGTATTAAAGAAAGAGGATTCCATGATTAAAATTAAAAATATTAGTAAAATTTACAATAAAGGAAAATTCAATGAATTCATTGCTCTCAAAAGTATTAGCTGTCAAATAGAAACAGGCAGTTGGACTACGGTAGTTGGAGCATCAGGTTCAGGAAAATCAACATTGTTAAAATGCTTATCTGGACTTGAGCGTATCTCCGCTGGAGAAATATATCTAGATGAGGAAAAAATCTCAGAACTTTCAGAAAAAAAGCTTCTATTGCTAAGAAAAAATAAGATTAGTTTTATTTTTCAGGATTACAATCTAATCGAAGATTTAAAAATGATTGAAAATATATTTTTAGATACAAAAGTTGATGATAGCATACTGACTTTAGCTAATGACTGGGGAGTAGATGATGTTTTGTATCGTTTTCCAAATGAATGCTCAGGTGGTCAAAGGCAAAAAATTGCAATTTTGAGAGCTTTGAATCAAAAGAGTTCAATAATATTTTGTGATGAACCAACCGGAGCTTTGGACACTAAATCTTCAAAGGAGGTTTTAAAAGTATTAAAGCAAATTAATAAAGAGAGAAAAACTACTATTATTATGGTAACTCATAACACCTTAATTGAAAAAATTTCTGATTATGTCGTTACTGTTCATGATGGAGAAATTTTATCATATGAAAAAAATAATTTAGTTACAGAGGTAGATGATGTTCAATGGTAATTTTATATTTTTAAAACGAGTTTTTCGACGTACAAAAAGAAATTTTATTCAACTACTTACTATCTTTTTAATGATTTTTATAACTACAACTCTATTTGTAGGGTATTATGTAGGTACTAGTAGCGTTGTTAATTCTATTACAGAGTTCAATAGAGAATATAATTTAGAATCAGGTCATTTCACTAGTCAAAAGAAAGATTATGATAATGGCAGTGATATCGAAAAAATAGAGTATGCTGAAATTTTCTTAAAAAATACAACTATAAGAGTTTTTAAGAAAAGTAAGAGAATTAATCTTTATCAGATTACTGATGGAAAAGATGCCTTATTAAATAACCAAATTTTATTAGATAATAACTACCTCAAAGCCAATAATTTAAAAATTGGAGGAAAAATAGATTTATTAAATACAGAGTTTGAAATTTCTGGGACGGCCATTTCTCCAGATTATATTATGACAAAAAAAAATGATCTAGTATTGCAGCCTAATTCGAAAAGCTTTGGTGTTGCATATACTTCTAAAGAGGTTTTCGATAAATATTTCAAAAAAAATTCTAATTTCTATTATGCCTATACTGGTGAAAAAAATGTCGAGGAGGAGTTTGAAGCTGTTTCTTTTGTGATTGATAATAAGAATGATTCGAAAGTAAAACAAGTAATTGGAGATGCAGAATCACCTCAAAAACTGTCTCTAGTGGTTGTTTCTCTTTTCTATCTTATTACTATTATTTTGATATCAATATATTTTATTGAAATGAATAGAAAAGAAAAGCGTAACGTCAATAGTTTGTACAATATTGGTAAATCAAAAAAATGGATAATGCTTCATTATATATCTGATTTATTGATTATATGCAACATTGCTTGGGGTGTAGGATTGTTAGTTGGAACATTAGCAATTGAAACTATAATGTATATGAACAGTTCTATATATAATTATCCAATTTTGAGTATAGATAATAATTCTTTATTTAGTGCAGTTGGTATTAGTTTTTTTACAACGAACTTCTTGATAATATTGCTATCTTATTTTAATTTTTATAAACAAAAAAATATTAAAAGTAATTCTAAATTTAGCCTACTGTCATTTTCAAATTCGCTCCCTTTTAGATTTCGATATAGATTCACCAAACTGATTAGAAATTATTGGGAGACGATACTATATGTATTGATGATTTTTATAACAGCATTCCTTATAAATTTTTCATTGCAGTTAAAAAATTCAGTTGTTAATTATGTAAAACAGTTAGATGCTGAAACAAAATTTGAATATATGTATACTGTTGATAAGCTCCCACCACTTCCTCAAAATGCTGAGATTGTAAAAAGTTACAGACTTTATGATAATGCAGATATCTTACAGACAGTATATGTAGTTGAGGAGAATTCTAAATATTTTGATATAAGGGACAATAAGGTTGTGATTTCTAAAGCTTTTTCTTTAAAGTATGGTTATTCAAAAGGTGATAAGATTAAGTTACAGAATAAAATCAATAATGTATTTTATACTTTTCAAGTTGAAAGAGTGAGCAACAACAGCACAGTAAGTGAAATATATGTTAATGCGAACTACGCCAATAATTTAGAAAATGATCAGTTCTACACTTTAAATATATTATCAGAGAAAAAACTTGATAACAATACTTCTGTTTTATCTACTCTAACCAAAGAAGAAGTAGTTAATTCAGGTGAAAATATTTTAAATATTATCAATACTCAAATCACCATGATACTGGTAATTGCGGTTATTGTTGAACTAACATTAATGTATTCATTAATTAGATTTATTTATGAAAATAATTTTGGTTCTATGAAAGTATTCTATTTGATAGGCTTTTCAAAAAATCATATTTTAAAATTTCATTTTTCTTTTAATCTTGTGATTGCAATACTTTTAATAATAAGTAGTTATTTCTTGAGTTTAGAAGTTGTTAGAATATTTCTAGATAATATTATGTCTACATTTCCAAATTATGTACTAATAACTAGAGATTTTACAAGTTTTATCTTTACTACTTTTGCAATAATATCTATCTATATGATTTTTGTTTTTTACTTTAAATTGAAAATGAATAAGGAAGAGTTAATATGAGAAGAGTTGTCATAACAGGTATCGGTGTGATTTCACCGTGTGGAAATTCAGTTGATGAATTATATCAATCTCTAATCACAGGTTTAAATGGTATAGGTCCTTCTGAATTTCAAAGTGCTAAATTTTTAGCAAAAGTTAATGATGAATGTTTAAATGAACTTTCTAAAAAAGAGAAAAGATACTTAGATAGGACTGCTCAATATGCACTATTGGCAAGTAGGCAAGCAGTTGCTGATTCCGAATTAAATTTTGAAGAATTAGATTCTACTAGAGTTGGGATTTCTTTTGGAACATCTATGGGAGGATATGGCACTTTAAGAGAAGAAATTTTAAATTCAAAACTATATGGATTGGATAGTTTAAATGTATTAGGTATGCCAAAGTCATTACACAACCTTATTGGAACTAATATTAGTATGGAGTTTGATTGTAAGGGAGGAGTATTTACTTATAACACAGCATGCGCTTCTTCTTCAATTGCTATCGGAGAAGGATATCACAAAATACAAGCTGGAGAATTAGATATAGTTATTGCAGGTGGTTCTGAAAGCTGTGTATATGATGAAGTTTTTGAATCATTTAACAAGTTAGGTGCACTATCTAAAAGTGATAAGCTTGAAGAAGCTTCTATTCCTTTTGCTACAAAAAGGAGTGGCTTTGTTTTGGGTGAAGGTTCAGCCATTTTGATTTTGGAAGACTATGAGCATGCTTTGGCAAGGAAAGCTCACATTTATTGTGAAATAAATGGCTATGGCGTAACAAGTGATGCCAAATCGCTTGTTGCACCAGATTTTGAAGGTATATTACTTTGTTTAGATAAAGCCATAAAAAGTGCAAAATTATTACCTACTGACATAGAGTACATAAATGCCCATGGAACTAGTACTGAAGCTAATGATAGAATTGAGTCAAAAGCCATAAAAATAATTTTTAAAGATGCCACTAAAAAACCATTTGTATCCTCAACAAAGTCTCTGCACGGCCATTTATTAGGCGCCACAGGTGCTTTGGAGGCATTAATTTGTTGCATCATGATAGATAATGAGGTGCTATTTCCTCAGATAAACATGTCAGAAGCTGACGTTGATAAAGATATTGACCTAAACCTCTTATTAGAAAAAGTTGTTCCTTACAGTGGGGGAAGCATAATGTCTAATTCGTTTGCATTTGGAGGAGCGAACTCTTCTTTAATTTTTTCTAAAATGAAATGATAAAAAATAACAAAGTTATATTTTTAAAAATTTCTTTTATTGAAAATTACCCAAATAATACCAAAAGAAAAATTTTAAAAAAGCTTGCAAAAAAAGTCTTGAATACTGAATTAAGAAAAATAGGTCAAGATTACTCAGATATAATTATTGATAAAAATGGTAAGAAAAAATTACGAAATTTGAGTTATCATTTTAGTATTGCCTATTCAGGTAATGCTCTAGTTATTGCTTTAAGTGATAGCAATATTGGAATTGATATTGAACAAAATCGATATATAAACATTGATAATTTAAAATTTTTTTTTAATGATAAGATAATTGATAATATTGATAAATCGGTTAATCCGATTTACGAACTTCTCAAATATTGGGTGGTTGCTGAATCATTCGGAAAATATGAAGGTTCTGGTATTTTGGAACTTAGAAACAAGAATTTTATCAATCCGGATGTTATTACAAAAGAAGGATTAAATATTTATCTGAATAAAGAAGTTATATTTAGAATTTTAGAAATAGAAAATTTTATTATCTCTGTATGTAGTAAAGATATTCAAAGTTTTCAAATTTATTCAACAGCTATTTAAATAGTTGTTTAGAAAGAAGTATTTATGAAAGGATTATTGAAATTATATTCTCCGATCAATGAATTAAAACAAATTGATAAAAACATTTGGATTGTAGATGGAACAGAAATACAAATGAATTTCAAAATTTTCAAAATTCCTTTTACAACAAGAATGACAATAGTTAAGTTAGCCAATAATAAGTTGTGGATACATTCTCCAATAGCTTTTAACGGAGAATTAGATGATAAAATAAAAGAATTAGGTGAGATAGCTTATATTGTGGCTCCTAACAAATATCACTATAGCTACATTTTAGATTGGTACAATCACTATCCTAAAGCAAAAATCTGGTTAGCAAAGGGAGTGAGTGATAAACTAAAAGTGGAAGAAAAAGAAAATTTCATATCGTTTAATTCTATTTCTAAAACAGTTTGGTCAGAAGAAATATTGTTCACTCCCTTTAAGGGAAGTATAGCAATGGAAGAGATCGTCTTTTTTCATAGAGAGAGTTCGACGTTAATATTAACGGACTTAATAGAAAATATTGAAGTAAATGAACTACCCCTTTTTTATAAGCTTTTATTTAGAGTTGGAGATAATCAATATCCTAAATCACGGACACCTAGAGACTTACGTTTATCCTTTCTTTTTAAGAAAAAAGCAATTGAAAGCTACAATAGAATTGAAAACTGGAAGGCAGATAAAATTATCTTCTCTCATGGAAGAATTATTTTAGAAAATGGTAGTAAAAAATTAAAAGAAGCATTCTTTTGGTTGAGAAAATAATAAGGAGAAACTTATGTCAGAACGCAAATTATTCACATCTGAATCGGTATCAGAAGGGCATCCGGACAAGATTGCTGATTAAATTTCTGATGCAATTTTAGATGCGATTTTAGAACAAGAGCCAGATGCACCTGTCCGTGTTGATACTGTTGTCATTTCAACACAACATGACCCAGAAGTGGAACAAGAACAAATTCATGAGGATGTAATCAGTCAAGTTATTAAATATATTATTCCAGAAAAATATTTGGATGTTGAAGCAAGGTTTATCAAATGCCTTTGTTGGAAGCTTTGTTCTATGTTCAAATTATTTCCATTTTAATGAAGATGCATTTGAGGAAGTGCTTAATATTTATATACAAAGCATTGTTTTTAAATATATAGAAATTTAATTGTAAAAAGGAAGGTGATAGCAATGATTCTGGATTTTAATGAGATAAAAAAGGAAGATGTATTAATTGCTGGAGGTAAGGGAGCTAATCTTGGAGAAATGACTTCGGCTAAAATAAATGTTCCAAGTGGTTTTGTTATAACAGCAGACGCATATAGAGCTTTTTTAAAAGTAAATGTTATTGATAGCCTCATTGAAAATGGAATTAAAAAATCAGCAGATGATGAAAAAATACTTCTAAATGAAGCTGAGCATTTTAGAGGAAAGATAAAGTCTGGGAAATTTCCTGAGCAATTGGAAAATGCAATAAGAGAAAAATATTTTAATCTTGGAAATAATACAAGAGTTGCAGTGCGTTCTTCAGCAACGGCAGAAGATTTACCAGATGCTAGTTTTGCAGGGCAACAAGAAACTTATTTAAATGTTCAAGGTATTGAAAGTGTATTAAATGGGGTGCGTAATTGTTATGCTTCACTTTGGGGGAATAGAGCTGTAAGCTATAGATTTCATCAAGGTTATGATCAAACTTCAGTTTCTATTGCAGTTGTTATTCAAGAAATGATAGAGAGTGAAAAATCAGGAGTTTTATTTACTGTAAACCCAGTAAACAAAAAAGAAAATGAGATGCAAATAAATGCAAGCTTTGGCTTAGGAGAAAGCGTTGTAAGCGGAAGAGTTACAGCGGATAGCTACATTATTGACAAATCAGGAAATATAATCGAAGTAAATATTGGAAGCAAGGAAACTCAGATTATATACGGGGATAAGGAAACTGTTGAAGTATCGGTAAACTCTGATAAAAGAAAAACTCGTGCATTAAATGATAGAGAAATACTTGAACTTATGAAGTGCGGTTTAGAGATTGAAAAACACTATGGTATGCCTATGGATATTGAATGGGCTATCAAAAATGATATTGTCTATATTTTACAAGCGAGAGCGATTACCACATTAAAAAATTCCAAGAATGATATAACTGGCAATGTGATGTTATCCTTAAATCTTAGAGTCACTATTGTATAATTTAGACAAAGGACAAA
>OBMA010001554.1_pt1 | contig 14051 bp, 10 predicted proteins | sample 1539141 | NCBI WGS metagenome assembly OBMA01 (sample SAMEA3991484, study PRJEB22521) | metagenome | biome: anthropogenic terrestrial biome; feature: sewage plant; material: raw primary sludge | place: Sweden | collected 2012-09-26 | reverse complement strand
GCATATTTTTTTGCCAATAGGAGTTACAGGATTTATAACAGGCAACACGGTGAGAATAACTACACAATCGTCCTGAACCATAAAAGGCAGATAGGCGATAATATGATTTGCATCATCTAACATTTCGAAGGCTTCTCGCCCACTCGACAGCCGAACCTTACCGCCAGAATAAACCGATTGGATCAAATACAGATTTTTTTCATAAATAGTGAGCGTATCCAAACGCTCTTTCATGCGAAGTAGTGCATGGCTTTGTATATATAGTTTTAGCAATTTGTCTGGTACACTGTTTTCAAATACTCTATTCGTTGGGATATTTACATATTTTATATCAGATTCAATAAAATTAGGCATCAACATCCTGAATGCGGGACGCTTTTTGTCATGAAATATAAAAGCTTTCTTTTCACATTCAATAGAAGTTATCTGAATATAATGAGCCAGCATCACCCGGGTTCTGGTTTGTTTAAAAGCCAGGTCGAATCCATACATGCGGTAATTAAATTGAGATAAATGTCCCAACAGTTCACGCAAAAATTCGAAATATTGCTTCATTAAGGTCTGTTCTCCAAAATCTTCAAGTTCAGTAACCCGGTCGCCTATTGTTTTATAAACTTCGGCTTGTTCATAATACTGTGTTTCTTCGTAAGTAGCAGCACAGTATGTTCCGAATTGAGTACCCATGGTCAGATAATCATAAAATGTGAGCTTTAAGGCCGGATCGCCTATACAGACATGTTCCATAAATTCGGTCGATCTCTTCTGTACTTCCCTGATATAATGCCTTGGCACCTGATGACCGGGCATGGCTTCGAAATGAGGGGGTGCAACTTTTGCCCGCATCATCTCTATCTTTTGCTTTTTAGTAAACCTGTCGTAAAGTGCCGGATCCAGATCCATCAATTGGAGGGTTTTACGGGCAACAACGGAGAACTTATCAAAAAAAGACTTGGTTACTTCAAAATCTCTTTTAGTGGATGGTTGTGGCGTTTTCTTTTTCTTTTTACGATTAGACATAAGGTAAACAGTATTAGGGTTAGTGATTTTTGGTTTACTATCGGGTGGACGAAGGTTCGACTCCCTCCACTTCGTAAATTATAAACTCTTGTATTTTATATATAATTAGAGTTTAGTCCCCAAAAATAAAAATTATTCTTCACATTAACAACTATTCATCCCGGAAATTTTTAAATTAATTTTCGCGAGCCCATTGCATATTTCCGAAATGCCGATTAACACAGGGGTTTCCGTAATTCTCAAAAAAAAATCTAAAAAAAACGACTGAAAAATTTAGACAATTTAAATCTGTTATTCATATTTGGAGCCGCATGGAGCTCTTACAGTCAACTGATTGTACCTATAGTAACAAACATATTCTGGTTAATTGGCTAAGTTTGAGAAGTGCGTATGCAAGCTCGTAGTGCTGAGAACAAAAAGCTTAATGCGGTATGCAAAGCGGCTTATGCGCTATACAAATTGTCAGATGCGGTACCCTAAATCATCAAATGCGGTACACAAAATGACTAATGCGGTATACAAAGTGGCTTATGCGCTATACAAAATGTCAAATGCGGTACATAAAACGACTAATGCGGTACACAAAATGTCATATACAAACATTTCATTAACCACTAATACAACTGAAAACGAGTCGACAGTTGACTCACTATTAAATAACCCTATTTCATAACTAAAAATCACATTGAAAATGAACAGAAGTCAAATGAACTTGTCGGAAATGTTACAAACATTAGAAGAATTTCTGACGGCCAATTTATCGAGTTTCGAGAACAGACCGGCAATTCTGGCTATTATCGAACAATTGAGAACAAGCAATGCTGAGATCAAACGCCTAAACCTATCGCAATCGACAAGCACCAAAGCCGACTTTGCAATAAAGCAAACAGACGAAGAGTTCCTTATTGCTACGGCAGTGAAAGTATCGGAAGGATTGAAAGTAATTGCCGCCACCAACAAGGACGAACGTTTAAAAATTGAGGCTAATACCTCTGAGTGGGATTTAAGCCGTATGCGTAAAGATGATTTGTACGTTCGGCTGCAGCAACTCCACGCTACGGCTTTGCCTTTCGTAAATCAATTATTGCCACTCAGTATTTCGCAAGCCGAGGTAGATAGTCTGAATACCTACACTACCAAACTAGCAAAAGTCAAACCGGCCATCAATACCAAAAAAGCCAAAATTTCTGAGGCAACAAGCGATCTGGGGCAAACAATAACAGAAATCAACACAGTGGTGAGAGAAACACTTGACGACCTGATGTTGGAGTTCAAGCTCTTAAACCATTGTCCGTATTTCTCGTCCAATTCTCTCCATCTCACCATATCCATCAGCTACAATCTCTCTTTCAAGTTCACGTTTAAATGGAGTTGCACGGCTGTATAGACGCATAATTGCACCCCTATTATCTGCAAGTCGTTGCTTTTCTTGGCTAAGCTGGATACTGTTAACATGGTTGCCGATTTCTACCACCAAATCAAATAAATTGTGCCCTCGGACAAAAAGGTATGTATTGTCGCGCGTAACACCAAGCTGTTGAAAATATGCTTTTTCTGTTTCAATGTCAACATCTGAATGCTGTACTTTTAGAGAGTCGATCTTCTCATTGCATCGGGTACTTAAAACAGAAATAACGGCAGCCCCACCATTTTCTATATCGTAATTAGGAATAACTTGTAATAAATGAATAATTCCGTTGAATTCATCCTTACTAAATGCTGTATTATTGCCATTTCGCAAGAAATATAAATGCCAAATAAATGCTTCGTAAACAGCATTTGAATAAGCAAAAAGGAAAGCTTCAAAATTGAAAACCGTATTTGCAACACCTGTACACTTCTCTGGTATCAAATTTAGTTTTGTTTTATAGCAAAGATGGTTTTCGATGGAGTAAGTATAAGTCTGAAAGATATAATTGGTAGCACTGATTTCAGTTTTTTGCAATAAATAACGATAATCACTATCAATGCAGATAAAAAAGCGATCATTCAGATAATCTTTGTATTTAAGACAATGATTAACGCCCGTTGCATCGCTGCCTGAAGGAGTAAGTGAGTGATAAATAAAGTTGAATTTCTTACCCGAAGTATAATTGTTCAATGTTTTTTCCCAAAACACGGCATCTTCGAAATCTTCGACATGAACAGATGCAACGCATTTTAAAAGTATCGCCTCACCGGCATAGTAATCTGCCCACAGTTCATAGTGTTGACTTTCAGTTAGAGACATACACTACATTTTTATCAGGTTATCCATAAATGTAATCTTATCTCCCCATCCTTTCCCGAAAATACTTGGCGAATGAGTAGCTATAATGAGTTGACAATTTGGATTCAAAGTTCGTAGCGTTTCAATCAGCGTCTGTTGCCAGTTAATATGAAGCGATATTTCCGGTTCATCCATCAATAAAATATAAGGTTTTTTGTCCATCAAAAACACTTTGAAAAGAATAAGCAATATTTGTTTTTCGCCGGATGATAAATCTTCAAGTTCAATAATATCATTATCACCTGAATGAAATACAACTCTGTTCGAAGAATAATCAATCGCAATTTTCTTTCCTGTATTTTTAAACAGGTTATCTATTAGTGAGAAAAAAGACGTTATTTGTTTATTAATATCATCCGCCTTTTCAATTGCTTGAGTTACTTTTAGTCTATATTCGGTAAAAGAATTTGTTCCTTTACCCACCTCCAATATATTTTTTTTAAGCTCGCTAGTTAGTGGACTTTCATTTTGTCCTAGCCCTTTTTTGTCTGATACAGCAACATCAAAAGTGCTAATGAATTCGTAATTATCAATAAACTCATCAACAGAACCTACACTTCCTATTTGCTTTATATCCACCACTTCTGATTCTGCCTCAACACCTTTATCAGAAGCCTCCGTAGTTATTTTTTTCTTCTTTACTGATACGGTCTGAATAAGATACAAATAATTCGGAGTTTGAACTCGGGCAGAGTCGAATTTATAATTAGAAATACTTTTTTCATCACCAGATATAGCTGCAAATATAATCTTCAACAACGTTGACTTTCCACTCCCATTAATTCCCACCAAAATATTGACATCGAGGTCTAGGTTATCCCACACGAAATCATGCTTTCCCCAAAGTTTACTTATTTCTACACGTTTAATATAACTTGTTGCCATTGTGAACAGAATTTGTTTATGCAAAGATAAGAATTTCAATTGAATTTAGATATCTGAACTAAAATATTGATTAGAAGAGAATATCAATACCAAAATACACAAGGCAACCAGCAATCTGGGGCAAACAATAACAGAAATCAACACAGTGGTGAGAGAAACACTTGACGACCTGATGTTGGAGTTCAAGCTCTTAAACCCTACTCTGTATGGCGAATACCTCAACTCTCGCAAGATAAACAATCGCACTGCAGGGCGTTCCTCTAAATCGACAGACCTGAAATAAATAAACAAGAAAAAGCGCGAATCGGATAAATCGGTTCGCGCTTTTTTGGTTGAATTGTATATAGATTTTACTCACCGGTCCACATATTTACCAGCGACATAAATTCCCGGCGATAGCCATTAGGATCAAAAGTATAGGCATCCTGCCCTAACTTGAGCACCATTTCTTTAGAAGCAGTTCCTTTATATTTAGAATTCTTTAGCAACAAGCCAAAAGCGGTCACCGAAGCAGCAAACCGTGTATTCTCTGAAGCATTTTTAAAGTCCACGGGCATAGCCTGAATATCAAGACCCAATTGCCGGCTCTGTTTCTCGTCGGGTTTGGTGTAGGTAAAATCAACTATGCCAATTTTTTCATCAGCACTTAAATTGTGTAATACAATTTCATAAATAGCGGTAATCGTTTGAGTTGCTCCAATCTCAGCTGCCAGAGAATAACCATCAATCGCCTCTTTTTTAAATTCACGCTCCTCGTATCCAATCAAACGGAACGAATCGACCCTCAATTCATTAAACTTCACTTGAATCTTTGCATTTTTGGCTACTGAACAGAATTTCGCTTTTTCTTTTACAAAAACCTTCATAAACTGACCTAATTTGTCGATATACTCGTAGTTTCCATTCCCTTTATTGGGGATTTGCTCCATTAGGTGATTGTTCGGATTTGACTTTCCAAAACCTAGTACCGTTAGATTAATACCTGCCTTTCTTTTTTCAGTGATTACTTTTAAAAGCTCGTCGCTCGAAGAAGGATTTACGTTTAAATCACCATCAGATGCCATAATAACTCTGTTACTACCATTTGTAATAAAATTATCCATAGCCAAACTGTACGAATACGTCAAACTAGGCACACCAACGCTCGATCCACCCAAAAATAGGTTGTCTATAGCCTTCTTAATTTCATCTTTCTTATCGCAGGTAGTACTTTTAAGCACCAGTTTGGTTTCGTTAGAATAAGTTACAAGAGCTATTTTATCATTAGCTTGCATATTGTCCACTAACAATTTAAGTCCCGATTGCAATAATTCTATTTTTTCGGGCGAATTCATTGATTTGGACACATCTATCAAAAAAACATAGTTCGATTTTGGAAGCTCACTCTCCGCAATTGACTTTCCCTTCAATCCTAAACGCAGCAGATAATGACCGGCACGCCATGGACAAGCGGTTACCTCCGAATTCAATGATATATTATCCTCTGGCAAAATAGGTTCGGGATAATCGTACGTGAAGTAATTAATCATATCCTCTATTTTTACCGATGTAGTTGGTGGGGTTTGGCCTATGTTTATATATTGCCGCACATCGGCGTACGAAGCACCCTCCACATCAGTCGAAACAATCGAAACAGTTTGAGCATCGACCTTTACAAAAGGATTTTCATCCAAATCACGATATTTTTCGCTAAAAGTTATATCCTCCGAATATATTCCGTAGTTTTGATCAACACCATCCCTGTTACAGGCCGATGTTAAACAAATCAGAATCGAAAAATAGAATATTTTTAATGTTGTATTCACAGTTATATTTTTAAATCCCGCAATTAAATCGTTTGTTTGTGTATAAATCAATACTCAAAGAGCACTACCCGAATCATTGTGCTTATCCATTTAGATAGTTCTTTTTTCTATTTCCTACAAAATTGGCAGTAAAGGTAGGAATAGTTAATGAATTAATCTCAACCTTAATTAAGAAAAAAGAGAGTAAAACTAAAATTTATCTAATATTTAACACCCCAACACCACCTTTACATAATTTGTAAGGAATTTCTCAAAAAAATCCCCGTTTCCGACAATTCAGAAACGAGGATACAGAATAAGATATTGGAGTATCAAGCCTCCGCCTGATCTTTTACAACTTTAGGAGCAGGTGTACCGGTAGTCGACTTTTTCTTACGGGGTACATATTTGCCCGGAAGAATCACATCTAATAATTTTTTACCCATTAGACCGAGCTTAACTGCACAACCCAATGATAGCAAGCTCAACACTAAAGTAACCCAGGTATAAACATTTTCGTAAGCCGTATACCATTGAGCAAAGGCCAAAACCATGATAATGCAACTATAAATAATCTTGGACTTCAACAACGGAGTCTTTAATGTTTTGAAACGGGTTATACCATCTAAAATACCCGAAACTGTAGATGCAACAAGTGATATAGGCAACATCAATATCGAGAAAGTAATAACGGAATGAACGATTACTTCCTGAAAAGCAGGGAAAATATAATGGAAAATAATCAACATGGGCGTTAAAGCCACAAATGTTTGCGAAAGGTGAATAGCAATTGGGTGGATATCCAATGCTAAAATAAATAAACGGTTTGCCGAAACTTTTTCGCGATAAGGTTCGAACACATTTCTGGGAAGTCCGCAAGCAGGGCATACATCGCCTAACTCACTCTCTTTCATTACGTAACCGCACGGGCGACAACGTACTAATTCTTCATCTATCATTTTTGTAATAATTTTAAAATTGGTTTGAGACACAAAGATAATAAGTTATTAATAAGAAGCAAAAAAGACAGTCTATTTTTAACCGACAAGAATTACAAATTTTAATTTCGAAAGTATAACTAGCAAATCGATTGAGTTTCAGATTTAATCAGCTTTGGTATAATACCTACACCACGGTCTTAAACCACACTCCTCGCATTTCGGTTTGCGGGCAACACATACATATCGGCCGTGCAAAATAAGCCAGTGATGAGCTTTTGGAATCAGTTCGGGCGGAATGTGTTTTACCAGTTCAAGCTCGGTTTGCAATGGACTTTTGGAATTGGTGGTCAACCCCAATCGTTCGGAAATACGAAACACATGCGTATCAACAGCCATGGTGGGTTTATTGAAAATAACAGATGCAATAACATTGGCCGTTTTGCGTCCAACTCCGGGCAAAGTCTGGAGTTGATCAATATCATCGGGCATCTCGCCACCAAAATCGGATACCAGTTTTTGTGCCATCCCAACCAGGTGTTTGGCTTTATTATTTGGATAAGAAATGCTTCGGATATATTCAAAAATCACCTCATGACTAGATGCTGCCATTACTTCCGGAGTCGGAAAATCGGCCAGTAACCGGGGTGTAATCATATTCACCCGTTTATCGGTACATTGAGCGGAAAGAATGACCGCCACCAGTAGTCCGAAAGGATCGGAATAATTCAATTCTGTTTCGGCGACAGGCATATTTTCAGAAAACCAGGCAATTATGTATTTATATCGTTGTGCTGTTGTCATACTTTATCGTTTAAAAAAGTGGAGTGCGTCTGCGTCCGAGATTAAAATCGCAACATCCATATGTCCCTGTCAGGGGCTTAGAACGTATTGATAGATTTTTCTGCAAATTTATATCAAAAGATGTAATTCTAGCGTTCCTTTTTATTATTTTTGCAAATTAAAGAAGCAAATTGTATTTGCAGTCTGATTTGATTTATTTATACTGACTTAAGCTTGTTTATTTCACTGAAAAAAGGATGAGATGAAGTAGAACGCTCTCTATCCTTAATTTAAAACTCTCAATTACATACATGGCACCAAGAAAACCGATCAAAGCCACTCCAAAACCGGAACAAAGACCAGAGCCTAAGTTTCAACCAAAAGCCGAAAAAAAGATCACAGATCCTAACGAACCCGGCATTGGACAAAAATTCAAAGCATTTATTACTGACGAACGAACCCGCTTCGTGATAGGACTAGGCCTGCTACTGGGGGTTTTGTTTATGTTCTTGTCGTTTATATCGTACTTTTTCACCGGTGCGGCCGATCAGAGCAAAATGGAATTGTCGTTCGGCGAATTGCAAAAAATGCGCAACGATATTCAAAACTGGGCTTCGGTAACAGGTGCCGTTTTGGCAGAAACATTTATAAATCGTTGGTTTGGTATTTCCTCATTTGCCATATTGTACCTAGGCGTTGTGTTAGGGCTTCGACTAATGAAAGTACACGTTACTGCCCTTTGGAAAGCATTTTTCCACTCCAGCTTCTGGTTGGTGTGGCTATCTGTTTTACTCGCATTTGCACTGCGCTCATTCTACAAAGACTATCTTTTCTTTTCGCCGGGTGGACAGCATGGCGACGGTGTTAGCAACTGGCTGATCTCGTACGTAGGTTTCCCCGGAACGTTGATAATTATCATTGGTGCATTTCTGGTGTATTGCATCGTAATTTCAAAAGCCACTATCCCATTTCTGAAAAGGTTATTTTCACGCAAATCGAAAACAAATGAAATGCCTGCTGCTGAAATGATAGATATTGAAGATGAAATTACCTACAGTGATGCATCAGTGGCCGTTGGTACAGAAATAATCCCTGAAGATTGGATTACAAAAGCCAATGAAGACGAAGAAACTGAGGAGGAGGAAATTATTATTGAACCCGTTGCTGCAGTTGAATCGGACGACGTAGATGATATTCCTTTCGAAATTCAACAACCTGCCGAGCCCGAAGAAAGCAAGGCGGTGGATGCGCTTGAAATGGAAATTGTGGAACCGGAGAATGATGATCCTTATTATAATGTCGCAAAATTGGGTAAATATGACCCTACATTAGATTTGACGCATTATACGCCACCAACGCTCGATTTGCTAAAAATATACGGCACCGACAATGATACTCAAATAGATATGGTGGAGCAAAATGCGAATAAAAAACGGATTACCACTACATTGCAAAATTACGGCATTGAAATCGATACTATCAAAGCAACAGTAGGCCCTACCATTACGCTTTACGAAATTGTACCAAAAGCAGGTGTGCGTATTTCAAAAATCCGTAATCTGGAATACGATATCATGCTTAGTCTGGCTGCCACCGGCATTCGTATTATTGCTCCAATACCCGGCAAAGGAACCATTGGTATTGAGGTACCGAATATCGATCCGCAAGTGGTGTCGATGCATTCTATTATTGCTTCTAAAAAATTTCAGGAGTCTAAATTTGAACTTCCTGTGGCATTTGGACGCACCATTACGAATGAGATTTTCATGGTCGACCTGGCAAAAATGCCTCACTTACTGGTGGCAGGAGCTACCGGACAAGGGAAATCGGTTGGGTTAAATGCTATTATTACTTCTTTACTTTATAAGAAACATCCGGCCGAATTGAAATTGGTATTGGTGGATCCTAAAAAAGTAGAATTCAACATCTATGGCGATATAGAGAAACATTTCCTTGCTAAATTGCCCGATGGCGATGACGCTATTATTACCGACACCAGCAAAGTGGTGGAAACACTTAACTCGCTGTGTAAAGAAATGGACGATCGTTACGATTTGTTGAAAAAAGCCCATGTTCGTAACCTCAAAGAATATAACGATAAATTTACCAATCGCCATTTGAATCCTGAGAAAGGACATCGGTTCTTGCCCTATATTGTGGTGATTGTCGACGAGTTTGGCGACTTGATAATGACGGCCGGTAAGGAAGTGGAAATGCCGATTGCACGTATTGCTCAGTTGGCTCGTGCGGTGGGAATTCACATGATTATTGCCACACAACGTCCATCGGTGAACATTATTACCGGTGTAATTAAGGCCAACTTCCCTGCCCGTGTGGCTTTCCGCGTATCGTCGATGATCGACTCGCGAACCATTCTGGATGCACCGGGCGCTAATCAACTGGTGGGACGTGGCGACATGCTTTTTTCGCAAGGTAGCGACTTGGTACGTGTACAATGTGCATTCGTCGACACGCCTGAGGTGGAAAATGTGGTGAATCATATCAAGGTACAACAAAGTTACCCTACTGCGTTTTATTTACCGGAGTTTGTGCGTCCCGATGCTGATGGTATTGACTCGAGCTCGGTTGACATGACCAAACGCGATCCTTTGTTCGAAGAAGCTGCACATCTGATTGTGGCAAACCAACAAGGTTCCACATCACTTATTCAACGTAAATTCTCGATTGGTTACAACCGTGCGGGTAGAATTGTAGATCAATTGGAAGTAGCCGGCATTATCGGACCATTCGAAGGAAGCAAGGCGCGTCAGGTATTGGTAATGGATGTGTTGCATTTGGAACAGATTTTGAAGAATCTATAGAAAGAGGGCAAAGTTGCCCTGTTTAAACAATTTTCGATAAAAAAGATAATTATGAAAAAGATAATTTATTCAATAGCGCTCTTATTTTTTTGTTTTCAAACTGCAGTAGCCCAAACCGACGCAAAGGCCGACAAAATTGTCAGCAACTTGCTTGCTGAGGCTAGAAACAATGCCATAAAAACCAGTTTTAAATTGTCCATCAGCGAAAAGAGCAATTCGCAGGCAATGGCTTCCATGGGAACTTTTACTATTAAAGGCAGCAAGTTTGTATTGGAAATGGCAGATATGAAAGTTTATTTCGACGGAAAAACACAATGGGCCTATGTGGCAAAAAATAATGAAGTTTCTGTTACCGAACCATCAGAAAAAGAACTCTCTGAAACAAATCCAATGGCTATTCTGTCCGGATTTAAAGCCAAAAGCATTATTCGCTTTTCATCAAAAGTAAAATCCGCTCAAAATTATTGCATAGAAATGACCCCAAAAGCAAAGAATCAGGACATTGCAAAAATAGAAGTGCAGATAGCTAAGTCGAACGGCAACCTGTATTCTATAAAATTAATCAATAAAAACGGAAGTGCTTCGCTCCTGTCGTTGACTAATTTTCAGAAAAACGTAAAGGTTGCTGATGCTATTTTTGTTTTCAATTCCGCAAAATACAAAGGAGTAGAAGTAAATGATTTGAGATAATCTACTAAGAATTTATTCTCGTTTTCTGTCATTTATTTTTATAGAATTTATAAATATCTTTATTGAGACCCTATTTGATGTTTTCAAAAAACCTTTTGATTATAAATGCGTTTGACTAATAAAACAAAGAAATAATTAAACGGTAGCCTGCCGAAAAAACAAACAACAAAAGAATTATATGAACGAAAAAGTACGTTGCCTAATCATAGGCTCAGGACCAGCGGGATATACCGCCGCCATTTACGCTTCGCGCGCTAACCTTGCACCGGTTTTATACGAAGGTATGCAACCTGGTGGACAATTGACCACAACAACCGAAGTAGAAAACTTCCCGGGCTACCCAACAGGTACCACAGGAACAGAATTGATGGAAGACCTAAAAAAACAAGCCGAACGATTTGGAGCTGACATTCGGTTTGGAATGGCTACTTCAACTGATTTGTCGGCAGCACCTTACAAAGTCACCATTGACGGTGATAAAGTTATTGAAGCAGAAACCATCATTATTTCTACTGGTGCTACCGCAAAATATCTTGGAATACCCGATGAGCAAAAATATTCCGGATCTGGCGTATCTGCATGTGCTACTTGCGACGGATTTTTCTACCGCAAAATGACTGTTGCCGTAGTTGGTGGTGGTGATACCGCCTGCGAAGAAGCCATTTATCTATCGGGCTTGGCCAGCAAAGTATATCTTATTGTACGTAAAGACTTTTTACGTGCTTCTAAAATTATGCAGGACCGTGTGTTGGAAAATCCAAAAATCGAAGTGCTTTTCGAACACGAAACACTTGGACTAACCGGCGAAGGCGTGGTACAAGGTGCCAACTTAGTAAAACGCAAAGGTAAACCTGACGAAGAACAAGTGCATATTGATATTGACGGTTTTTTCCTTGCCATTGGGCACAAACCCAATTCAGACATTTTCAAACCATGGATTGAAACCGACGAAGTAGGTTATATCAAAACCATTGCCGGAACACCACGCACCAATGTGGCCGGAGTATTTGCTTCGGGCGATGTATCCGATCCGCACTACCGACAAGCCATTACAGCTGCAGGTACCGGTTGTCAGGCAGCCATTGAAGCCGAACGCTACTTGTCTGAAAAAGGACTGTAACATAGTAAATTTCCAAATATAAAAAGCCGGAATGTTGAATTCAACATTCCGGCTTTTTTGCACCTATTCAAAGAATATCAATTTTGTTTTTCGTTGAATACCAATCCATTTTCGTCAGTATCAACCACTATTGTCTGGTCGCTATGCACTTTCCCTGAAATCAATTGTTTTGATAAATCGTTGAGCACATATTTCTGAATGGCTCGTTTTACAGGACGAGCACCAAACTGCGGATCGAAACCAAGATTAGCGATTAAATTCAAAGCACTTTTAGTCACTTCTAACTGAATGCCATTTTGGAGCAAGGTCTTCTGAAGCATAGCTATTTGCAAACTTACAATTTCCTCAATTTGAGTTATATTAAGTGGTGCAAACATAACAAGCTCGTCAATCCGGTTCAAAAACTCCGGACGAATGGTTTGTTTAAGCAATTCGAATACTTGTGTTTTGGTTTTTTCCAATACTTCATCGTGATTCTTATCAGTCATTTTTTCAAAGCTATCCTGAATCAATGACGACCCGATATTGGACGTCATAATGATAATTGTATTTTTAAAATTCACCAGTCTTCCTTTATTGTCGGTTAATCGACCATCGTCCAGCACCTGTAGAAGCACATTGAACACATCGGGATGCGCTTTTTCAATTTCATCGAAAAGCACTACCGAATAGGGTTTGCGGCGAATAGCTTCTGTCAATTGACCACCTTCATCGTAACCCACATATCCCGGAGGCGAACCAATTAAACGGGTGACAGAGAACTTTTCCTGATATTCGCTCATATCAATACGCGTCATCATGTTTTCGTCATCGAATAAGTATTCGGCCAGGGCTTTTGCTAACTCTGTTTTACCAACACCGGTAGTTCCAAGAAAAATAAACGAACCAATAGGCCGTTTGTGATCTTGAAGCCCTGCCCTACTCCTTCTTACAGCATCCGAAACTGCCTGAATGGCTTCATCTTGTCCAACAACACGCAAGTGTAACTCATCTTCCAAATGCAGTAATTTATCCTTTTCACTTTGCAGCATTTTCTTTACAGGAATGCCCGTCCAACGGCTTACTACATCTGCAATATCTTCACTGTCAACTTCTTCTTTTATCAAAGCATGAACACCTTGCATGGTAGCCAGTTTCGCTTGGAATTCTGCTATTTGTTCCTCGGCAGCTTTTACTTTTCCATAACGAATTTCGGCTACAAGTCCATAGTCACCTTCTCGTTCGGCTTTATCAGCTTGGTATTTCAGATTCTCAATTTCTATTTTTGTTTGCTGAATGCTGTCTATCAGCTGCTTTTCGCTCGACCATTTGGCACGCATTTCCTTGCTTTCCTCTTTCAAATTGGCTATCTCTTCGTTTAGTTGCGCCAATTTGCGGGTATCGTTTTCACGCTTTATAGCCTCACGTTCAATTTCCAATTGCTTGATATTACGATCTATTTTATCCAACTCTTCGGGTACTGAATCAACTTCCAAGCGTAATTTCGCAGCTGCTTCATCCATCAAATCGATAGCTTTATCGGGCAAAAAACGGTTCGTTATATATCGGCTGGAAAGCTCAACAGCTGCAATAATTGCATCGTCTTTGATCCGCACTTTATGGTGATTTTCGTAGCGTTCTTTCAGTCCACGCAAAATAGAAATGGTACTTGCCACATCAGGCTCATCCACCGTCACTATTTGAAAACGACGCTCCAATGCTTTATCTTTTTCAAAATACTTTTGGTATTCGTCCAGGGTGGTG
>OBMA010001546.1_pt1 | contig 14091 bp, 9 predicted proteins | sample 1539141 | NCBI WGS metagenome assembly OBMA01 (sample SAMEA3991484, study PRJEB22521) | metagenome | biome: anthropogenic terrestrial biome; feature: sewage plant; material: raw primary sludge | place: Sweden | collected 2012-09-26 | reverse complement strand
ATCTATAAACCAATCAATACCTGGTTTTGACTCAACAGCTAGTTTTGGATTAATCATACCAAAGATAATACCACCAATTATTGATATTACAACCCAAAATGCAAGACTTTTAAGTGTAGATAATAACCAGTTTTTTTTCGCAGCAACTTTTATTTGTTCCACTATTCGCTCCTTTTTTTTTGTAATGTAGCAAGAATTTATGTTTAAGTTATGTATTTAGAAATAAATATTTAAAAAATCTAATAAAAGTAAAGAGTTGTACTCTTGACTTTATAAAATTTATCTATTATACTTTCAAAAGTTAAGAGTTGAACTCCATACTTTAGGAAGAAAAAATGAAAACAATAGAGAATGAAAAGTATTATAAGATGTCTGAATTAGTAGAGATTACAAATCTTAGTAATCATACAATCTCATTTTATTTTAAAAAAGGTTTATTGCCAAATACAAAAGATACTTCAAAAAATATGAAGTATTATCCAGAAATCACAATTACTGTATTAAATTTGATTAAATATTTCAAAGATAATCTAAATTTTTCAATTGATTATATAAAAGAGCTTTTTGATTATTATCATGTTGATTTTAAAGATAGAGCAGATTTGATTTTACAATCAATTGAGATGATTAGTAGTGAAATAAAAAATCCAGTTTATAAAAAAGATTTAGAAGAGTTAAATGTAAATGAAGCAATTGAGCTTGATTTATTGGATGATAAAGAGATTTATTTTAAGACTGAAGTTGAAGTTTTAAACGTATTTAACGAATTAAAAAAATATGAAATCTCAACAGAGTTAATCAAAGAGTATGTAATAACAAGTAAAAAACTTGCAACTTTAGAGAGAAAGTTAACTGATAAAGTTTTAGAAAAAACTGGATTTTTACCTGAAATTCTTATTTTAGATATTTTAAATCAATTCAAACCTTACATTTTTAATCGTCACACAATTGAAGAATTTAAAAAGGATAATTAATGTTAAAGATAAACAATATAGTATCAATAAAAATAGCGTTTTTATTTGTAGTTTTTTGTAATGCAGTTGTAGATGTAGCACATAAAGTGTTGCTTCAAAATATAGCTTTTAAGATATTTGATGGAAGTATACAAGTTATTTGGATATCAATTATAAATGCATTAATTATAATTCCATTTTTACTTCTATTTACTGTAAGTGGTTATTTATCAGATAAATATAATAAGAAAGATATTTTAGTATATGGTGCTGTTTCATCTTTTTTATTATCAGGTTTGATGATAATTAGTTATCTTAGTGGAGATTTCTATTTTGCTATGTTTTCACTTGTGTTACTTGCTGTTCAAAGTGCAATTTATTCTCCTGCTAAATTTGGTTTAATTTTAGATATTTATGGTAAAAAAAATCTTTCATCAGGAAATGCAAGTCTACAAGCTATATCAATAATTGCAATACTATTTTCTATTGCAATTGCTTCTTTAGTATTTGAAAACTTTTATAATGCAAATAATTTACAAACATTAACTACAAAAGAAGAGTTACTAGATGCAATATTGCCTTTGACATATTATATTTTGCCAGTTGCATTTTTAGAGATGATGGTTTCAATTCTATTTTTAAGAAGAATAAATACTTCATATACAAAAAATGAGAGTTTAACTTTAAATAAACAAGAGTTATTCCAAGGTAAGTTATTGGCTCAAAATATAAAAACAATATCTTCTCATAATGTGATTTTTCTTTCAGTAATTGGTCTTTCTGTATTTTGGGGTGTTTCACAAGCGACAATGGCTGTATTTCCATCATTTGCAAAAATGTATCTGAATATTACAGATGTATTTGTAATAAATGGAGTAATAGGAGCATCAGGAATTGGTATTGCAATTGGTTCAGTGATATATTCAAGATTATCAAAACATTATATTGAAGTTGGAACAATTCCCCTTGCTTCATTTGGTATGGCAATAACTCTATTTATTTCAACTGTTGTTGAAAGTCCAGTTTTAATTGGTATCTCTTTTTTAGTGTTTGGTATTTTTGGTGGAATGTTTGTTGTTCCTTTAAATGCTTTAATCCAATTTAATGCTAAAAAAAGAGTTTTAGGAACAATACTTGCTGGAAATAACTGGTTTCACTCTTTATCAATGTTTTTAATGCTTTGTATGACAACTTTAGTTTCATTTTATGATTTAGACCCATTAAATACAGTTTATTTGATTCTTTCAATAATAATTATTGGAACAATTTATACGATGTTTAAATTACCTCAATCTTTGATTTTACTATTTTTAAAGACTGTAGTTGGATTAAAATATAAATTAGAGGTTGATGGAGTTAAAAATATTCCTTCAAGTGGAGGAGTTTTACTTTTAGGAAATCATGTTTCATGGATTGATTGGGCAATAATTTTGATGGCAGTTCCAAGAGAAGTGAAATTTGTGATGGATAAAACGATTTATAGTAAATGGTATTTAACTTGGTTATTGAAGATGTTCAAATGTATTCCAATTTCAAATGGTTCTAGTAAAACAACTATTCAAACAATTGCAAAAGAGTTAGATGAAGGAAATATGGTTGTTTTATTTCCTGAGGGTTCAATTACAAGAAATGGTCACTTAGGAGAATTTAAAAAAGGTTTTGAAAAGATTTTAGAGTTAACTACAACAGATGTGAGAGTAATTCCTTTTTATATTAGAGGATTATGGGAATCTATGTTTAGTAGAGCAAATAAGAAATTCAAAAAATCTAAAAAAGTAAATAGTGTTACAGTTTCATTTGCAAGAACTATGAAAAAAGAAAAAGCAAATGTTCTAACTGTAAAAAAAGAGGTAATAAATCTTTCAACAAAATCTTGGGAAGCACATATTCAAAATCTAAAGCCATTAAATGAAACAATATTTGATAGATTAAAAGAGGTTTCAAATGATTTAATATTTGCAGATTCAACAGGACTTGAACTTAGTGGAAATAAGTTTTTAACTGCAAGTATACTTTTTAAAGATTTATTGAAAAAAGAGTTAAAAGGGCAAAATATTGGTTTATTAATGCCAACAACAAGTGCTGGTGCATTTATAAATTATTCAGTTTTAATGCTTGGAAAAACAACGATAAATTTAAATTATACAAGTGAAATAAACTCTTTGAAATCGGCAATAACTTTAGCAGAGGTAAAAAGTTTAGTTACTTCTAAAAAGTTTATAGAAAAACTTGAATCAAAAGGGATAAATATAAAAGAGATTTTAGATATGGTTGAGGTAATTTATGTTGAAGATTTAAAACTAAAAATCTCAAAATTAAAAGGTCTAATCACTTATTTTAGTGTTAAGTTTATTCCTAGTTTTTTATTAAAATCAATCCATTTAGTAAAAACAAATAAAGATGATGTAGTAATGATTTTATTCTCATCAGGAAGTGAAGGAATGCCAAAAGGTGTTGAATTAACAGGGGATAATATTTTAGGAAATGCACAACAAATTGCAAATATTATAAATGTAAATGAGGATGATACTATTGTTGGTTCATTACCATTATTCCATGCTTTTGGAATAGTTGTTACTACTTATATGCCTTTAATTGAAGGTATAAAATGTGTTGCTCATCCAGACCCAACTGATGGATTAGGAGTAGCAAAACTTGTATCTAAATATAAAGCTACAATTATGTGTGGAACATCAACATTTTTTAGGCTTTATACAAAAAATCAAAAAATCCATCCTTTGATGTTTGAGTCATTAAGGTTGGTTGTTGCAGGTGCTGAAAAATTAAGAGAAGATGTAAGAGTTGAGTTCAAAAAAAGATTTGGAAAAGAGATTTTTGAAGGTTATGGTGCAACGGAGACTTCACCAGTTGCAAGTTGTAATTTACCTGATAAATTAGCTCCTGATTTTTCAATTCAAATTGGTCAAAAAATGGGAACGGTTGGTATGCCAATTCCTGGAACTAAAATAAAAATTGTTGACCCTCAAACATTTGAAGAACTTGGTGTAAATGAAGAGGGAATGATATTAATTTCAGGTATTCAAGTAATGCGTGGATATCTAAAAAATGAAGAAAAAACAAAACAAGTATTAAAAGTAATCAATGGAAAAACTTATTATATAACAGGTGATAAGGGAAAAATTGATGAAGATGGTTTTGTAACAATAGTAGATAGATATTCGAGATTTGCAAAACTTGGTGGAGAGATGATTAGTCTTGGAGCAATTGAAGAGAAAATTTCAAAATTAATAGAGCTAAAAGAGGATAGTTTAATTGACTTTATAGTTACAAGCATTGAGGATGAAAAAAAGGGAGAAAAGATAGTTTTACTAATTTCTCACGTAGAAAATGAGTATATTTTGGAACTAAAAGAAAAAATTTTGAAAAATTTTGAAAATAAATTAATGATTCCAAATGAGATAAAAATAGTGCAAGATATCCCAAAACTTGGGAGTGGAAAGAAAGATTTTAATGCTTCGAAAATATTAGCAAAAAGTTAAATTTGACTTAAGTCAAAAAAAAGAGTCATTTGCGAGTCATTTGTTAGATAAAATTTTTTCAGTTTAGGAAATTGTTACAATTGGATCTAAAATGAAAATATTTGAACTAAAATGCGAAGCATATTTAAAGAGTAATATAAGTTTAGTAAATAGCTATGATATTTTGGCTAAATACATAAATTTTTGTATTACAGAAGATAAAAAGATAAATCAGGTAAATAAAACTAAATGGATGAATAATTACTGTTTTGGTAATTTTTATCCAACAGAAAATGATAAGATTTATAAAAGTGGAAAAATCTATAAATTTGTGATTAGAAGTATAGATGAAGAATTAATAGATGAATTAATGATGACTTTAAAAAGAAATGAATCAAATCTGTTTTTATTAGTAGTTAGTACAAAAAAGATTGAAATAGAACAATTCTTTATTAGTGAATTATATAGTGCAACACCTGTAATTGTCTCTGATAAAAGAGATGAAAATGGTAAACAGTTATATTGGTCATTGGATTATAATGGGGATATGGATTCTTTACAAAAAAGACTTCAAAGAAATTTAGAAAAAAAATTAAAACAGTTTTGTAGTGAAGATATAGAGATGGGAGAGAATTTTATTCAAGAGATTGAATTAAAAAATCAAAAACCCCAATCAATTTATTTCAAAAAATCTGCAAAAGATGATAAGTTAGTAAGATTGATAGGAAATAAGCTAAAAATTATTCCAAATAAAGATAGTTTATCTCAAAAGTTGGCTTTTTTGTCTTTAGCAGTTGGACTTGGAGAAAAGAGTAGTTTAGGTGGAGGATTTTGTTTTAGTAGATAAAAAAGCACTATTGTGCTTTTTTATCTCCCTTACACATAAGTTCAACTATCTCATCTTGGTTTGAACAAAAATTTCCATTTTTCTCAATCAAAATTAAATCCCTTGCATATCCCTTTAAAGTGTGAAGTTTAGCACTCTCTATTTCTACATTAAAATCATCATAAATCTTTGCAATATAAGCAAATAAACCTTTTTGGTCTTTTGCAACAATGTGCATAGATGCAAGATAGGCTGTATGATTACAATCGATTTTGATATTCTCTTTTTTAATCACTGGAGTTATTAAAGTTGTTGTTTTACTCATATCAAAAGAGTCTTTTATTATCTCTTCTATAAAGTATAATGAATGATCATCAACTCTTTCAGAAAAAGTAATTTCAAATGCTTTTTTGTTGTCATAAAGTTTAAAAATATTCATAGTTGCAATATTTAGAAACTCTAATTTTCCAAGTAAATATCCAAGATTTAAAGGTGACTTTCTAATAATTCTAATAGTAAGTTGTGATTCGTTTGTGATTTTATAGATATATGTATCCACATCTTTTGCTTTGATTGCAATATCTAAAATATCTTCAGCTTTTAATCTTAAGAAAATTTGATTAGAAGCTATATACATAATTTTCTTTTTTAGAATATTTGGTAAATCTTTATATCTTTGAAGATTTTTTATAGCATTTTGTTTTGCAATTCTTCTTGCACTCTCATTTAAAAAACCTTGATTTTCAAATGCTGGAAGCGATTGATTATATAACTGTTTTAAAAGTGATGAAGTTGAATTGTTAAATATATTTTTCCCAACAGCTGAAATATCGCAGTATGTTACCACATAAAGCATTTTTAAAGTCTCTTTTGTTTTTAAAAGACCAGTGAAATTTAAAATTGTTTTTTCAGAATAGATATCTTCTTGTGTAGCCATATATGACATCATATTGTGATATCTAATAAGTCTTGCACCAAGTTTTATAAACTCTTCATCAAAACCAAATGATTTCATCATACTTTTGAAAAGTTTTTCACCTACAATATGATGGTCATCTTTTCTTCCTTTTCCAATATCATGGAAAAAGGCAACGAGTCTTACTAATATTTTTTGTTCATTTGAAAGTTCATTGAAAATATTTTTTATACATTCATCTTCAATATTTTGTGAAAATTTCAGAGTTTTAATTGAGTGAATATCAACTGGGTGCTGATGATAACCATCAAATTGTGGCTGATCTATCATTTTTTTTGTACTTGGAAGTACAGCTTGAAATAATCCCGCGTTATAAATAAGCTTTATTACTGGATATAAATTTGGTTTAGATAATAGTGCTTTAATAGTCTTTTTTAACTCTTTTGTTTGAACATTTGGAAGTTTTGATTTACTTGCAAAATAGATGTATGACCTATCGAATCTTTCAACACTTGAAGGAAGTTCAATTAACTCTTTTAACAAACTATTTAAAGATTGTGCTTTTCTACTGAATGAACAATAAAGAGTATTTCCAATAATGTAAAGATTTTTTTTAAATCTGTACTCTTTTAATTTTGAAATATTTGAAGTTTCAAATAATACAGCTCTAGTAAATTTTTTTACCATATTTGCAGTAAAGTTGTGAATTATGTGAAGACTTGATAAGATTTTTGACATACAAAGTCTATCTTTTGTATATCTTGGTCTATTTTTAAATCCAAGTTTTGAACTTAATTCTGGAAGAATATCAAATGTAACTTGGTCTTGTTTTTTTCTTGCAATATTATGAAGGGCATTTCTTACTTGGAAAATAAACTCTAAAGCTTGTCTATATTTTCTAAACTCTTCTTCTGTAAATTGAACACCAATTAACTCTTTAGTATTTTTAACACCATATAATATATTTGCCATCCAATACATCATATTTGCTTCTCTAATCCCACCATATCCATCTTTGATATTTGGCTCCATTTTTAGTGGATATTTTAAAAGTCTTTGTTTATGTTCTTCAAGTTTTTCTAAAATAAACTCTTTTTGCTCAGTTTTTCTAATTTTAATTAGTGAGTTTTCATATCCATACCAAAGTATTTTAGAACCATAAATTAATCTTGATTCTAATATTGATGTTTTAATTGTAATATCTTCTTTTACAGCATCTTGAATCTCTTTTAGTTCATGAACACGAGAACCAAGTTTTAATCCACAATCCCAAGCTAAAGTAATAAACTCTTCCATAATATCTTTTAGATTATAACCTTTGATATTCTCATATAAAATCATAATATCAATATCTGAATAGATACAAAGTTGTTCTCTTCCATAAGAACCTAAAGCTATTAAAGAAATTGGAATTGATGTACTCATTGGTTGGTGTGAACCAAAGTTTTTTCTTAAGATGTATTTGTATAAAAGTATTAAAAATTTGTCAGTATGTTTTGTGTGTTTGATAAAAAAATCTTTTCCTCCCGTTGTTTCAACAGTTGTATCAATTGAGTCAAGATAGTTTTTATAGTAGGTTTTAAATACTTTTGAGATTTGAAAATCAGTAGCGTTTTTTGAGATTAACTCTTCAATTTGTATGTTTAATTCTGTCATAGTAAATCTTTATAAATTTCTAATTTTTTTCTTAATGTGATTCTGTTTAAACCTAGGTGTTTTGCCACTTGAACTTGAGATTTATATTTCTTTGTTGAAGCTTTTAATAATGGAACTTCAAAGATGTATGATAAATCTTTATAAGAGTTTTCACCTTTTAGATTCTCACTTATATATTTTTCTAAAAACATAAGTATCTCATGTTCTCCAATTGTTTCAAAAAGATAAGAAAAATAGATTGATTTTCTTAAACTATGAGTGTTAGTTGATGTGTTGATTATTAGTTTTGATTGGCTAATTAAGGGCATTTCCAAAATTGAACTAGCCTCTTGAGAAAATTTAGTAACAAGAGCTTTTGTATCCTCTTCTCTTTTACTTAAATTTGGTATTTCAAGATTAATTGAAAAAATATCTTTAAGTTTCTGATTTAGATTTTCAGTGTTTGAAATAGCAATAACTCTAATAGAATTATTTTCAATCCATTTTAAAAATAGGTCAATGTTTGTTATTTCATGTAGTTTATCAACAATAATTGCATCATTATTTAAAGATAATACATCATCAGCGATATCTTTTTGTAGTTGTTTTGCTTCATAAATTTCAGATTGAGGAAGTATGTATTTTGCAAGAGATTTTTTACCAACACCCATTTCTCCTAATATTAATGCATTAACTCCAACTGCTTGTAGAAGTTTTGCTGAATTAAGAATCTCTTTGGAAATACTATCTTTTGCTATATATTCTTGCATTTTGACCTCATTTTATCTGTAAATTTTTTAATTTTTAGAATTTGAAAATATTATACTGTATAAAAATAGTAAAAAATATAAAAATGTGTATAAAAAATATACAGCTTCTATTTAGAAGCTGTTTCGTCTTGATTTGAAGAAGATTTATATTTTTTTGATGAGTAATGAATAAATATAGTTAAAGATATTAAAATAAGAGCAATTCCTGCAATTAAATAAAAGGCATTAACCATTTTATCGTAATCATTTATTGCAATTTTAAATACAACAATTAGTGCTTCAATTGAAAGAGCAATTATAATTGTTGTTAAAAATTTTGTTAATATCTTTGTTTCCACTTTTGAATTTTTTGAATAAGATTTGAAAAATACCTCTTGCTCTAGAATAGTTTTTGCTAAATCAAATATTGCAATACTTAAAGTTAATGCAATAATAGGTTTGAAAATCATTTCAAGAACTAAATCATGTTTTGAAAAAAGGTAAAGTGAAAAATCCCATAATGAAAAGATAATAGTTATAATTGATAAAATCATCATAGAAAAACCAGCAAGTATGTAAAAACCTTTTGTAATACTATGAAATGGTTTATTTAATTCAATTAGATTTAATTTTTGTAATAAAACTTCTATTTGGAAATCTAAAAAGAAGATTTCTTCACCCTCTTTAATTGTAACAGTTACACAATTGCTTCTTGTGGCACTACTAATATATGGTTTTGAAAAAGCAATATTTGATTCTTTAAAATGTAATTTTGAGATTAAATGTGAACGCTCTTTATTTTTTGCATTTGGATCGCTTTTATATCTATAAAAATTATCAGAAATTTGTATTTTTGTATTCTTATCAACTATATAAACTAATTCAAGAGATGGAAAAAGATTATATAAATGTTTAAAATCACTCTTTTTGTGTAAAGAAAGATTTCCAATATTTTTCAAACTCTCTTGTAAAAAATACTCTATATCTTCTTGATTTTGTAAGTATGTTTCTAAAAACTCTTTCATTTTTATCCTGTATATTTTTTATTTGATTATATAAAAAATAAGAGCTTTAATTCAATATTAAACTGTATGTTTTCTATTCAGCTTTAATATTAAACTCTTTAATCATATTATCTCTAAGAAGTGTTAAATTAACTTTATCAACTTCTTTTTCAACACCTTGAGTAATATTTAAAATATTTGGATGGAATTTTTCAAGAAATTGTAAAATCTTTGGATCTTTTTTCATTGTATTATTTACTAATGCACCTTCATCAAGCATCTCTATAACTAAATCTTTTTTGCCCATAAATGCAGCATAATTGATTGGTCTTACACCAAAAGAATCAGGAATATTGATAATATCTTTATTAAAGTGATGAATAAGTCTAAAGTATTTAGTTGTATTTTTCCAAATACAACTATGCATAATACTTCTTCCTTTTCTATCAGTTGCAAAACAATCAGCTTTTAGTTCTAAAAGAAGTCTAATTGTATATTCACATTTTTCAGCAACAGCAACATGTAAAGGAGTTAAATACTCAGCATTTCTAGAGTTTACATCAACTCCAGAATTTACTAAGCTTTTTAGAGTATTTAAATAAAGTTTTTTATCTTTAATTAGATTTTTATAGTTGTATTCCATTAGTTTAAATAGAATGTTATCACCGTTTTTATCTTTTTGGTTAAGGTTAACGTTTTTAACTCTAAGTATCTTAAATAGTTTAAAATTAAAATGTAAAATTGCAGAGAAGAACATAGGTTCTCCCTTAGAGTTTAGTTTATTAATATCTATTTTACAATTTCTTAATAAGTTTTCTAAAACAGAAGGGTACTCTGCATCTTTATTTAAAAGGATTTCATAATCAAAATCTAATTCTGTTCTATTTTGAATATGTAATATGATATCAATTAGTATTTCAATAATAGATTTACCAAAATTATTAACTTGAGTAGGGTCAGCACCATGGTCCATAAATAGTTTTATTAAATCATTATTTCTCATACCATTTAACACAGCAATTGTAAGAACTGTATATCCATCAATATTTTGATGATTTAAATTTATATTTGATTTTTCTAATATTAGATTAATTAATCCTCTATCTTCATTTTTTGTAGCCATAAATAGAACATTTTCTTTATTGTTATCAACAGCTTCAATATTTGCACCATGATTAATTAATTCTTTAATCATTTCAAAGTGACTTTCCCTATCACTAATATTATCTTTTGGAGTATTTAAATAGTAATTTACAGATTCCATTAAAAGGGTTATATTATTCATACTTCTACTATTTATATTACAACCAAGTTTTACGGCTTTTTCAATTAATGGTAAGTTTTCAACACCTTTTGAAATGGCATAAAATAGGAAATTTTTCCCATTCTTATCTAATATAGTAGGATTAGCTCCCAAATCCATAAGTAAAATTGCTAAGTTGTTATTCTTTAAAACAATCTCTTTATGTAAAATTGTATTACCTTCAACATTTATTTGATTAATATTAACTTGTCTTAATGAACCAACTTTTGTGATAATATCAATACTTCCATTTGCAACAGCATCAAATATTAAGTTATTTCCATGAATATCACAGTTACCAAGATTATTAGTAACTTCTATTAAGTAATTTACAATTCTATTATTTGCACTAATTACCGCATCTTGTAATGCAGTTCTATTATAAATATTTAGGTGGTCGATATTTGCTTTATGTTCTATTAATGTTTGAATAATTGCTCTACTTTTTGAATGAATAGCATAAAAAATAGCAGTCTCTTTTTGTGCATTTTCAATATTTGGATCAACACCGTGGTCTAATAACCATAATACTGATTGAAAAAGATCTTTTTTACAGCAATAATGCAGAATGTGTTCATCTTTATAAAAAAAATTAGTTAAGTTAATTTTTAATTCACTGTATATTGTAGTTATTTTCTCAAGGTTAAAATTAGAACTAATTAGCTCTTTTATGAATTCATCTTCTGTTATTTTAGTCTTTCCAAGTAGTTTATCAAACATAATATAGGCCTATTATTTTTATTATAAAATTGACTGATTATATAATAAAAAAATTTAGTTTAAACTTTAAAAGTCATAAGAATTAAATCTACATTAATATTGTATATTTTATATACAATAAAATATTTACAATAATTTTGTTTATGTATATAATTTGATTAGATAAATTGACAAAGGAGTCTTATGGAAAATTTTACTGATGTAAAATATATATTAGATGGTTTCCTGTTTGTATTTTCAGGAATTCTAGTAATGTGGATGGCAGCAGGTTTTGCCATGTTGGAAGCGGGTTTAACAAGAACAAAAAATAATGTAACAGTATTAACAAAAAATATTGCATTGTTTGCTATTTCTTGTATTATGTTCTATTTTGTAGGATATAACTTTATGTATGGTGAAGGAAGTGCTTTCATTGGAAGTGGCGCGATGCTTTCAGGGAAATCAAGTGAAGATTTAGGTTATCCTTTAATGGCAGATTTTTTCTTTCAAGTAGTATTCGTAGCAACTGCAGCTTCAGTTATTTCTGGAACTATTGCTGAAAGAATGAAATTATGGCCATTTTTAATATTTACAATTGTTTTATCAGGTGTTATTTATCCAATTCAAGGTCACTGGTCTTGGGGAGGTTCTGAGCTTGGTGGTTTAATGGCTGGATTCTCTGACTTTGCTGGTTCTACAATTGTTCACTCTGTTGGTGGATGGGCAGCACTTGCAGGAGTTTTAATTCTTGGTGCTAGAAAAGGTAAATATGGTAAAGATGGACAAGTAAGACCAATGCCAGGTTCAAACTTAGCGTTAGCAACACTTGGAACATTTATTCTATGGATGGGATGGTTTGGATTTAATGGTGGTTCTCAATTAGCTTTAGGTTCAAAAGAGGATATTGATGGTATTGCATCAGTAGTCGCAAGTACAAATATGGCAGCTTGTGCAGGTGCTATAATGGCTGCTGTTTTAACTCAATTAATTTACAAAAAAGTTGATTTAACAATGGTATTAAATGGTGCATTAGCAGGACTTGTTTCTTGTACTGCAGGACCAGATTTAGGTATAAATGTTGCATTAATCGAAGGTTTAGTAGGTGGTACTTTAGTTGTATTTGCTGTTCCATTCTTTGATAAGTTAAGAATTGATGATCCTGTTGGAGCTCTGTCTGTTCACTTAGTTGGAGGAATTTGGGGAACATTAGCGGTTGGTATTTTCAACCCAGAAGTTACTATGCTTGCACAATTAAAAGGAATAGTTATAGTTGGTGCTTTCGTGTTTATTTCATCATTCATTGTATGGAAGATATTAGATTTAATCATTGGATTAAGAGTTGATGAAGAGACAGAAGTAAATGGTCTTGATATTCATGAAACTGGATTAGAAGCTTATCCAGAGTTTAAAAGAGCATAATTAAGGACATAGTATGAAAAAAATAGAAGTTATAATTAAACCTTTTAAATTGGAAGATGTAAAAGATGCTTTAGTTGAAGCAGGAATTACAGGTATGACTGTTTATGATGTAAAAGGTTACGGAAGACAACAAGGACACTCAGAACTTTATAGAGGTGCTGAGTATGTGGTTGATTTTTTACCAAAAATTAAAATTGATATCGTGGTAAAAGATGAGATGGTTGATTCTATTATTAACACAATTGTAAACTCAGCAAAAACTGGGAAAATTGGAGATGGAAAAATATTTGTTTCATCTTTAGATGAGGTTGTAAGAATTAGAACTGAAGAGAGAGGAACTGAAGCAGTTTAACTCTTCTCATGAAGATTATGACGAAGAGATAAACTCTTCGTTGTATAAAAAATATACAGAAAAAAATTACCATTCTATTTAATATACTGTTATAATTTTAAAAAAACAAAGGAAAGATTATGACAGTTGAATCTATATCTTATATAATAGACACTCTTTATGCTATCTTTGCGATGACACTAATTATTTTTATGGTTCCTGGGTTTGCTATGCTTGAAGCTGGAATTGTAAGAACAAAAAATGTTACAGCCGTATTAACTATTAATACACTGATTTATGCAGTTGCCTCAATGGCTTTTTTATTGTTTGGTTATTCACTTGCTTTTGGTGAATTAGGAAGCGATTCTATGAGTAAATATGCTGCTTTCTTATTCCAAATGGCTTTTGTTGGAAAAGTAATTAATATTATGAGTGGTGGAGTAAGTGAAAGAGCAAAAGTTATTCCATTAACACTTTTTACAGTTATTATGGCTGCTGTTTTATATCCATTAGTTGTAAATGTAACTTGGGGAGCAAACTTTTTAGAAGGTACAGCTTTAGAGTTATCAATGTATGATTTAGCTGGTTCTACTGTTATTCACTCAACTGGTGGTTGGGCATTACTTGCAGCAATTCTAATAATTGGAGCTAGAAAAGGAAGATATACAAAAGAGGGTGGAATAAGAGTAATTCCTGCTTCAAATATTCCTTTAGTAACTCTTGGTGCATTTTTATTATGGATTGGATGGTTTGGATTTAATGGTGGAAGTGTAGGTT
>OBMA010001537.1_pt1 | contig 14121 bp, 13 predicted proteins | sample 1539141 | NCBI WGS metagenome assembly OBMA01 (sample SAMEA3991484, study PRJEB22521) | metagenome | biome: anthropogenic terrestrial biome; feature: sewage plant; material: raw primary sludge | place: Sweden | collected 2012-09-26 | reverse complement strand
GAGCTTTCTCAGCCTGATTATGAAGAGCTTTTTATGAAAATAAATGACATGAAGAACGGCGAAGAGAGTGATACGCTGGTCATAGTGATGAAATCGCTTTTAAGAGATATGGTATCGCATATTTATAAAGGATTTCCCGGAATGTACGAATATTTCAGTCCGGAAGCGGAGTCGCTTGCAAGGCGGTTGAATAACGTGTCGGACGTAAGATATCTGAGAAATGTGCTGGTGTGATCTTTTATGTTGTCGATAACTATTGTGTTTTGATGCGAGTATCAAAAGTAGCAATTATGTTATGATGTTATGAATTGATCTGTACACTCGCATTATGTGATTGGAAAAAAAGATGAGATATAAAAATATTATCTGGGACTGGAACGGCACATTATTTGATGATATTGACGCATGTATGGCGTCCATGGATGAACTGCTGGAAAGATACGGACTTGCAAAGATAGGAAGTAAAGCAAGATACAAAAGTATATTTGGTTTTCCGGTACAGCAGTATTATTCAAAGCTCGGATTTGATTTTAGTGTGACTCCATTCGAGACTTTGGCGCATGAGTATATCGCGTTATATGAGGAAAATCAAAAGCAGTCTAAGCTTTTCTCGGGTGCGTCAGGTGTGCTTGAAGAAATAAAGAATAGTGGGATAGATCAGCATATTATTTCGGCATCTAAGCAGCAGACTCTTCTGCATCAGATGTCCAGGTTCGGAATTATCCCTTATTTCACAAGTATTAACGGACTGCAGGATGATTTTGCGGTAAGTAAAGCGGATATCGCAAAAGCTCTGGTTCTCAAGATTGGACGCGGCACCGTCTTTGTCGGCGATACGATTCATGACTGGGAAGTAGCCGATGCGGCAGGATGTCCCTGTATCCTCATAGCAAATGGACATCAGGATAAGCAAAGGCTTATCGGCACGTCAGCCACGGTCATAGATAATATCGATCAGCTGGTAGAAAACTTAATTCAGATGCATCAATAGCAAAAGTCATGGACAGGATGAGGCAGTAGAAATATTAGATAAACACTGGAAGGGAGACAAACATTATGAATGAAGTACTGAAAGCTATCGAAACAAGAAGAAGTATCAGGAAATTCAGCAGCAAAACCGTGAGCAGAGAAGATCTGGATGAGATCCTTAAGGCAGGAACATATGCGCCAAGCGGCTGTGGCAGACAGCCTGTCATTTTTATCGCTGTGACTGATAAGGAGACAAGGGACAAGTTATCAAAGATGAACGCGCAAATCATGGGAAAAGATACTGATCCGTTTTATGGCGCGCAGACAGTGATAATCGTACTTGCAGATAAGTCGGCACCCACATATGTATATGACGGTGCACTTGCAATGGGAAATCTGATGCTTGCCGCTCATTCACTTGGGATAGGAAGCTGTTGGATACACAGGGCAAAGGAAGAATTCGAAAGCGCAGAGGGCAAAGAACTCCTTAAGAAATGGGGAGTAACTGGCGACTATGAAGGTATTGGACACTGCATCCTTGGGTATGCCGACGGAGAAGAACCAGCGGCGGCTCCACGCAAAGCGGGAACAGTAATAAATATCTGAGTAAGTATAGATATTATTAGGGAGCATGTCGGTCAGGAATTTTTGACCGGCATGTTTTTTGTATTGTATTTTGAAGAACTACACAATTTGCACGATTACAATATTGAAGAACTACACAAATTGAGCAATTATTATATTGAAGAACTACACAAAACGCGGCATATACTTATTGAAGAAATACATAAAACGTGATAGCATATAGTAAATCGGAGGGTTACATATGTATTTCAAACGTAAAGCATACAACAGGTTAATAGAGTGGAAAGAGAAGTATGCAGACAGGTATGCTGTGATTCTTGAGGGTGCAAGGCGTGTCGGCAAATCTACGATAGCAAAACAGTTTGCAGAGAATGAGTACAGGTCATATATTATTATCGATTTTTCAACAGTATCCAAAGAGGTAATGTCATGTATGGATGACATTAATGATCTTGATGTATTCTTCTTGCGGATTCAGGCTGTTACTGGAATCAGCCTCTATGAGCACGAATCGGTGATCATATTTGATGAGGTGCAGCTATATCCCAAAGCAAGGCAGGCAATCAAACATCTTGTAAAGGATGGCAGATACCAATACATTGAGACAGGATCTCTTATTTCCATAAAGAAAAATGTAAAGAATATTCTAATACCTTCAGAGGAAATGAAAATTCAGGTCTATCCGATGGACTACGAAGAATTTTGTGACGCAGCGGGGGCGGACTATTCAATACTTGAAAAGATATACAAAAATCATAAAAGCATTGGTCAGCAGGTTAACAGGAAGCTTATGCGCGACGTAAGAATTTATATGGCGGTGGGAGGAATGCCGCAGGCGGTAGAAGCATATGCTGATGGTAAAAATTTCGCGGAGATAGATCAGATTAAGCGTCAGATCATTGGTCTTTATGAAGAAGATTTTAAGAAGATAGATCCTTCCGGCAGATTATCGGCGATGTATCATTCAATACCATCACAGCTTTCAAAAGATACGCGAAGATATAGGATATCTGCCGCGACAGGAAAGAGAAAAACTTCGAGAGATGACAGATTAATATATGATATGATCGATTCCAAAACGGTTCTGCCTTCCTACAATTCTACAGACCCACGAGTAAGCATATCAAATACTAAAGATCTCGATAGTTATAAATTATATCTGGCAGATACAGGGCTTTTTATCACGCTTATGTTTATAGACAGACCGGTAACAGAAAATGAGATATATGCAAAACTGATGGCTGATAAACTTCCGGCAAATCTAGGCTATCTGTATGAAAATCTTGTTGCTCAGATGCTGACTGCATCAGGTAGAGAACTTTATTATCATACGTGGAATAAAGATGAGAGCACACATTATTATGAAATTGATTTTCTGATAACTCGTGGTTCAAAGATATCTGCAATAGAAGTAAAGTCATCGGATTCATTCAGACATGAGTCGTTATCGGTGTTCATGAAAAAATATTCGAAAAATATCAGGGATTGTTATATCATTTCCCAGAAAGACATTGATAAAAAGGATAGTATTACGTATATGCCGGTATATCTGACACCGTTTATAGCCTTTTCTTGACTAGTGCATATAGCATGTTACATTACCGCAAATATAATCGGCGAAATGCCACTAGCTGCCAAAACACCGAAAAATAAAATGCCAAAGCGCCGAAAAATAAAATGCCAAAACGCCGAAAAAATCTCTGGCGTAAAAGTTATGTGATTTTTAGTTCGATTATATTGCAAATTATGTGACAAATAATGTGACAGATTATGTGATATCAGCCGGAATCATATCTCTGTATTCGTTGAAGAGGGGACTTTCTAAAATGAAGATATTCTGTATGAGTGATATCCATGGGTGTCTCGCGGCATTTAACGCGGCGCTTGACAGAGTTGTGGGGAGTCTAAAGAAAAAGAACACGAAGCTTGTTCTATTAGGAGATTATATTCATGGAGGAGCTGATGCTGATGATATCGGAGTTTTAGACAGGGTCATCAGCCTTCAACGCCAGTATGGAAATGATAAGGTGATAGCCTTAATGGGAAATCACGAAGAGCTCGTACTGTTAGGGGAATCGCCAATCAGCTATTCGGCGGACATATCTGATGAAGAACAGGTCAAGTACGTTCGCTGGATGAAAAAACTTCCCAGATTTTATACTGAAGGAAATACGATATTTGTTCATGCAGGGATCGACGAGAAAGCAGGCGACCTGTGGAAATGCGGTACGGGCGACGAAATATTTGTCGGCAAGTTTCCTGCGGAAACAGGACAAATCGAAGACCTTGACATGAAAGTCGTTGCAGGTCATGTCGGAACAGCGGAGATATCAGGCAATCCGGAGTTCAACGACATCTATTTCGATGGTGCCAGTCATTACTATATAGACGGCACGACGGTACGCAGCGGCAAAATTCCTGTCCTGATGGTTGATACAGCTGCTGATAAATATTACAGCGTAACAGAAACCGGCGATCAGCTTATATTGCCTTATGATGCGAAGGCATGAGAAAGCAGTGAAACCAAAGAGCAAAACTGCACTTTTGACAAAATAGCGCAATTTAGCCATGCATTTTTGACAAAACACAGCATTTTAACGTTGCACTTTTGACAGAGCAAGGTTACGATGTATTTATAAAGGACAAGATTGTTCGGTAAATATATCGGAAATAATTTCGGTGTAGATACAAATCGAAGGTGCATACATGGAATTACAGAGAAGAATAAGCAGTCAGATCAGGGATTGGTATGAGAATAGCAGTAAAGCGCTGTTGATAAAAGGAGCAAGGCAGGTCGGAAAGACGCATGTCATACGAACCACACTTGACACGATCGGATGCGATTATATAGAATTTAATCTGATTGAAACTCCTGAAGCGGCTAATATACTAAAAGAAGCTTCATCAGTCGACGAACTGATAATGGGGCTCTCAACGTTAACAGACAAACAGTTTATCAAGGGAAAAACAGTCATTTTTATAGATGAAGTTCAGAAGTATAAGGAAATGGTCACAAGAATCAAATTTCTTGTGGACGAAGGGAGTTTCCGCTATGTACTTAGCGGATCGTTATTAGGGGTAGAGATATCGAATCTCGAATCAGCACCAGTGGGGTACCTGACGACATATGAGATGTATCCTCTTGATTTTGAAGAGTTTTTGCAGATCACAAACATTTCCCAAGAGGTTTTGAATCATCTGAGGCAAAGTTTTGCCAATAGAACACCGGTAATGGAAACGATAAATAAAAAGATGCTTTCGTTATTTGACCAATATCTTGTAGTGGGCGGAATGCCAGAAGCGGTAAGCAGATTTGCTGCAACGTACAATGTTAATGATGTATTGTCGATCCATAAGGATATCATAGATCTGTATAAGCTTGATTTTACACAGTATGAGACTGAAGATAAAAGATTGATGCTTTCAAATATATATGAGCTTGTTCCGGCGGAACTGCTTAAACAGAATCGTCGTTTTGCCGTGACTGATATAAAAAAAGGACTTCATTTTGAACGTGTAGAAAGTTCGTTCCTGTGGTTACAGAATGCGGGTGTCGTGATATCTGTATATAATGCGACGGAACCGAGAACACCACTTAAGCTAAAAGAAAAACAGAGTCTTTTTAAACTTTATCTTTCGGATGTAGGGATGCTGACATCAATATATGGAATGGATACAAAGACGAAGATCCTAAGTAAGGATAAGCATCAAAATGGCGGCGGGTTATATGAAAATGCCGTGGCAAGTGAACTTGCAAATAGGGGATTCTCTTTATATTATTATAATTCACGTCGTTTGGGAGAACTTGATTTTGTTGTTGAATATCAGGGGAGATCTTTGCCGATCGAAGTAAAGAGTGGCAAGGATTATACGGTTCATTCGGCATTGAGCAACTGTGTAAATAATCCGGAATATGATATAGATGAAGCTTTCGTTTTTGCTGACTGTAATGTTGAGAAAAAGGGAAAGATCACTTATTTGCCTATTTACATGACGTGCTTTATGGAGAAGAATGATCTAAAAGATCACATTGTCACCCCGATAGAGTTTTGACCCGGCTGACATTATGAGAAAAAATGAGATGATTCGGGAACTGAAAACCTTTGGCATACTGTGGAGCACGCAGTCCCTGTCGCAGCTTGGAAGCGAAATGACATCATTTGCGCTTACATTGTGGCTGTACGCGAAAACCGGGTCAGCGCTGCAGACGGCGCTATTGTCGATATGTTCGTACACGCCGTATGTGCTGATGAGCATATTTGCGGGAGCACTCAGCGACAGGTGGGATAAGAAGAAAGTCATGCTTGTCTGCGATACGCTTGCGGCAGTGTGTTCTTTGTCGATCTTATTTCTCATGAAAAATAATATGCTGATGCCGGTTCACATGTATATTCTTAATGCGCTGAACGGGCTGATGAACACTGTGCAGCAGCCGGCGGGCGATGTGGCGATGACGCTTATAACGCCAAAGAAGTATTACCAGAAGACGAGCGGGATGAGGTCATTTTCACAGTCGCTAGTAACGATACTTCATCCGGTGTTCGCAACTACGCTTTTTGCATCGTTTGGGCTGGAGACGGTCATCTACGTCGATCTTGCGACATTTGCAGTGGCTTTTATCGCACTGCTGTTTTTCGTGGATATACCCGATGTACATGATGCGGTGAAAAGCAGTGAGAAATCTGAAGAAGCTGAGAATGTTCTAAACGCTGAGGCTGACAGCGGATCAGCAAAGAAAGAATCAGTTCTTGTGCAGCAGGCAAGGGTATTAAGTACCTTAAGGAAAATAGGATGATATTTGATCTTATCCTGTTTCTTGCCGGTGTAAACCTTGTTGCATCCGCATTTGACGCGGTTCTTCCGGCATTTATCCTGCCGAGAGCAAATGGAGGGAACCGGGTTCTGGGAATCGTCACTTCATGCGCCGGCATAGCGACACTTGTCGGGAGTCTTATAGTGACAGTCATCCCGGCACCGAAAGACAGGATAAGAACGATCGTTGTAACGATGCTATTTTCGCTCAGCATTGAGAATATCCTGATATCTCTCAGCAGATCACCGCTTGTGTGGTGTATAGGTCAGGTTCTGGGATGGATATTTGTTCCGGTCATGAGTGCGAATCTTGATGTTATACTTCGTACGACAATACCTGTAGATATGCAGGGCAGGGTCTATTCATGCAGGAACACGTTTCAGTTTTTTACGATTCCGGTCGGATTCTTCCTTGGCGGATTGTTCGTAGATAGGGTTTGCGAACCGTTTATGTCAGCGCAGAATGGCAGCTCTATTCTGAATGTGATGTTCGGCACAGGGAAAGGATCGGGCGCGTCGATGGTCATGTTCATGCTGGGCATCGCAGGAACCCTGATATGCCTTATTTTCGGGAAGATACTAGACAGATACAGGTATGAAGAAGCTGACGGGATGCGCAGAAAGTAAAGATATGATAGAATCATAAATGTAAAATGCAAAGATTATGAGTAAAGAAACAGGGAGACTGACCGTCTTTTTTAAGGATCCGTTTTGGGTGGGATATTTGAACAGGTTTCGGAAAATAAGATGTCGGTCTGTAAAGTGACATTAGGCAGGAGAAGCGGAAGGAAAAGCACCGAGGACACTAGATCGAGAAGCGGAAGAGAAGCATAGTGGATGATGGCTCCACAGGGGATAACATGAAAAGTTTGAAGTATATTTTAGCAATATTAACTGTCGCAATCGGCTTTTTGTTTATCTGCCCGGTAGATGTTCATGCGGCAGGTAATGATGTAGTGATGTTGAGTGATGGAGAGTATTTTTCGCCATCATATTATGCGGCGAACAATCCGGATGTTACAGATGCATTTGGCACAGATCCTGAGATATTGGCACAGCACTATCTGATAAACGGCAGATATGAAGGAAGACTGCCGATTTCTATTGAAACAGCAAAAAATTATATTATTCTGATGACTAATCAGTTAAGAGCAGAAAATGGGCTTCCGGCACTTGTAGAAGATCCGGCTCTAGACAATATAGCAGATGTAAGAGCATCAGAAGAAGTATCAGCCAGCAGGATGGATCATTATAGACCGGACGGAACATCATTCAGAACGGCATATACTGAAAATGGAAACTGTATTACATCATGTGGCGGAGAGAATCTTGCAAGATATGGAACACTACAGCAGGTTATTGATCTTTGGATGGATTCCGGCAGTCATCGGCAGAATACGCTGTATGCGGATTATACGAAGATTGGAGTGGGCATAGCACAGAAGACTTCGACGGATGGTTTACGAGAGGCAACGCAGTACTGCTATTCACAGGAATTTGCAAAGTAAAAGAACAGGTGCGTTGTATATCAGCGCACCTATTCTTTTTTTAAGAAACTATTTTCGTTTTTAAGTTTAACAGTTTTGATAAAATATCTTGCGTATCGAATCAGTCAGTCAACAAGAATCCCATATATGCGGGAAGCGTCAGGATGTTGCCGGAACGACCGATATCTATACTTTCTTTCCAATAAGAGAATGTATTTTTTCAACATTCCAAAATTCGTTTGGCCAAAAGAATTCCTGATCTTTACGTTTCTTGTAGATACGGAAGGGCGTTTTTGAGTTGTCGTAAATGTGAATGATGTCACATAAGTCGACCAGCTGCGGAATCCTTGTAAGTGATTTGTGATACCGAGAAATGATTTTGTCCTCAGGGACATCATGACCGCCGTCATCAGTTCTTGAACGAACGCGGATAATATTAATCTCAGGATCTTTAGTGAGAACATAAATGCAACGAATAAAATAGCCCTGTTTTTTTGCCTTTTTTAATAGATTAAGATTTCGATCAGTTGAGAGAACTGTTTCAAATATAAAGTCTTCATGATTCATAAGAGCATTTTCACGAAGTGATTCGGCTTTTTGGGCAGCATCTAAATCAGAGCATCCAGTGCTCGCTTTTATATCATCAGCATTTATGTATTTCTTTATGCCATTTACATAAGCAATTTTGAATATGGTACTTTTCCCAGAGCCATTTGGTCCTGCAAATACGATTACTTCAGGTTTGTGTTCTTCAGGCATATTCTTTCCTTCCATCAGGATATTCAAGATACGCTTTTCCTGTTGCATCATCATATTTTGCGATAGGAACTTTTTTTATTTTCTTTTTTTCGTTTTCAAGTTCAACAGCTTTGATGAAACGTTCAGTAAGTTCATCATCAGGAATACCTAACGTAGAATCTAATTCATTTCCCATAACAAACTCCTTTCAAGCAGTTTTACGTATGCATTCGGAATACATGTTTTATGCGATAGGTCATGCATATACAGGGCTCGGTGGTAAAATATTATTGTTATCTTACATTGTATTATATCATGGGAAAAGCACCTAAAACATTATATGACGAAAAATGCTGTTTATAATTCACATTTTTTAATGCTATGGTGTGGGTGTTAAAAGTAGTCATTTTGTTATGATGCTACGAATTGCTTTACGCATTATGTTCGAACTGCATATTGTAGTATCTTGCGTATATGCCGTTTTTTGCAAGAAGCTCGTCATGCGGACCGCGCTCTTTAATGCCGTCGGTGTCGATAACTATGATCTCGTCGGCGTTTCTTATTGTTGAGAGACGATGCGCGATAGTGATCGTTGTCCTGCCATGCGCAAGCTTGTCGAGGCTCTTCTGTATGTACTGCTCACTTTCATTGTCGAGGGCGCTTGTTGCTTCATCAAGGATCAGTATTGGCGGGTTCTTGAGAAAGAGGCGCGCTATAGAGATACGCTGCTTCTGTCCGCCGGAAAGTCTTGTTCCGCGTTCACCGACACGAGTGTCATATTCGTGCGGCAGTCCCATTATGAAATCATGTATATCGGCGGCTTTTGCGGCAGCGATGATCTCTTCATCAGATGCGCCGGGCTTTCCGTAAGCTATGTTGTCACGGACTGTGCCGTCGAATAGATAGACGTCCTGCTGAACCATTCCGATCGACTGTCTAAGGCTTTGTTGAGTAAGTGTGCGGACATCTTTTCCGTCAATGCAGACACTGCCGCCGGTAACATCATAGAATCGCGGAAGGAGAGAGCAGAGAGTACTTTTACCGCCGCCGGAAGGTCCTACCAGAGCGACTGATCTGCCGGCATCCACATGAATATTTATATGTTCAAGAACAGATTCTTCATCATCATATCTGAATGAGACATCCTTATAGTCTATGACTCCGGTGACATCTTTAAGCACTGCAGCATCTGGTGCGTCTTCTATTTCCGGCATCGTATCTATGATCTCTTCAAAGCGTCTGAATCCGGAGATACCCTTCTGGAGCTGCTCGGTGAATTCGACAAGGACATCGATCGGGTTTATGAGAATGCTTATGTATAGCGCGTATACTGCAAGGTCAGATGCGGTGAGACTGCCATGGGCGATAAAATATCCGCCGGCCGAAAGTACGGCAACGTACAGAAGACCCTGGAAAAAGTTATTTCCCGTAAAGAAGATGGCCATCTTTTTGTATTTATACTTCTGTGATTCAAGGAAGTCGAGGTTGCCCTCTTCAAACTTCTTATGTTCTATATCTTCATTGGCGAACGATTTTACAACGTGTATTCCGGAGAGCGAATCCTGCAGTCTTGAATTTATGACAGCGATCTTCTTCCGGTTGTCCAGAAATGCCTTACCACAGGCGGCGTTCTGATAGATGCTTGTTATCGTCATGATGATAACGATAATGCCAAGTATCAAGGTGAGAGGGACGCTTATCTCTGCAAGGAGTATGAAAGATCCGATGATCTTGACAAGTGATATAAAGATATTTTCCGGACCATGGTGCGCAAGCTCGGAGATCTCGAATAAGTCTGACACGAGGATGCTCATCATCTTGCCGGTGTTGTGATGGTCATAATAGGAAAATGAAAACTTTTCGTATTGGTCAAATAGATCCTGGCGCATCGTGCTTTCCATCTTAGCGCCCATCACGTGTCCCTGATATGTCACGTAGAATCTGCATGCAGAGCGGATGACGTAAAGCCCGAACAGTGCTGCAGTAAGCTTTAGGAGCCCTGCGAGTATCACATTTCCCGGCTGCATAAAGAATGTTGATGACAATATGCGAAGCAGCTGCGGGAACGCGAGATCTATGGCGCTTGTCACAAAAGCGCAGAATAAGTCGAGTGCAAAAACGGCTTTGTATGGTTTATAATATGCAGCGAATTTCTTGAATAATCTCACTTTATTTCTCCTGAATCACATCGAAAGTCACATCAAAAGTCACATCAAAAGTCACATCTTTAGAAGAGTGTTGAATCCTGTCACATTTAGTATATCCATGACATTATCTGATATACCTGTGGCACTGACATTTCCCTGACCGACATCTTTGACCATATGCATGATCACACGAAGACCGGTTGAAGAAATATATGTGAGCCGGTTCATATCAAGTCTGATCGAGTCAAAACCCAATCCGCCAAGTTTATCATAATAAGTCTGAAAATCTGATGAGCTGAGGCTGTCAAGACGCCCGGACATATTTAGGATCAGCTGTCTGCCTTCTGCGTCACGTGAACATTCAAAGTCACCGGCTTTTAGAACCGTCGGTGCATTATCGTTATTTGAAGGGCGCATTATCCAGATGCTTTTGTCTTTTATCTTATTGCGAATCTCAGAAGCTTTCTGGCTGCCGAGCGTATAGAGTGCATCAAATCTTCTATCGTCAGGAAGGATGGGAACTTTTTCAACGTCAAAACCGAAACTTCTGAAGAATTTTTCCTGTTCATCAGGTGTTCCGTTATAAGTCTGATCGATGATAGCATTCGGGGAATCTTTGTACAGTTTTCTAGCGGCTTCGATCAGCTTCTGAAGATCGATACCCATAACGATAGGAGCGATATCAAGGTACACAGGAATTGCTTCCGGGTCTGGAGTGATCTAGCATCCGCCGTGTTCTTTAAGAAGCGCAGAGATGCTCTTAAGCATGCTTTCACGTTCATATTTTTGAAGATACATAAGAAGGCTCATGTTGATGATACAGAGGGATCCGTCGAGATCCTGAGCCGATTTGATCATCGAAGCGTCATTTGTTACATCGACGCTGCAGAGCTTTGTGCGGCCGTTTGTGTACTGCGTGACGAATGGCTGCATCTTCTGTACGACTAACGGTTTGTCACATCCGCGATATGAGAAATTGTTACGATAAAGTCTCAGAAAAGTCGGATAGAATCCGCTTGTGAGATCGAAGATATTTTTGCATCCTGATCTTTCAGCGGCATCGATGAGCGCTTCGTAACGTATGCCGGTTGAGATCGTGTTAACCTTAAGCTGGCGTTCATATCCGGGAGTTTTGTTTTTGATCTTCGTCTTATTTAGACCGAGTACGTTATTAAGCTCAACGGCTTCAGGAATCGATGCGGCACTTAACCACAGAAGTCCCTGAATCTCAGTGCTTAGAACGGGATCAACCTGATCGTTCATATTATCGTTCATGATCATTCCTCCGCAAGATGTTCATTCTTGAATTATGTGGTATAAAACTACTGAATTTTCTGCAGAAAAGTGTTTACGCCAAGGAAGCGATAATAGCCGTTCCGCTTACATCATAATAGCAAACGGAAGGGATAATATCAACGAAAGAAGGTTTATACCTACTTGACTGGAATATTGCTGCTTTTGACACCCACATCATTGAGCTTTTTATTTTTTACAGAGAAATAGAACACCAGGAAAATAATAGAAAACAGCGATCCAAGCGGCGACGCAAATCCCATCGGAAACATAGTATCCGGGAACATGCTGCTTAGCAGGAAAGCAGCAGGAATGCGGACTGCAAAGATTGCAAGTGTGTTATGGATAAACGTGACCAGCGAATTGCCGATTCCGTTCAGGTATCCGTTAAGCGCAAAAGTCACTCCTACAAGAATACAGTCGATCGAGTAAGAACGTATATACTCCCCGGCATATTCGATGACGCGCGGATCCTTGGTGAATATGGATGTCAGTATATCAGGAATCGTCCAGGAAATAAGGCACATCAGTGCTCCAAATCCGGCAGTTACTACGATAGAAAAAATAATGCATTCATGGATACGGTCATATTTGTGAGCGCCACTGTTCTGTGCAGTGAACGTGGATACGGCTGACATCATGGACGACGGAACCAAAAACATGAATGAGATAAGTTTCTCAACGATCCCGACGGCAGAAGAAGCTTCGAGTCCTCTCCTATTTGCCACAAGAGTAAGTATCATAAATGAGATATTGATCAGGGTATCCTGCATCGCGATCGGAAGCCCGACTGCAAATATCTTTTTCGTGCAGTAGCCATCGGGTGCAAAAGGAAAGTGGCAAGAGTCTGAATCCGGATGTTCTAATGTAATTCGGCTGGAACCTGAATCAGGGTGCTCTAATGCGATTCGGCTGGAGGCCGATTCCAGACGCCGTAACGCAATTAAGCTTATCAGCGCGCTTACAGCCTGAGATGCGGCAGTTGCAACCGCTACTCCGGCAACCCCGTTATGGAGCATTCCGGACAGGATGAAATCGCCAACGACGTTGCATAGTCCGGAGATACCAACTATCTGCATAGGTGTTTTCGAGTTGCCCATTCCGCGCATGATCGCGGCATTTACATTGAACATGACAATGAATGGTATTCCTATACTGCAGATATGGATGTATGTCTTAGTCTCAGCAAGTGCTTTCGCAGGGGTCTGCATCCATACGGCTATGGTCTGTCCGTTTAAGAGCATCAGCAGAGTGAGCACAAATGAAAGAATGATCAGGATCCATACGGAACTCTGAATTGTCTTTTTGATCATAGCTCTATCATTTTCGCCGGACGATCTGCCGATCAGGACGGTAGTTCCCATCGAGATCCCGACAACAAAACTGGTGATGAGCTGCATTGCCTGAGAGCCGATGCTCACAGCGGATACAGCCGATGTCTGACAGAACTTTCCGACGACGAACAGATCGACAGCACCATATGCTGCCTGCATTGCGTACGAAATAAAAAAAGGAACCGCAAAAGATAAGAGAACTCTTTTGACATTTCCTTCTGTAAGATTAGTGCTTTCCATAATGACCTCCGATCAAAATCTGAAAGTGAATACGACTTCTTAGGGTTCTCGTCCACCTTGAATCATTTTGATACGATAAGATCTTGACAAGACTGCTGCAAGTGCGCGAACCATACTGTTTTGCGGGCTCACGGTATATGCATTATGGGTATTATAGACCAATTTGAGATAAAGTCAAACTTGCAATAAGGCTGCGCTTTACCATGTCATTGGTATGTGCTAGAATCACTTTCGTTGACCTATGAACAGCAGATTTCGAAAACTTTGATGCGCATATGAGATCTTTAGTGATTATGAGGCGGGAAATGAAAAGGGCTCTTTTATTTAACATGACAGCAGCAGTGATATGCGCCGGAATGCTTGCGGGTTGCGGAAGCACCGCAGAGAATGCGACAGTAGCTGATAAAGGCGGAGCAACACAGGCCATCGGCAAACAGCCTGGCCAGAACGCGGTCGAGGTGGCCAAGCGGGTGGAGGCGCGGGTCGAGAGTTTGCAGAACCGGCTGATCCCTGCCG
>OBMA010001536.1_pt1 | contig 14126 bp, 16 predicted proteins | sample 1539141 | NCBI WGS metagenome assembly OBMA01 (sample SAMEA3991484, study PRJEB22521) | metagenome | biome: anthropogenic terrestrial biome; feature: sewage plant; material: raw primary sludge | place: Sweden | collected 2012-09-26 | reverse complement strand
TTCCTGCCAGTAAAGATGCCTTTGCGATGGATAAGCGTCGATCCATAGAGGAAGTTTTAAGTTGTTTAAGCTTATCGTTCTGATCTGACATTAAACAAAATCCTTTAATCAGCAAGTCGCAGAATAATTAATTGTAGCGGATATTAACGTGTATTGGCGTATTAAAAAAGTTCAACATGCTTAAATAGGGTATGAATATGCTGAATATTTAATTCATTTTTCATATTTTACCAAGATGAACCGATACTTTCATGTTACCGGTTCAATTGCTAACGACAGTTACAGTACTTTTTTTAAGAAGGTCTATTTCAAAGGGGATAGTTGCCAGCTCTCTATTGGCCACTTACATATTAAATTGAATTTTAATGTTACTTTTTTGCTTTAACGTCGTTTTATTGTCTTGAATATACTGAAAAATCATGGCTTGAACAGTATCATGCTGAAAACCAAGTGAATAACCTTTTACAATGATAATACTCGGTAGGCTAAAAAATAGATATTTAGCATCGTCCTCAGTCGCTGTGGCATAAATGCCGTGTTGAATGAGAATTTCTTGGAAAAACTTTTTTTCATGTAAAACTTGAGTGGATAATGTGTCATTCCAATAATTTTGACGCATTGCCATTAAATTGTTGTGTTTATAACTCATAATGAAAGATTCGATGTTGAATTGAATGAGACTGTGTTCAATATAAGGGCATTTGTGCCGAATTCAATATAAAAATTGCAGTGAGTTTTTGATCTTTAGATTTCAACATGCTGTGATAGGAATCTGTAGATGATTACTGTACTATTCATAAAATAAAAGAATAGAATTTTAAATGAGTTATGTCGACAAGGGGAAGTCATGCGATTCGTATCAGCCATTTTCGGGTGTATCGTTGCTTTGGGGTCAAGTACAGCTTTTGCTGATGGATACTCGGCGGTATATACGCAGTGTTTAAATAATGCTTACGGTGATCTAGAGGTCACTAAAAAGTGTGTCAGTACAGAACAGGAAAAACAAAATAAGTTACTGAAACAGTATTATGAAAAGATTTTGGAAAATAATAGTCAACACACAACGAATATTAAACAACAGCGTCAGCTTTGGCAAAGTCAGGTTGAGCAGCGCTGTTATTCCGCACTAAAGAGTGATTTTGGTAAAACCAAACAGGCTAAATGCCAGTTAGAGATGACCATGAACCAAGTCGCTTATTATAAAAGTAAGCAATTAGGTCTGAGTTAATTGTGCATGAATGTCATGCAAGCGTTATAAAAACCAGTAAAACAAGGTATCATAAGGCGTTTAAAAATATCGACCTTGGAGAAGCCTTAAGTGGATCAACTGACCATTAGCCCTGAACATTTGCAGGAAGCCGCTGAAAACCTAACCACCATCCGCGATTTTATTCGTTTTGGTGTTTCAGCTCTACGTCAATATGATGCACATTTAGGTCAAGGTACGGAAGACTTTTTTGCTGAAAGTTCGGCTTTAGTGTTGCAAACATTGGCATTGGATTGGAGTGCGAATCCAGAAATTTTAGATGCAAAATTATTGCCAAGTGAAAAAGCAGAATTTATCAGTTTACTTGAACGTCGTATCAATGAAAAAGTGCCAACCTCTTATTTGTTGAATCTTGCTTATTTCTGTGACAAACCTTATTACGTGGATGAACGTGTGCTTATTCCACGTTCACCAATTGCAGAATTGATTAATCAGCGTTTTGCACCGTATTGCTTAGATGAAAATGGTCAAGTACGAGAAGCTTTAAATAATCTACCTGAGAATGCAAATCCTAAAATGCCACGTCGTATTTTAGATATGTGTACAGGTTCAGGTTGTATCGCAATTGCTTTGGCATATGCATTCCCTGAATCTGAAGTAGATGCCACTGATATTTCTAAAGAAGCTTTAGAAGTCGCTTCTATTAATGCTGAACATCACAATATGCAATATCAAGTTGCATTGATGGAATCAGACCTATTTGCAAAAATTCCTGCTGAAAATCAATATGACTTAATCGTGTCAAATCCTCCGTATGTGGATGCAGAAGACATGGCTGATTTACCTGCTGAATTTTTGCATGAGCCAGAACTTGCCCTTGCTGCGGGTCAAGATGGTTTAGATTTAGTGCGTAAAATGTTAGCGCAAGCGGCTGATTACTTGACTGAAGATGGCTTAATCGTGATTGAAGTCGGTAATTCTGAATGGGCAATGAAACAGAACTTTAATACTGTGGATTTCCATTGGTTAACTTTCCAAAAAGGTGGTTCAGGTATTTTTGCTTTAACAGCAGAACAATGCCGTAAATACCGTGATTTATTTGTAAAATCGGTTCAAGCATAAGGAGTTGTGAACATGGCAGGTAATAGTATTGGACAGCTGTTCCGTGTAACGACTTGTGGTGAATCTCATGGCGTTGGCCTCATGGCAATTGTCGATGGTGTTCCGCCAGGTTTAGAGCTTTCTGAAGCCGATTTGCAACACGATTTAGACCGTCGTAAGCCGGGAACGTCTAAATTTGCGACTCAACGCAAAGAACCCGATGAAGTTGAAATTATTTCAGGTGTATTTGAAGGTAAAACTACAGGTACATCCATTGGTTTACTGATTCGTAATACGGATCAGAAATCGAAAGATTATGGCAATATTGCACAAACCTTCCGTCCGGGTCATGCAGATTATACCTATACCCAAAAGTATGGCTTTCGTGATTACCGTGGTGGCGGTCGTTCAAGCGCGCGTGAAACAGCGATGCGTGTAGCGGCAGGTGCTATTGCCAAAAAATATCTTGCTGAAAAATTTGCGATTGATATTCGTGGTCATGTAACGCAAATTGGTACAGAAAAAGCAGAAAAATTGGATTGGGCAGAAGTTCCGAACAATCCTTTTTTCTGTGGTGATGTTGATGCCGTGCCTCGCTTTGAGGCTTTAGTGACTTCATTGCGTGAACAAGGCACAAGTTGTGGTGCAAAGCTTGAAATTGTCGCTGAAAAAGTTCCAGTGGGTTGGGGCGAACCAGTATTTGATCGTTTAGATGCCGACATTGCCCATGCAATGATGAGTATCAATGCGGTTAAAGGTGTTGAAATTGGCGATGGTTTTGCCGTTGCAGAACAGTTTGGTCATGAAACGCGTGATGAGTTAACAACCGATGGTTTCTTGGCAAATCATGCGGGCGGCATACTGGGTGGTATTTCATCTGGGCAAACGATTCGTGTGGCAATTGCTTTAAAACCAACCGCAAGTATTACTACACCGGGTAAAACCATTAATATTGATCGTCAAGATACTGATGTATTGACTAAAGGTCGTCATGATCCTTGCGTGGGTGTACGTGCGACACCGATTGCAGAAGCAATGCTTGCTATAGTATTGATGGATCACTTTATGCGTCATCGTGCGCAAAATGCAGATGTTGTTGCGCCGTTTGCACCGATTGAGCCGAAGTAAAAGAAAATTTTTCTTGGCTTGAACATCGTTAGGGAAGTATTCATCTATAGGCTTTAATAAAAAACCAGACCTTATGTCTGGTTTTTTATTTTTGAATTCGACCCAAGATCTGCTACATTTTAATTCACATTTTGTTAATCACAGATCAAAATCATAACAATGAAAAACTTAAGCTTGAGAATAGCAAATTCTTCAGATATTCAAAATTTAGTGATTCTTATCAACCAAGCTTATAGAACGAATAATGCTGCGAGTTGGACCAGTGAACAAGGTATTGTTGCTGGGGCAAGAATCAATGAGGAACAACTGCTTCATTTTTTGGCGCAAAAGAATGTGCGGCTATTTGTCGCTGATATTCAGGACAATCCACAACAAGGATTGCTTGGCTGTATCGGTTTAACTTTTCAACAAGATATAGTGGAAATCGGGACTTTTTGTGTTGCATCTGCTTGGCAGAATCAAGGCATTGGTCGGCAGATGCTTAAATATGCCGAAATGCATGCACAGGAAATATGTGCAAATTTAAAGTGCTATGAGATGTTTGTACTTGATGCCAGATCTGAATTAATTGAATATTATGAACGATGTGGCTATGTTAAAACCGCTTGCATCGAAAATTATCCCGTGAATGCAAATGTAGGCATCCCATTAATTGATTTAAAATTACAGCAGATGAAAAAACTGATCATGCAATAGATCTAAAAATGCTAGGTGAAAGGTTGTTGGGTAAAACTCAGGATCGATTTTTATTCAAGTGGGAAAATTATTAGTCTAAATAGGATTAGGCTTAGTTAACAGTTGAATCATTATAAGGTTTCAGAAATTATATGATCAGACGTTGCAATATGATATTGATTTCGACCATTACTTTTCGCTGTATATAGTGCGTGATCCGCTCGTGAAATAAAATCTGAAAGCTTGTCATTGAGATGAGGAATCATTGTCGCTACACCAACACTAATAGTCACATGTTTAGAAACAGTACTTTTAGGGTGGATAATTCCAATATTTCGGACTAATTCCATTAACTGCTGTACTTGAATAAGTGCTTGGTCTTTGTCTGTAACCGAGAACAATAGCAAAAACTCTTCACCCCCATCTAGATCGCCACTTCGTGAAGAAATTGAACCCAGTAAAATTGCGATACGTCTGAGGCATTGATCTCCTTGAATATGGCCAAGTGCATCGTTATATAGTTTAAAAAAATCGATATCAATCATCATGATTGTTATAGGTAACTTATGACGAATTGCACTTCTCCATTCATTTTCAAGGACTTCATCTAAGTAGCGTCGATTGGCCAAGCCCGTTAAAGAATCTTGTTGTGAAAGGATCGAAAGTTGTTGTGCTTGACGCATCAGTTCTAATCGATTTAGTTCAATCATACAATTCTGTAGATAGTTTTCCCGATGTTGTCGATCGGTAGCATAAGCTAAAGCCATGCCAAGGAAACTACTAAAAGTATACGTTCTATTTAAAATAGTCCAATCAATTGAACCGTTTAACCATGTGCTTATGCCTATGCCAATCAGACCACCACACCAACCTGCAATAATTGCAGTATAAAACCTCATGCCAACAAAGCCATAAATAATCACTACTGCATACATCATTGCAGCGTGAAAGAGCACGTTATTTTGACCTTGTTCTAATACGTTAATTAGGGTGAACGTCAATGCAACTGCACCTGTAGACCCAAGACAAACATAATAGTCAAACCACTTGTTCATAGCTGGAACGAAAGCAAGTAACCATGCGAAAAAAATAATGATGCCAACCCAACCATAATATACGATCCATTCAAAACGCATCTCAGCGGGTAATGCTTGATAAGTACCAAAACTTAAATATAGATATAATCCTAAAATGATAGGCGCACGAAAACGAAATTCATATGCAGCTTCATTTTTATACTGGTTTTTATAAACAACCTCTAATTCTTTAGGAAACCAAACTAAATTTAGCCCGCGAGAAATTAACAAGTCGATTTGTTCTTGCCCCAGTAGATTGGATGCTTTCAACTTCATTTTATCTCTCACCACTCCCAATATTTTTATAAATGTAAAAGAGAGATTGTTTTTTTGACTACGTTACACTGAATTAAATAAAATGTGTATTAGATTATAAAAGATTAATATAATTCTATTATTCAGAATTTTTCTGTATTCAATATTTAACTAATATAATCATTAAGCTTAATAAAATGTTATATAAATAGAAATAGTTACAATTTAAACAACAATGATTGTGTATTTATTGTATTTAGATAAAATCTAAAAATTAGCAATCATAGAATATGGTTGAATTAAGTCATACGAATAGGATGCATCGCAATGACTGCTATGAATCAATATGGAACAAAATTAGAAATTACAGCTCATTCGGAGTGGTCTCAAAAGTTTTGGGATGAACTTTTTCCTGCGAAAGAGCGAGTGAGTAAACACCCTTTATTTTTAGATATGGCGAATGGATCATTGAGTCTAGAATGTTTTCGTTCAACATTACTCAATTTTTATCCTTTAGTTGCTCATTTTCCATCTTATATGGCTGGTGCGCTTGCTAAAGCAACCTCATTTTCTTCAGATGGGGTCACAGATACGAGAAATTGGTTAATTCAAAATATTAAAGTTGAAGAACGTCATCTGTATTGGTATCAAGATTGGGCTAGAGGTTTTGGTGTAACAGCTGAAATGTTGAATGAAGTTAGACCACCTGCTGCAATGAATGCAGTGAATCATTTTTTATGGGATATTAATTTTAGAGGTACTTTAGCGGAAAGTATTGCTGCAACAAATTTGGCAATTGAATGGGCAACAGGGGACTGGACAATACAAGTTTATAAAGGAATACAAACTTATACAGAACATCCCGAAGTTAATATTAATAAGCGATCTTTGGCTTGGTTAAGAGCACATGCTCATTATGATGATTTACATCCGTATGAAGCAATGGAGCTGATAAAACGGTTGTGTGATAAAAATCCTGTCTTGCAGAAGAAAGCATTTTTAGCTGCACAAGAAGGTTTGGCGTATTATGAATTAGCGTTAGATGCATGTTACAAATTACGCTAGAAAGATTTAAAAACGGTCATTTAGAAGAAAACTGTGCCAATTGTTAGCTTTGAGAGAAAAGCATTATTTAAGATTAGATAATGCTTGATTTTACTCAGGTGGAAATATAAAAGTGATTGTAAAAGAATATCGTTATATTTTAAATGCTTACTACCTTATTCTTCTTGGTTTAATTTAATAGAAAAATATTGGGCGCTGCTCAAACAAAAAACAAGATTGCTATTATTTCAGCAAATTGCTCTTTTTGGATGCTTTGCAAATCACTTGTAGCTCTTAATTTTTTTTGGCCCGATTAAACTTCAATATAAGTGATGGAATGTAATTTTTACAAAGCTATCAAAAGTTAAAAAGTTGTTTTAAATATTTGATATTTATATATATTTAATAAGATCAAGTTGATTAACAAATATAATTAATTTAGTGTTCGCAAATGGTATAAAAATTGCTCATATTAGAGTAAGCAATTATTGCAGGAGAGATGTTCTTCTGTGAACACGCCGAAGGAGCAACGACCCCGGAAACTCTCAGGCAAAAGGACTGTAATAATTTTAAAAATCTGGAGAGAAGCATATAAAATATGCTCACCGAAGGGGATGGTCGGCGTTGAAAATTTTAGCGTCAAGATCGAAGCTCTCAGGTACCAATGACAGATGGGGCTCATAGAAATGCCAGTACATTTCAAGGGAGTGTCGTATGTGTCATATTGTCGTGATTGGATCGGGAATTACCGGTGTTACTTCTGCCTATGAGTTGGCAAAACTGGGTTATAAAGTTACCGTGATTGATAAACATTTATATGCTGCTATGGAAACATCGTTTGCCAATGGTGGGCAACTTTCAGCGTGTAATGCAGAGGTTTGGAATCAAAAATCTACGGTGCTAAAAGGCATGAAGTGGATGTTTAATAAAAATGCACCTCTGTTGCTGAATCCTTCATTTGACCTACATAAATATGGTTGGTTAATCGAATTCCTCGGTAATATTAAACACTATGAAGCCAATACGCGTGATACCGTAAAAATGGCCTTATTGGCACGTGAACGCTTATTTACCGTAGCGAAAGAAGAGGATATTCAGTTCGATTTAGAGAAACGGGGCATCCTGCATTTTTATCACAATAAACTGGATTATGAAGTCGCAACCAAGACAAATGCTTTACTGCGTGAAGGAGGACTAGAACGAAATCCAGTTACGCCAGAAGAAATTAAAAGTATAGAGCCGAGTTTAACGGGCGAATATTATGGTGGTTTTTATTGTCCTGGGGATGCAACAGGAGATATTCATAAATTTACAACAGGTTTAGCCAAAGCTTCTGAAAAATATGGCGTGAAGTATGTGTTTGGTATGGAAGTGAGCGATGTGCAGCATCATGCCAAAGGTGTTACGGTGCTTTATCATGCGAGTAATGAAAATGTGTTGTTGAATACTGCCACAGTGGAATCACTAGAGGCAGATGCTATTGTGGTTTGTGCGGGGGTTGGAAGTTACCATTTGGCAAATTTATTAGGTGATCGAGTCAATATCTATCCAGTGAAGGGTTATTCGATTACGCTTAATTTAAATGATCAGGATAGTGTCAAGCATGCGCCGTGGGTAAGTTTGCTTGATGAAAGTGCAAAAATTGTGACTTCGCGTTTAGGTGCAGACCGTTTAAGAGTCGCGGGAACAGCGGAATTTAATGGTTATAACCTTGATATTCGAGCAGACCGTATTCAACCACTGACAGATTGGGTAAATAAAAACTTTAGTATTAGCACTGAAAATGTCGTGCCGTGGGCCGGTTTACGCCCGATGATGCCAAATATGATGCCAACTGTCCGACGAGGTAAACGTGAACGCGTGTTTTATAATACAGGGCATGGGCATTTAGGTTGGACGTTATCTGCTGCAACAGCAGTGATGATTAGTCAGCAAGTGGCATCGCAGCATCCTATTTAATTGCATAGACACTAAAAAAGTGCAACGTGATGAGTTGCGCTTTTTTTTCCAGCTCAATTCAAGATATGATTGTCTAGGAATTTTCGTGAGATGTAAAATAATGAACAAAGTCTGTCCAGTGATTCTAAGGAAAAACAATAATATATTGGAAATTTTGCTTTTTAAACATCCGACAGCAGGTATTCAACTGGTAAAAGGTACGATTGAAAAGTCAGAACCAGTCTTTCAAGCAGCTATACGTGAATTGTATGAAGAATCGGGCATCGTTGTGGGAGAATCGCAATGTTATGATTGGGGATCACATCAAATAAGCAACCAAACATGGCACTTTGTTTTTTGTGATACTGCAAATCAAGGTTTAGAGGATCAATGGTGTTATGACACATTAGATGATTATGGGCATTGTTTTGAGTTTTTTTGGGAAAATGTGAATACATATCACGTGCTAGATTTACATTCCAAGTATGTACAGGCTCTAGATTTGATTAGGCAAAAAATGAAGCTTTATTTGCTTTAAGCAATAATAATATCGCTCATATTCAAGATAAATTTTTTGAATGTTGTGCAATTTCCAAGAAAAACAATGAGTGTATTCAACAAAATTAGTCATATACTCGATACACACCGACAAAACGTTCACAGCCTTTTTGCTTGGTTTTGACCGATAAAATTGCTTTATTGAAATTGAACTGATATTTGCAATCATGTTCATTATCTATAATTTCATCTTTCTTTTCTGTGGTTGTATAAGCCAAGAATGGAATGGTTTGAGTTTCTAATTTATTGTTCGGATTACGGTAGGCAATACCTTCAATTTTAATTTTATCTTTGGTGAGTTGGTGGACTTGTAAATGCACAGGTTGACTGGCAATTTTTCCATTTTCAAATTTTAAATAGTGATTGGTTAAACTCTGATTCAGTGATGTATAAAAATTAAGATCTTCAATGCGTAATTCAAATTGTTGTTTATAACAATCTAAACTTTTACATTGCTGTAAACGCTTAAACCATAAAGTATGTGTATCTTCTAATAAATGAACAGGTGCATCACTGACTAAAAAAGCAGTTATATAATGATTGCTTAATTTCTCTCGAGATTCTAAAAAATCTTCAGCGCAAATATTTTTCATTGACGATGTATTTGGGCGAGAGCAGTCAATTTCTTGAGCATAAGTCATGGTTGAGCACAAACAGCCAATACTGAATAATGTGCTTAATGTTTTAATGAGATTAATATCGGTATTCACCAGCATGATCGCTTATAATTTCACTATGTTGCGCTGATGTAACTATAGCGAAATAGAAAGCGTGAATACAACATTTCAATCATTTATTTCTTAAGGATGCTAAAAGTGGTCGCACAAATTCGAATTGGTCAGGGAATGGATGTACACGCCTTTGAAGAAGGTGATTTTGTAACTTTAGCAGGCATTAAAATTCCCCATACACATGGCTTAAAAGCCCATTCAGATGGTGATGTCGTGCTGCATGCTTTATGTGATGCGTTATTGGGCGCGCTAGCTTTGGGGGATATCGGGCAGCATTTTCCCGATACGAATGCGAAATTTAAAGGTGTCGATAGCCGAGTCTTACTTAAGCATGTCTATCAACTTATTTTGGATCGGGGTTATGTGCTAAATAATGCGGATATTACGGTCGCGTGCGAACGCCCAAAATTAGCCAAACATAATTTAGAAATGCGTCAAAGTATTGCTGATGTTTTGAATGCACATGTCACTCAAATTAGCATTAAAGCGACAACCACAGAGCAATTAGGTTTTACAGGACGTCAGGAAGGCATTTTGGCAACGGCAACAGTCTTGATTTCACATCAAGCAAAATGATTGGGATGGATGAGCGCCTGTTGTAATTCTTTGGTGGCTTTACGACCTTGCAGTTGTAAAGCGACCGCATGGATTAAGCCTGTCCATGTGTCATTTGGTTCCCAAATGCTATGCATTAGCTCTTGCGCCGTAGGCATATCTATATCCATATAATATTGACGATATAAATACATCAAACAACTGACATGATAATTTTTACTACAGTGCACCCAAACCATTTGTTCTTGTACTAAATGGGCAAGCATATCTAATATCAGTAAACATTGGTCATCAGATGGGGTTTCAGCAGAAATGGGCAATTGAATATAGTTTAAGCCTAAATTTAAACAAATTTTATCTTCATGAGTTAAATGCTGCTTTGCATCAGATAATCCCAAGTTCACAATGGTCGTGACACCGTATTCTTTAATCAGCTTTAACTGTTCAGCAGAAGGCTGAGCCGATGTGAATAGGTGTTCGTGAACAAACTGGAAATTTTCAATATGGCTTAATGCATTTTCAATTTCATTCATAAGATAAAACTTTTCCTAAGGTTAAAGTAGAAACGCCATCAATCAAGATGGCGTTTTAAATCTCTTAGCGATTTGGTAAAACGTCTTTGAGTGCTTCATGCATATCAAGTAGGGCTTTTTCAGTGGTTTCCCAATCAATACAGCCATCCGTCACTGATTGACCATATTCAAGATCATCCAGATTTTCAGGAATATCTTGACGACCACCTTTGAGATGGCTTTCAATCATAAGACCAACAATCGACTTGTTACCATCTAGAATTTGTTCTGTGATGTTTTTCAATACAAGCGGTTGTAAGTACGGGTCTTTGTTTGAATTGGCATGACTGGTATCAATCATGATTTTGTTGCTTACTTTAGCTTTGGCTAAAGCATTTTCAGCTTCTGCAACAGAACCTGCGTCATAGTTTGGTTTGCCATTGCCACCACGAAGTACGACGTGTGCATATGGATTACCACTGGTACGAATGACAGAAACTTGACCTTGGTCATTTAAACCGAGGAAGCTGTGACCATGTTTAACAGATTGCATCGCATTGGTTGCAACGGTTAAGCCGCCATCTGTACCATTTTTAAAACCAACAGGAGAAGATAAACCTGAAGACATTTCACGGTGAGTTTGGCTTTCAGTGGTACGCGCACCAATCGCTGACCATGAAATAAGGTCTTGATAATATTGTGGTGAGTTTGGATCGAGTGCTTCAGTGGCACATGGCAAACCTTTATTATTGAGTTCAACTAAAAGTTGACGACCAATACGAAGACCTTTTTCAATGTTAAAAGAATCATTCATGTCAGGGTCATTAATTAAACCTTTCCAGCCCACAGTGGTTCGTGGTTTTTCAAAGTAAACACGCATCACGATATAAAGCGTATCTTTAATTTTTTCGCTTAAAACTTTTAAACGATCTGCATATTCATGTGCAGCAACCGTGTCATGAATTGAGCAAGGACCAATGACCACAAATAGACGGTTGTCTTTACCATCAAGAATATTGCGAATGGTTTCTCGACCTTTTAAGACAGTTTGATAGGCATGTTCAGTCAGAGGTAACTCTTTTTTTAATTCAGCAGGAGTTACAAGAGGCTGAATGCTTTGTACATTCACGTCATCGATGTCAGATTGTGTAATAGGATTTGACTGTAGTGTATTCATTGCCGTCACTGGTTTGATCATACAAGAGTTTTTTTAGTAGCCTGAATATAACACGATTTAAGCGGTGAGTTGCTATACAAAACACCAATAAATCCGTGAAAAAAACCAATTAATCGCATAGATAGTTTAACCGTTGTTCGATTTTTCAACAGTTAAAATCATAGCAGTTGTTGGTTTTTCAACAGGTTTTACTTTTACTGGATGAAGGATGAAGTTAATACCTAATGCGAATAAGGTAATGCCTAAAATTTTACGGATAATTTTTTCAGGTAAGCGTGAACTAATTAAAGTGCCCACCACAATAGCAGGGATTGAACCCACTAATAACCAACCGAGTAAGTGTAAATCTACATTACCCGAGCTCATATGTCCTAAGCCTGCAACTAAAGTTAAAAGTACGGCGTGTACCACGTCAGATCCAATAATACGAATCATGGGTAAATTTGGAAACATGAGTACTAATGCCATAATACCAAATGCACCCGCACCGACTGATGATAAAGTGACAAATACACCCAATACGATGCCCATAATCACGATATAGGCGCGTTTATCTTTGGCACTAAAGTTAACTTTTTCTAAATCTTGTGTCATATCCAGTGTTTCATTCTTACGAAACTTGTTAAAGAAGCGTTCGATATGCCCACGGAAAACGATAGAAACACCTGTTAAAGTCAACATAAAACCTAAAACAGTGGTCAGAACAGCTTTATAGCTTGTAGACTGACTTAAATAGTTTTCTAAAACCCAATGAGTACCCAATGATGCAGGAATACTGCCGACAGCCAGCCAAATCACAATAGGCCAGACAATATTCATTTTTTTAGCATGTACCATTGAACCGCAAAATTTAGAGATTGCGGCATAAAGCAAGTCAGTACCAATGGCAATGTGTGGCTCAATTCGAAACAAACTAATTAGAATGGGTGTCATGAGTGAGCCACCGCCAACACCTGTAATGCCGACGCAGAAGCCGACGAGAACACCCGCTAAAATAAATTCAATTGGACCAAACATGGTTATATGCCAAATATCAAAAAACATGCATATGTTATGACTATTTAAGATAAGTCGTTGTCTTGATTATTGATTTACTTATTCCAAAAAACGCTAAAGTAAACTCAATGGGCTTAAACTTGCTAACACTTATTTTAAACAGTGAATGACCGTTATCTATAGCGCTACTTTTGTTTAGCGCTAAGCTGATTGATATACAGAATAAAGATAAAAATCAGAGGGCTGTAAAAGACACAGAAACTGATGAAACCAATGGAATAACCGTCTTCTTGGATAATTAATACAGTGGCAATCACCAGCAGTAAAAGGGAAATAACGCGCACAATTCGCGGATGGTGTGCTAACAATGCCCATTTAGACTGCAAAGTTTTTTTCATTTGTTTTTCACTGACCTGATATAGGCCATAAACAGCACATAGAATAAAAACGAAGCTGAGTAAAATATTCATGAGCGACTTTCCCCATGGTTCGCCTGTACATTTCTTTCAAGCTTATTTGTTATTTTTGTTTGGGCTTTGAGTTGAATGGGCTGAATATTTTTATAGAGAAATATCGCCAATAAGCCAAAAATGAGCATAAATAAGTCGATTCTAAAGAAAGTCCAAAATTGAGCAAAATTTTGAATCTGATTTTGAATATGATTTTGTTGTAGAAGAAAAAACAGATTAAAAATAGGTAAGCCAAAGGCTAACGCAATAAATATAGCCAGTTGTTTTTTCCAAAGATATTGTATTTTTAATACACAAGCTTATGGCAAAGATGAATAGCCACACGGCGAAAAAAGTTGTTACTTCATAATTTTGTGTGCTTTGGAGCATCAGTCCAATTCGATTTGCATAAAAGTAACTAAGCACCGCAATAGGTAAGCCGATAATCGCTGTGACATTGAGTCGTTGTACCAGATAATATCCAAAATGGAACTTTTCCGTTTTTGTTTGTAGCTGTCGCTTTAGACTCCAAAGCAATAGTCCTGAAGCAATCATCGCGCAGCCCAGTAAGCCTGAAAAAAATAGGGCCAAACGCAGTAGAGGTTGAGCGAAAGTTGCCATATGTAATCCGTAAGCTTAGGAACGACAATTTAAATCATTTGGAAAACAGAGGGGGGGATGGATTTCATTATAAAATCTAAGTGAAAATAATTATCATTTAATA
>OBMA010001534.1_pt1 | contig 14129 bp, 14 predicted proteins | sample 1539141 | NCBI WGS metagenome assembly OBMA01 (sample SAMEA3991484, study PRJEB22521) | metagenome | biome: anthropogenic terrestrial biome; feature: sewage plant; material: raw primary sludge | place: Sweden | collected 2012-09-26 | reverse complement strand
AAATTTCATTTATTTTCTCCGCTTTTTTAATGAGGTGGAATAATAGTGTAGTAATTATTAATTTAACCTTAAATTAAGTGTATATTAATAATTTATTGAGAATTGAGAACCATTTTTAAATTCAGAGTCTATTTTTAGGGTAAAGTCATGTAAAGACAGCACTGATTGAACAATAAAAAGACCTAATCCAAGAGAATTATTCCATCCATTATTTGAAATTCTATAGAATTTTTTATTAATTTTTTCTAATTCTTTTTCTTCAATTCCAATACCTTTATCTATAATACAAATAGAATTTTGTGAAATATTTACGATTATTTCATCTTCTGAATATTTTAAAGCATTTTCAATTAAGTTAGAAATCGCCATTGAAATCAATGTTTCATCGACTTTTAGACTTAGATCTTCGCCTAGAATTACTATTTCTCTATTTTTATATTTATCTTTTAAATCACTAACACAAGTCTCGATTATTTTTTTCATAGAGCAAGGTATTAAAATAAGTTCTTGTTTTCCCTCTTCGAGTTTTAGGGTTAATCTTAATTTATCAACGATCGAAGACATTTTATTGGCATTTGAATAAATCTTTTTTAAAAACCTTATTTTAATAGCTTGTGGCATCTCTTCATCATTTAAAATGGTTTCTGTGTAGCCTGAAATTATAGCAATTGGATTTTTAAATTCATGGGAAATTGCAGAGATTATTTCATCTTTTTGTTTATTTGAGATCTTTAATTTTGCATTTTGTTTTGCTTTTTGTTTTTCTTTATTTGAAAGTTTTATAGCAACTTTATTTAAGAGTTTTGTAATCATAAAAAATTCATGGGTATATTTTGATTCTAAAGTAAAAGATGGTTTTTTATGGGCTAATAAAGTTAAAAAGTTAAGAATATTATCTGTTTCTTTTTTCACTCTTATACTAATAAAATATGTAGCTAAAAAAGCAATAAGTAAAAAAAATGCAACAAATAAAAAGAAACCAAAAGTAAGACTAATAAAATTATCGGTGATAATACTTATATAATCAGCCATTCTTATGTAATAAATTTTATTTGAAATTGTTATTTTTTTTGCAACATACAATAACTCTTTATTTATGGTTTCAGATTTTCTAGTATCTTTTCCAACGGTGTTATTTTTTGCTTCAATTAACTCTTTTCTATTTAAGTGATTTTTTATTTGTGATAACTCTTTATCACTATCTGCAATTACTATTCCTGCTTCATCAATAATTGTGATTCTAAGTTTTAACTTTTCATGTAATTGGTGAATAATCTCTTCTATATTATCAAGATTTTCTTTATTGTTAAAAACAATAGATAAAGTATCAATATTTTGTAAAAGATTTTTTTCTATTTGATTTATATAGATATCTTTTGACCAAAAATAAGTAATAACTCCTAAAGTAAGAAGAATTACTAAAAATATTGAAATATAGGTTCTAAGAAAAAGTTGATGAATTTTTAACAAAAAATATAACCTTCCCCTCTAATTGAACGAATATAATCTTTTTTTGCATTTGGGTCTATTTTTGATTTTAATCTTTTGATAGCAACATTTACAGTTTTTTCTTTTTTCTCAAAGGAATCTTGCCAAACGCTAGTTAATAAGTGTTCTCTTGAAAGTAAAATATCTTTATTTTTAATAAATTCAAGTAATAAATCATGTTCTAAATGGGTTAAATTTAATTCTATATTATCTATATAAAATTTTTTATTTGAAGAGGTGTAAACAATATCTTTTACTTTGAGAACTTCAATATCTTTTGAGCTTCTTTTTATAACTGCTTTTATTCTGGCACATAACTCTTTTATATTAAAAGGTTTAGTTATATAATCATCCGCATGATTATCAAAACCAGAAATTATATCTTCATCTTTATCTTTAGCAGTTACGTAAATAACGGGATTTGAAAACCCTTGTTGTTTTATTTCATTTATAAATGAAGTTCCTTCAATTCCAGGAAGATTTCTATCCATTAAAATCAAATCAATTTGTTCTTCATTTAAAACTTTTCTTACATTATTATTTACATTTAAAAAACCAATTGTTTCATAACCTTCTTTTTGGAGGGTATATTCAAGTAATTCTAGGATATCTTCTTCATCTTCAATAATTAAAATTAATTTATTGTTCATCATAATTTGACTCTTTTGTGCTTATAATTTTTCTATTTGGATTCTCATCTTCATATTCGATTATAGTATCTTTTGAGATTTTTATTATACCCGGTGAAAATTTAATAGCAAGAATCCTAAACATAAAAAATACGAAAATTACAAAAAGCAAAAATGAAATATCAAAATAATCTCTACTTTTGTTTGTTGTTAAAATAATCACATCACGAATTAAAAATATGATAAAAATATCAATAACATATCTCAATCTTAAAGTCTCTTTTTTAATAAAATCAGAGATCATTTTCACAACTTCCATAATAACAATAAATTCTAACATAAGAATAATTGCCTTATAAAAATCCATACTTGAAACTAATATTATTATTAAAATAATAGTTGCAGCAAGAACTTCAAAGTTCTTACTGAAGTATTTTCTAATTCTTTTTAGAGCTTTATTCATGGGATACTTATGACTGAACCATGTCACCGCCAACTTGAGCAAAATGCAACAAATTAGCAATAGAAACAGCACGATCAGCTATTTTTTCAAGTCTTCGTAAAGCACTTAATATATCAAAATACTCTTTTGATAAATCAAGGTTTTTTGAAATCAATTTTAAAATATTTTTTTCAATCATTAAATATAAATCATCAGTTTTACTCTCTTCAACTATAACTCTGTGATATTTTTCTTCAATATGATTTGCATTTGTTTCATCAAGTATTGAAATAGATGTTTGAAGAGATAAAAGAGCTGATCTTAATAGTGGAACAGCGTATTCTAAAATCATATTTGTATTTAAATCATCTGAATAAGATTTTTTGAACATTTTTGCAAAATCTTTTGCATTTGAACCTGTTCTTACTAATTCATTTGTGATTTTTAAATATGAAACCAATTGTCTTAAATCTTTTGCTTCTGGTGAATATAAAGCCAAAGTTGTAACAATGATATTATCAATCTCATTTGATCTTAACAATAATTTTTTTTCAGTTATTTCAACATTTTTTAAATCATCGATTTTTTTATCTTCTAAAGCTCTTAAAGATAATTCTAGTGAATTAACAACATCAATACCAATTTTTGATATTTCTTCTTTTATATTTTGTAATTTTATTTCGTATGGTCTTAACATTATCCGAACCTTCCTGTAATATAATCTTCTGTTTTTTTATTGTGTGGATTAACAAAAATAGTTTGTGTTTCATCATATTCAATTAGTTTTCCTAAGTGAAAAAATGCTGTATAATCAGCAACTCGTGCTGCTTGTTGCATATTATGAGTTACAGTTATGATTGTGTAATCTTGTTTTAATTCAAGCATTAAAGCTTCTATTTTTTCTGTTGAGATTGGGTCAAGAGCACTTGTTGGTTCATCCATTAAAATAACTTCTGGTTTAATGGCAATAGTTCTTGCAATACAAAGTCTTTGTTGTTGTCCTCCTGAAAGTGAAGTTCCTGGTTGTTGTAATTTATCTTTTACTTCATTCCAAAGTCCAGATTTAATAAGGGAAAGTTCAACTAACTCATCACAATCTCTTCCTTTTTTTACAATTCCATGTTTTAGTGGAGCGTAAGCAACATTGTCATAAATTGATTTTGGAAAAGGATTTGGTTGTTGAAAAACCATTCCAATTTTTTTTCTAACACTTACTTCATCTACATCTTTATCATAAATATTTTTATTATCAATTACGATTGAACCATCAATTTTTACTATTGGAATTAAATCATTCATTCTATTTATACATCGTAAAAATGTAGATTTTCCACAACCAGATGGTCCAATTAATGCTGTGATTTTGTTTTCATATAAATTAGCAGTAATATCAAAAAGTGCTTGATTTACTCCATAATATAAGTTCAGATTTTTTACGGCTATTTTTGTTTTATTATCATTTTCTATCATTACTTTTCCCTTATTACCATTTTACTTCGAATTTTTTTCGCAAAATTATTGCAACTGTATTTAATGAAATTAGAATTGTTAATAACACCACAATCCCAGCTGCTGTTTTTTCTATATACATTCCCTCAGGCATTCCAGCCCAAGTAAATAACTGTGCTGGCATAACAGTTGCAGCTTGTGTTACCATTGATGGAGCATCAGGAATAAAAGCAATCATTCCTATGATAATCAAAGGAGCTGTTTCTCCCATTGCGTGAGCTAAACCAATAATTGAACCTGTTAAAACTCCTGGAAATGCGAGTGGCAAAACATGGTCCCTTGTCACTTGAATTTTATTAAGTCCCAAACCATAACCTGCTTGTCTTATACTATCAGGTACAGCTCGAAGAGCTGTTCGTGAGCTAACAATAATAATAGGTAAAGTCATAAGTGCAAGGGTTAAACCTCCAACCAATGGTGAACTTCGTGGCATTCCAAATAGATTTATAAATATAGCAAGACCTAAAAGACCAAATAAAATAGATGGAATTGCTGCTAGATTATTGATATTTATTTCTATAAATCTTGTAAATTTATTGTCACTTGAAAACTCTTCTAAATAAATAGCTGTCATTACTCCAATTGGAAAAGCCACAATCATAGTAATTATTAATGTAAGAACAGAACCAATAATTGCTGAATAAAGACCTGCATATTCAGGGATTTTTGAATCACCTTTTGTAAAGAAAATAGCATTAAATCTGTTTTTAATTAATCCTTGAGAAAGTAAATCTTCCACAAAAGATATTTCATTCTCTTTTAGTTTATGATGGTGACCTTTTAAATATTGATCAACTTGATCATCTGCTAAAACCCAAGTAGTTATGGTTGTATTCATATAATTTGGATTTTCTTTAAGTAATGCGGGAATATCTCTAAGCCATGCTCTTGAAACTAACTCCCTATATTTTTTATCAACGGCAAATCTTGTATCATCTAAAGATTTTTCATTAAAAGTAACTTCTGTTTGAATGTAAGCTATTTTAAAAGCAGGAATTGCTTTTCCAACAATATCAAATAAGAAAAATGATAAAAAAGCAATAGAAAAAAGCAATGAAGTTAAAGTAAACTTTTTAAATCTAGCCGCACTTGCATGTCTTTTTTTTAGTGTTGAATCATAAAATGGATTATTGTTTTGTTTTTCTTTTTTTCTTTTAATCATAATGTATTCACTTTATATTTTTCTTTGAATTTTCTAATAAGAGATAATGAAATCATATTTAGAATCAAGGTCACTACAAATAAAATTAACCCTAATGCAAATGCTGAAAGTGTTTCAGGGGAATTAAACTCAAAATCTCCAACAAGTGAATTAACAATGGTAACAGTAACCGTTGTCATATCTTCAAGTGGATTCCAAGATAGATTTGGTCGAAGTCCTGCTGCCATAACAACAATCATAGTTTCACCCAAAGCTTTTGAAAGACCAAGCAATGAAGCTGAAATAATTCCAGGCATTGCTGAGGGTAAAACTATATTTTTGATAGTTTCCCCATGTGTCATTCCTAGTGCAAAAGCTGCTTTTCTTTGAGAATCAGGAACGGCCCTAATCACATCATCAGATAGTGATGAAATAACAGGAATAATCATAATTCCCATTACAACTCCAGATGCAAGTGCTGAATTAAAAGTAGCTTCAAGACCAAAAAATTCAGCGATTTGAACAACCAATGGTGCCACCGTAATTGCTGCAAAAAAACCATAAACAACAGTTGGAATCCCAGCTAATATTTCTAATAAAGGTTTTAAATAATCTCTTACAGTTGCACTTGCATATTCACTCATATAAATTGCACTTCCTAAACCAACAGGAATAGCAACACCTAATGCAATTATTGTTATTACAAATGTTCCTGCAAATATTGGTAATGCACCAAACTTACTTCCTATTACTCCTGGTGACCATGTAGCTCCTGTTATGAAATACCAAAAACTTCTCAATTTAAAAAACTCTATTGCTTCAAAAAGAATAGAAAATAAAATTCCAAATGTAGTCAAAATTGAGATAACGGCAGCACCAATTAAAGCGAATTTAATTAGTTTTTCATTTACTTCTCTACTTCTTTTTCTTGATTCAAAAGTACTCAATATTTTTACCTTTATAATTAATCTAGATGCAATTTTAAATAAAGATAGTTACATGATGGTTACAAGGAGTGAAAAATAGTTTATAAGATGTTAGTAAATTTTGATTTTGTAATATTATTGTAAAGAAAAAGAGAAGATAAGATCTTCTCTTTTTTGCGAAGGAGTAGTGTTATTTTAGTTTTTCAGATGTTAATTTTTCGCTATTCATAACTTCTTTTCTAGCAGATTCTCTTGCTTTTTCATCTAATGCAATTAATCCAATTTCTTTTAAAATACCATCATCACCTATCATTTTTTCAGACATGAATAATTTTGTATACTCTTTTAATGCTGGTACTTCTTTTAGATGTGAGTTCTTGATATAAAAGTACATAGATCTTGCAACTGGGTATTTCCCTGATGAAATAGTTTCGGCAGTTGGCTGAATATTATCAATACTTAATCCAACAACTTTATCTTTATTTTCTTCTAAAAATGAATAACCAAAAATACCTATTGCAGCTGGATTTTTAGTTAATTTTTGAACGATTAAGTTGTCATTTTCACCTGATTCTACATAAACACCATCTGTTCTAATAACTGAATAAGCTTTATATTTTTTATTTGTTTTTTCATCAGCTTTAAAAAGGTCTGTATAAACTGGCATTTTTTCAAATACATGTTGTAATACTAACTCTTCAAATGAATCTCTTGTTCCTGATGATTTAGGTGGTCCATAAACTATTATTTCTCTTGAAGGTAAAGATGCATCAATGTCTGACCATTTTTTATATGGATTTGCAATTAATGATTTTCCATCTTTTGAAGGAACTTGTTCTGCAACTGCTAATGCTAATTGAGCTTTTGTCACATTAAATGAAGCAACCTTAGAATCTTGAGCAATTGCAATTCCATCAAAACCAATTAAAGCTTCAGTTATATCAGTAACACCATTTTGTTCACACATTTTAAGTTCTTTATCTTTTATTCTTCTTGATGCATTTGCAATATCAGGAGTATTTATATCAGCACCTGAACAAAATAGTTTCATTCCGCCACCAGTTCCAGTTGATTCAACAACAGGTGTAGGGAATTTTGTAGTTGATCCTAATTCTTCAGCAACTGAAGATGAAAAAGGGTAAACGGTAGATGAACCAACAATTTTGATTTGGTCTCTTGCGCTTAAAGCTGTAGTTAATATTGCACTTGCAAACAATGCCATTGATATTTTTTTGAAAGTCATTCTTTTCTCCATATTTTATTTATGGTGAAAGTTTAATGATAGTTGGTTACTTTTTGGTTACTTTTGTTTTATAAATTTAAGTTCAAATTCTTTACAAGACCTAACGAATAGTTCTTCACAATCATTAGGCTTATAAATTACTGCATCAATCCACGAATCATTTTCTTGAATTTTGCAAAAATTTACTGTTGTATAGGATTCTTTATTTTTGTAGTGTGTGTAAGTAGTATTTAGAATGATCATATTAAAATTAAAAAAGTTAATGGATTATAATCCATTAACCTCGATAAGTCTAGATTGATGATCAGCAATAAGAGGATCAATTACTTCATCAAACAGACCATCATTCATAATGTAATCAAGTCTGTAAAGAGTCAAGTTTATTCTATGGTCACTGATTCTATTTTGAGGAAAATTATAAGTTCTAATTCTTCCACTTCTATCACCAGTTCCTACTTGTTCTTTTCTTGTAGCACCTTCTGATTCCATTTTCTTTTTCGCTTCAACATCAAAAAGTTTTGCTTTTAGAACTTTCATCGCTCTATCTTTATTTTTGTGTTGAGACTTTTGATCTTGGTTGGTAACTACAATTCCAGATGGAATGTGAGTGATTCTAACAGCCGAATCTGTAGTATTTACAGATTGACCACCATTTCCACTGGCTCTCATAACATCAATTTTTAAATCATTTGGATCAATTTCAATTTCAATATCATCAACTTCAGGCATAACTGCAACTGTTATTGCTGATGTATGAACTCTTCCTTGAGATTCTGTTGCTGGAACTCTTTGAACTCTATGGGTACCACCTTCAAATTTTAACTTTGAATATACTAGGTCACCTTTTATTAGAATTACAATTTCTTTGAATCCATTAGATTCAGTTTCACTTGAACTCATGATTTCAACTTTCCAACCATTGTTTTCCGCATATCTTAAGTAACCTCTGAATAAGTCACCCACAAAGATAGCAGCTTCATCGCCACCTGCACCAGCTCTTAACTCTAAGAAAATATTTTTATTATCATTAGGGTCTTTAGGAATCATTAAAACTTTAATGTCTTCTTCAATAAGTGGTTTTTTTGTTTCTAATTCTTTGAGTTCTTCTTTTGCCAAATCACCAAGTTCAGGATCATCTAGCATCATTTTATTTTCATCAATGTCATCCATTAATTTAATATACTCTCTAGCTTTAATAACAATCGGTTGCATATTTGACTGCTCTTTTGAAAGATCAGTCATTCTTTTTATATCATTTGTAATATCAGGAGCCATTAATAAATTATTAATTTCTTCATATCTATTAATAAATGGTTGTAGTTTACTTTTTAACATATATTTTTAGTTTATATTCAAAATTATATTGCGTTAACTTTTAATTGTAATCTACTTACTTTTCTAGAAGCAGTCTCTTTTTTAAGAACACCTTTAGACACACAATGGTGGAAGTATTTGTTTGCAGTTTTCACCGCTTCAACTGCTTTTTCTTTATCAGCATCAAGGATAGCTGCTAACACATTTTTCGTGATATTTTTGATTCTAGTTTTATAAAATCTGTTTCTTTCTGTTTTAACTCTAGTTTGTCTAGCTCTTTTCTCAGAAGATTTGTGATTTGCCATTTTTTTTAACCTCTTTGTAAAAATTTTAAGGGTAGAATATTACCTAAAGTATCTTAAACAAAGTTTAATTTTAGGAAGATTTAATGAAACTATTCGGGACTGATGGAGTTAGAGGAAAAGCTGGTGATTTCTTAGATGCAATGACTGTATTGAAGTTAGCAAAGGCTGCTGGTATATATTTTAGAAAACATTCAATAAGAAAAAAAATTCTTGTAGGAAAAGACACTAGAAGAAGTGGATATATGATTGAAAATGCACTTGTTAGTGGATTAACAGCCGTTGGATACGATGTTATTCAAATAGGACCGATGCCAACGCCTGCTATTGCATACTTAACAGAAAGTATGAGATGTGATGCTGGAATTATGATTAGTGCATCACATAATCCTTTTGAAGATAATGGAATTAAGTTTTTCGATAATCATGGAGATAAGTTAAGTGTTGCTTGTGAAAAAGCAATTGAAGATATCTTCAATGATAATGATTTGTTAATAAATGAGCAAGCAACAGGTCGAAATATTGGAGCTTCAAAGAGAATTGATGACGTTATTGGAAGATATATTGTTTCAATTAAAAGCTCATTTCCAAAAGATTTAAATCTTTCTGGTTTAAGAATTGTTCTTGATTGTGCAAATGGAGCTGCTTATAAAGTAGGACCTACAATTTTAGAAGAACTTGGCGCGGATGTTATTGTAATAAACAATAAACCAAATGGATTTAATATAAATGAAAACTGTGGAGCTATGCATCCTGAAGCTGTTGCGAAATTAGTAAAAGAATACAGAGCTGATATTGGACTTGCCCTTGATGGTGATGCTGATAGATTAGTAGTAGTTGATGAGCAAGGTGAAATCGTTGATGGCGATAAATTACTTGGTGCTTTATGTACATTTTTAAATAAAGAAAAATTACTTAAAGGTAATGCTTGCGTTGCTACTGTTATGTCAAATAAAGCATTAGAAGATTATTTAGCGAAAGATAAAATTGCTTTATATAGATCAGACGTTGGTGATAAACACGTTCTTGAAGTAATGAAGGAAAAAGGTATTAATTTTGGTGGAGAGCAAAGTGGACATATAATTTTCTCTGATGTCGCAAAAACAGGAGATGGTTTAGCTTCTGCTTTACAAGTGCTTGCATTGATTTTAAAATCAGGGAAAAAAGCAAGTGAAGTTTTAAATCCATTTGATTTATATCCTCAAACTTTATTAAATATGAAGGTTACTGAAAAAATTCCTTTAGACAAAATAGAAGGTTTAAATGCAATTTTAAAGCCTATTAGAGAAAAAGGAATGAGAGATCTAATTAGATACTCAGGAACTGAAAATAAAATTAGAATACTTCTTGAAGGTAAAAAGAAAAAAGATGTTGAAGAAGGAATCGAAACTTTAAAAGCATTTTTTAAAAAGGCACTATGAAAAGAAAGTTAATAATAGGAATATTATTATTTTCAATAATTTTCATACTAGATCAAGTGGTTAAATATGGTTTTGCAAATCTTAATTGGGATGTAAATGGTCCTTATATGTCATTAAAATTGGCATATAACTATGGGGTTGCCTTTTCACTTTTATCATTTTTACAAGAGTATTTAAAATATATACAACTTTTATTAATAGTTGCGGGAACTCTTTATTTATTGAAAAATAAAGAGGTATATGAAGAGTATTATTTACCCATTACACTACTTTATGCTGGTGGTTTATCGAATATTTTAGATAGATTTACCTATGGTGGAGTTGTGGATTATTTTTACTGGCATTATGGTTTTGAATTTGCAATATTTAATATAGCAGATGTGATAATAAACATAGCAGTTGTAATTATAATTTACAAACAAATAATACAAATTAAAGACGAAAAAAAGAATAAAAATATTAAATCATGAATTTTGAAGCTTAAAATGAATTTAGCTATAATTTAAGAAATTTTAGAAAATAACAGGAATAACTGAAATGGGTCAAACAATAACAGAAAAAATATTTAGTGAACACGTAGGTAAAAAAGTATTTGCAGGAGAAATCGTAAGAAGTTCTATTGATATGGTAATTGGAAATGATATTACAACTCCAATTTCTATAAAAGCATTTGAAGATGGTGGTTTTGAGAAATTAGTAAATCCAGAAGGTTTTGCAATTGTACTTGATCACTTTATTCCAGCAAAAGATATAGCTTCAGCTAATCAAGCAAAAATATCAAGAGATTTTGCAATGAAGCATGATTTAAAATACTTTTTTGATGAAAAAGATATGGGAATTGAACATGCACTTTTACCTGAAAAAGGTTTAGTATTACCAGGTGATGTTATTATTGGTGCCGATTCGCATACATGTACACATGGTGCTTTAGGAGCATTTTCAACAGGTATGGGTTCAACAGATATTTCTTTTGGAATGATTACAGGTGGAAACTGGTTTAAAGTTCCTGAATCAATCAAAGTTGTATTTAAAGGAAAGCCAGGACCTTATGTAACTGGAAAAGATTTAATTTTAGAAATTATTAGAATTCTTGGTGTTGATGGAGCTTTATATAAAGCTTTAGAATTTACAGGTGATACAATCCAATATTTAAGTATGGATGATAGATTTTCACTTTGTAATATGGCTATTGAAGCAGGTGCTAAAAATGGAATTGTTGCTTATGATGAAATTACAAAAGAATTTTTAGATAAAACAGCTGAGTTAAATGGTGGTTTAAGAGCAGAACCAAAAATTCATTATAGTGATGCTGATGCAGTTTATTGTCAAGAAATTATTATTGATGTTGAAGCATTAAATCCTGTTATTGCATATCCATTTTTACCATCAAATGGTCATAGTGTAAATCAAGCAGTAACTGATAATATTAGAGTTGATCAAGTGTTTATTGGATCATGTACAAATGGAAGATTATCAGATTTTAAAGTAGCTTCTGAAATCTTAAAAGGTAAAAGATGTGCACAGCACGTAAGACTAATAGTAACTCCAGGAACTCAAAAAATCCTAAGAGATGCTACAAAACTAGGATATATTGATATTTTAATTGATGCAGGTGCAGTTGTATCAAATCCTACATGTGGTGCGTGTTTAGGTGGATATATGGGAATTTTAGGTGATGGTGAAGTTTGTATTTCTACAACTAATAGAAACTTTGTTGGAAGAATGGGTTCACGAAGCTCAAAAATATATTTAGCAAATAGTGCCGTTGCAGCTGCCTCTGCCATTTCTGGATATATTACAGATCCAAGAAGTTTATAAACCTTATGAGCTCCCTTCCATTTGAAATTTCATGCGTAATTTTATGTGGAGGTAGAAGCTCTCGAATGGGAGAAGATAAATCTCTTCTTCCTTTTTCTTCTTCAAAAACTCTAACACAATTTCAGTATCAAAGATTGAAACCATATTTTAAAAATATTTATTTATCTTCAAAAGTTAATAAATTTGATTTTATTACTGAAAATGAACTTATATTAGATGAAAATAAAGATGTTTTTTCTCCGATTCTTGCACTTAATACTATATTTGATAAATTAAAAGATCAAAAAATTTTCATAATAACAGTTGATACACCATTTGTTTCAATTGACTCAATTTCTAAACTTATTTCTGAATCAAAAGATGTGGATATTTGTATTGCACAAACAGAAAAAACTCATAATCTTTGCGGAGTTTTTTCATCAACTATAAGTTCAACAATTAAAAATATGATTGAAAATGATATACATAAAATTGCTTATTTAATAAGAAATAATAAATTTAAAATGATACATTTCCACGATGACAAAGAATTCCTAAACATTAATAACAAAGATGACTATGAAAAATCATTTGAGTATATAAGTAAATATAATAATTCTGATAACTGAATCTATTTACTATATAAGTGTCCTATTATAACTTTTTTGATATGCTAAATGTATATTATTTCACATAAATAAAGGAAGTTTAAAATGGCAAAAAATGAACTAGATAAAGCACTAGAACTAGTTGATTCAGAATTAAAAAAATCAGGGATTTCTAGAAGAGAAGCTTTTAAATTAGCAGGGCTTGGAAGTGCCGCTTATTTAGTAGGTGGAACTGAATCACAAGCTAATACAGAATTAAAAGCAAGTGAAGCTACAGGGAAAATTCTTATTATCGGTGGTGGATTAGCTGGGATTTCAACAGCAGCTAGACTTGTGAATACTTTATCTAATCCAGATATTACAATCATTGAGCCAAATCCAAAATCAGTATCTTACCAACCAGGAACTACATTAATTGCATCAGGTGTTTATACAAAAGCTGATATTGATTACAATACAAGTGATTTTGTACCAAAAGGTGTAACAATATTAAAAGATAAAGCAGTTGAATTCAATCCTGAATCTAATACAGTAGCACTAGAATCAGGTGAAACAATTTCTTATGATTTCTTAGTTGTTGCTGCTGGAGTAACATTAGATTATGGAGCAATTAAAGGTTTAGAAGAAGTTGGAGATGCATATAGTGCTGGAGATGCTTCTAAAATCTTAAAAACTTTTGGTGATTCAGGAATTGCTTCTGTTTATAATATTGATTCAGCAGTTGCAATGTGGGATCAAATGCAAAAGTTTATACAAAAAGCTAAAAGTGGACAAAAAGTAAGAGGTGTATTTACAGATCCTGCAACTGCTATTAAATGTGGTGGAGCACCAAAAAAAGTAATGTATCTTACAAATGCTAGATTAGTTGAAGCTGGTGCTAGAGAAAATGCAGATTTATCATTTTTTGCAGATAGTGGAAAACTATTTGGTGTAAAAGAGTATGCAGATGCTATTGAGAAACAATTTATTGCAAGAGATATGAAATGGAACTTTAATCACAATTTAGTTGAAGTTAATATCGCGAAAAAAACAGCAATATTTGACAAACATTGGCAAGAAAAAGGTGCTTATGATAAAGATTTAGAAGAGTATGAAATGATTACTAAACATTTAAGTGTTGAAGTACCTTTTGACTTTTTACATATCACTCCTCCACAAAAAGCGCCAGATGAAATAGGAAAATCAGCAATTGGTTCAGCAAAAGGTTGGGTTCCTGTTAATAAAGAAACATTACAACACGTAAAATATAGCAATATTTTTGCTATTGGAGACATTGCAGCTGTTCCTATGGGGAAAACAGGTGGAAGTG
>OBMA010001533.1_pt1 | contig 14137 bp, 14 predicted proteins | sample 1539141 | NCBI WGS metagenome assembly OBMA01 (sample SAMEA3991484, study PRJEB22521) | metagenome | biome: anthropogenic terrestrial biome; feature: sewage plant; material: raw primary sludge | place: Sweden | collected 2012-09-26 | reverse complement strand
ACGGCAAACCTGCCCCACAAACAGGCGAGCAGCGTAGAATGACCGGCTGTTTTATCTGCCCTGTACGCTCTCCAGATAGTGACCTATGACCTCTCCCCTCCCCCTTGAGCCCCTACCCCTTGTTTCGGTGCTGATACGCAGCATGGATCGCCCGAGTTTAGACAACGCCCTAGCCTCGGTGGCCGCCCAAACATGGGGCAATATCGAAGTGGTGGTGGTGAATGCCAAGGGGGCTGGGCATCGCGCCTTGCCCAGCCTCTGCGGGCCATTTCCGTTGCGCTTTATCGACAGTGCTGCCCCACGCTCACGCAGCGAAGCGGCTAATGTGGCACTAGATAGCGCGGCAGGGGCATTTTTGCTGTTTTTGGATGATGATGACCAAATCCTACCGTCCCATATATTGAACCTAGCTACAGAATTACAAAATAATCAAATAGTGATTGCCGCCTATACGGGGACAATTCTCTACACAAATGGGGAAGAGGTGAGAAAAAATGAAAATTGGGATGTTATCCGCTTAAGAACAATGAACTACCTGCCCATTCACTCCGTATTGTTTCGCCAAACAGCACATAGAATGGATTGTGTGCTTGGTGTTATGGAGGACTGGGATTTTTGGCTACAACTTAGCCTTGAAGCGGAATTTAGCCGAATACTTGGCTATAGTGCTGTTTACAATATGGATCAAGGGACATCTGGGCTTTCTAGTCAAAGAAATATGGATTTAGTTTTTGATAGCCATTCAAAAGTTTTGGAGAAATGGCTTCCTTTTTTTGGAATCAAGCTCATAACAAGATCAATTTTCAATTACGAAACATCAATTGACTTTTATAAAAAACAAACAAGTCTGCTTAGTACCACAATAAAAACAACACAACAATCCTTAGAAACTACTCAGCAGCTTGTAGGGCTAATGCAAAATTCACGCTCGTGGAAAATAACAAAGCCACTACGTAAAATAGGAAGTTTTGCAAAAAAGGTGTTCTCATGACTGTAGATATTATCATTCCTGTTTACTGCGGATATGCAGAGACAAAATCTTGTATTGAAAGTGTGTTGAAAAGTAAAAACAAATCAAAATACAAGCTAACCATTATAAATGATTTCAGTCCGGATTTTGAGTTAACAAAATGGCTGAGATGTGGTGCTCAGTCTGGTCTTTTTAAACTGCTGGAGAATGAAGAAAATATTGGATTTGTTGGCACTGTGAATCGTGGAATGAGTTTAAGCAGGAATGATGTTATTTTACTCAATAGCGATACTGAAGTTGCTGACTTTTGGATTGATAAAATAAATAACGCTGCCGAAAAAAATAAAGACATAGGTACTATAACCCCATTCTCTAACAATGCAACCATCTGTAGTTATCCAAGATTTTGCGAAGACAACCCCCTTCCTGTTGGGGTGAGTCTAGCTGAAATAGACGATATTTTTCATGATGCAAATAGAAATACTGTAATTGATATTCCGACAGCTGTTGGATTTTGCATGTATATACGAAGAGCCTGTCTAGAATCTGTGGGCTTATTTGATGTGGAAAATTTTGGAAAAGGGTATGGAGAAGAGAATGACTTTTCATGCCGAGCTACGAAGACTGGTTGGAGAAACGTCCTATTGTGCGATACTTTTATTTGGCACAAAGGAAATGTAAGCTTTGGTGATTCTCATAACGAAAAAAAGACAAAGGCTCTAAAGGTACTTCAAAAACTACATCCAGAATACAGTCAATTAGTCCATAAGCACATCCAAGAAGATCCTGCGCGTGAAATGCGGCTGCGGGTCGATTTTCTACGATTCCAACGATCAAAACACAAAAAAATATTATTTGTTGTTCATGCTCTAGGAGGGGGGACTGAGCAACATTGCATGGAATTAGTGAGCGCCATTGCCAATAAAGCACATGTTTTCAAAATTTATCCTGTCATTGGTGGATTGACTTGCTTAGAGTCTTATTCTGAAACAGAAGCTATTCAGCTATATTTTGACCTTCCTGTAGATTATGTAATCCTAAAACAGGTGGTTAGGGCACTTGGTATTGATCTTATTCATTTTCATCATACCCTTGGCGTGGCAGAAGCTATACTTTCCTTAGCTAAGGACTTGAATTTAGCTCAATATTTTACCATTCATGACTACCATCTTGTTTGCCCACAAATAACCCTCACTGGGGAAGATAATCGATACTGCGGAGAAGAGGGGATCGCTCAATGCAAAACATGTGTAGGTGGTAAAGCGCTAGAACGATCAGCTCAAACGATTGAGTCTTGGCGGGAGCGTGCCAACCATATCTTAGTGTCTAGTCACCGCGTTATTGTGCCAGACAAGGATGTTTCTGCACGTTACAATCGTTATTTTCCTCACCTAAAAACAATTACGACTCCCCACTTAGAGCGAGCTTCTATTAAAGATGTTCACCTTGTTTTGCCTTCTAAAGATGAGTCTTTACGAATTGCAGTAATTGGAGCACTCTCTCCTGTAAAAGGTGCCGATTTGCTTGAAGCCGTCTCATTGGACTGTGCAAAAAATAATATCGCTGTTAAATTTAAATTATTTGGTTACGCTTATCGCCACCTATCTGGTGGCGATCATCTAGATGTTAGTGGTAAATATGCCACTGATGATCTACCAAGAATGCTTGAGCAATGGAAGCCTCACCTTGTGTGGTTCCCTGCCCAATGTCCTGAAACGTATAGCTATACTTTAAGCCAGTGCATGCATTTAGGCTTACCAGTTGTTGCGACAAACTTGGGGGCAATTGCACAGCGCTTGTCTACACGCCCATATTCTTGGGTGTTACCTTGGCAAACAACGCCATCGGAATGGATGCATTGGTTTGCTTCTTTTGCGATTGGAAATATTGCCAAACCTGGGCTTCAGCCATTTTCAGAAGAGTCTGGGCTTGATTTTTATAGGACAAATTATTTAGATAGAGAGGTTGTGATTTGTTCCCAACCCATTCCAAGCATTGATGTTTTATATAAGACAAGAAACAAAAAACCTGCTAACGGGTGGCGTAATAAAATTATTCATGCCCTTTTTTACTTACGCTCCCTTCCCATTCTTTCTTGGCTGGCACGTCGTATACCTATGCATCTACAGCGGCGACTTAAGCAAAGGCTGCTCAATAAATTTTAGGTTTTTATGGCTTTGGGTCTGATAAATTGTCTGAGTTATTTAGGATTTCTGGTTGTTGCTGATTTGCCCAGTAAAACACTCCAAACAAAAACGGACACCCCGCAAGGTGTCCGTTTTTGTTTGCGCTACTACAGCAAGCCCGAATGCGCGATTAGCTCACCCGTTCAATCTGCCCACCCACACCGGCCAGTTTCCGCTCGATATGCTCGTAGCCACGGTCAAGGTGGTAAATCCGGTCCACAATCGTTTCGCCGTCGGCCACCAAGCCCGCAATCACCAAGCTGGCCGAAGCCCGCAAATCGGTCGCCATCACCGTCGCGCCAGACAAACGCGCCACGCCGGTGACCATCGCCATATTGCCCTCGGTGTCGATTTTTGCGCCCATGCGGTTCAGCTCAGGGACGTGCATAAACCGGTTCTCAAAGATGGTTTCCGTCATCCGGCTGACCCCGTCGGCCAAGGCGTTCAGCGTCATAAACTGCGCCTGCATATCGGTGGGGAAAGCAGGGTAAGGCAAGGTGCGGATATTCACCGCCTTAGGCCGCTGCTTCATGTCCAAAGAAATCCAATCGTCGCCCGCTTCAATCACACAGCCCGCTTCGGACAGCTTATCCAGCACCGCTTCCATGCTGTTGGCGCGGGCATTGCGCAGAATAACGTGCCCTTGGCTAATCGCCGCCGCCACCAAGAACGTCCCCGCTTCGATGCGGTCCGGCATGATGGCGTGCTCGGCACCGTGCAAACGTGCCACGCCTTCGACCACTAGCTTATCCGTGCCAATACCGGTGATTTTCGCGCCCATCTTGACCAAGCATTCCGCCAAGTCGGTCACTTCGGGTTCACGCGCCGCGTTTTCTAAAATGGTCGTGCCTTCTGCCAGTGTGGCGGCCATCAGCAGGTTTTCTGTGCCGGTCACCGTCACCACGTCCATGACGATGTGCGCACCTTTGAGCTTGCCACGGGCTTTGACATAGCCGTGCTCAATGGTGATGTCCGCCCCCATCGCCACCAGCCCTTTGATGTGCTGGTCCACGGGGCGGCTGCCAATGGCGCAGCCGCCGGGCAAGGACACGTTGACCTCACCAAACCGTGCCAGCGTCGGCCCCAGCACCAAGATAGAAGCCCGCATCGTCTTCACCAGCTCATACGGGGCGGTCAGCGTGTGCAGGTCACTGGTGGTGATTTCAAATTCATGCACATTGTCGGTCATGACCCGTGCGCCCATGCCTTGCAGCAGCTTTTGGGTGGTCAGCACGTCGCGCAGTTGCGGGACATTGGTCAGGCGAAGGGTGTCGGCGGTCAGCAAGCTGGCACACAAAATAGGGAGTGCGGCATTTTTCGCGCCCGACACGGTGATTTCACCATTTAACGGGCCATTGCCAACGATGCGGAGTTTGTCCATAGCAGCTTTCAGGGGTGTATCAGCGGGCAGCCCAAGTGTCAGGCGTAAAGGTTTTCAGCGAGAGGGCGTGGATTTCTGCACGCATCCGGTCGCCCAGCGTCGCAAACACCAATTGGTGCTGTTGAATGCGGCTTTTACCCGCAAAAGCCGCGCTGACCACGATGGCTTCAAAGTGATGACCATCGCCGCTCACCTCAAGGTGGGTGCAGTCTAGTCCGGCGGCGATGTCGTGTTGGATGGATTCAGGGTTGACCATTTAAGAGTCTTTCAGTGACGTAATTTGTAACCGGTACGGAGTAAATGCAGGGTAAAGGCAGACAGCAGCACAAACACGCCGCCCACCACGGCAAGGCTGGTCAGGGGCGGCACATCGGATTGGCCAAAGAAACCATAGCGAAAGCCGTCAATCATGTAAAAAATCGGGTTGAAGTGGGACAGTGCCTGCCAAAAGGGCGGCAAGGTATGCAGCGAATAAAACACCCCCGACAAAAACGTCAGCGGCAGAATAATAAAGTTTTGAAACGCCGCCAGTTGGTCGAATTTATCGGCCCAAATGCCCGCCACCAGCCCCAGTGTGCCCAAAATCGCGCTGCCCAGAAAAGCAAACACCAGCACCCATAGCGGATGCACCAAAGGCGGCAAGGTAAACCAGAGCGTCACGGCAAATACACCCGCCCCCACCACCAAGCCTCGCACCACGGCGGCCAATACATAGGCCAAGAAAAACTCGGTGTGTGACAGCGGTGACAGCAGCAAAAAAACGATATTGCCGGTAATTTTGGATTGAATCAGGCTAGAGCTGGTGTTGGCAAAGGCGTTTTGGAGCATGGCCATCATCACCAAGCCGGGGATTAAAAAGGCGGTATAGCCGACCCCTGCATACACCTCGACCCGCCCTGCCAAGGCATGGGAAAACACCAGCAGATACAGCAACGCCGTCAGCACCGGCGCGGCCACGGTCTGAAACGAGACTTTCCAGAAGCGCAAAATTTCTTTTTTAAACAGCGTGGTAAAGCCGTGGGTCATCATACCGAGGGGGTCTCTTGGTGCATCATCTGAACAAACACCTGTTCAAGGTCGGTGTCCCGCATCGAAAAATCCTGCACCGTCAGCTGGGCTTGGCGCAGCGCGGCAAACACCGCATCCAGCTGGGCGATGTCCGGCAGCAGCACGCGCAGCCAGCCTTCGCTATCCACCGTGCCCAGCTGCCACGCGGCAAGGTCGGGGGGCAATGACGCGCCCGCCGCCAAACGGAGCGCGACTTCACGGGTTTTACCGCCCCGTTGCAACAGCGTGGTTTTGTCTTCGAGGGCAATCACGCGCCCGCTTTTCAGCAAAGCGATACGGTTACACAGGGTTTCGGCTTCTTCCAGATAGTGGGTGGTCAACACAATGGTGTGGCCAGCTTGGTTCAGCTCGCGGATAAAAGCCCACAGGCTTTGGCGCAGGGCGACATCCACCCCAGCGGTCGGCTCGTCCAGCACAATTACCGGCGGACGGTGTACCAAGGCTTGTGCCACCATCACACGGCGTTTCATCCCCCCAGAGAGGGTGCGCATATTGGCGTGGGCTTTGCTGGTCAGTCCCAGCTTGTCCAGAATTTCATCTATCCACGCATCGTTACGCTTCAAGCCAAAATAGCCGGACTGAAACACCAGCGATTCCCGCACGGTAAAAAACGGGTCAAACACCAGCTCTTGCGGCACCACGCCCAAGGCCATGCGGGCAGCGCGGTAGTCGGTGGCCACGCGATGCCCCATGACCGTGACGCTACCGCCATCGGGCTGGGTCAGCCCCGCCATGCAGGAAATTAAGGTGGTTTTGCCCGCCCCATTTGGCCCCAGCAGCGCGAAAAACTCGCCCTGCTCAAGGCTAAACGATACGTCATCCAGCGCGGTAAAAGCCCCAAAGCGTTTGGTGACGTGGTCAATGACCAGCGCAGGCACAGCCATTATTGCGCAGCCGGTGCGGGGGTGGCGGGGACGACAGCTTCTGCCGGCGCGGCAGAAGCCGGTGTGGTCGGCGCGACGAGGTCGTTGATATTGCTATCGTCCACCGGCTTGAGGGCCGCCGCATTGCCGATGCGTTGGTTGCGATACTGCAAATAGCCATCGCGGCGATAGGTATAGGGGTCGAGGGCGGCTTCGTCGGCGGCGGCAGTCACATCCAACAGGCCGGCGCGTTGGTTGACAATATTCAAGCCCAATAGCGAGTTGCTATCGCTGGGGGTTTTCCACAAGAAATGCGAAGGGCCGGTCAGCATATCACCGCCTAAGCCCACGGCATCCCGCACGGTTGACGGCCCATATAGGGGCAGCTCGACATAGGAACTGTTCTGATAGCCCCACCGCGCCAAGGTTTCGCCTAGGCCGGTTTTGTAGGAGGGCAGCCGTGCAGGGGTGGCAATATCCAACAAGCCGCCCAGCCCAAAGGTGCTGTTGAGTGCGACCCGCATCAGGTCAGATACCGCCCGCTCCGGCTTGGCTTGCAGCACATGGTGTACCACAGACAGCGCGTCTTGAAGATTGTTGAAAAAGTTACTGACACCGGTACGAATCGGCTGCGGCAAGATAAAACGGTAGCCCTCTGCGATAGGCTTCATCACCGCGCGGTCGGCCACATCGTTAAACGCATACACTTTGCGGTTCACGGCTTCGTAAGGGTCGTAGTTGTTTTGGGGGGTTGCGGTGGCGCAGCCAGTCAGTGTGACGGCCAGCAGGGTCGTGGCAAGCAAACGGCGCGTGCGGCGCGAGGCATTAGGCGAGGTCAACAAAAGACTCCACTCCATAAAGGTGAATAAGCGTACTTAGGGCTGCGGGCACATGCTGTTGCACATGGCGATGCCCCGCCTGCCGCGCCAGCTCAAAAATCAGGGTCAGGGCAGAAGAATCAACGGCGGTCACCGCGTGCCAATCCAGCGTCCGTGCCGTACGGGCATCGGCGGTGAGCCGTTTAGCCAGCTGTGGCACTTCCGCCAGCGTCACCGCACCGGTGAGGGTAATGGTGCTGTTAGGCATTACCGCCCTTTGCGGCCATGCCTTCGTTTTTTTCCTTCAACGACTGAATCAGGCCATCGACGCCGTTTTGACGAATCACATCGTTAAAGTTGTTGCGATAGATGGTGACAAGACTCGCGCCTTCGATGCTGACGTTATACACACGCCATGCCGTGCCGAGCTTAATCAGGGTGTAATCCACCGAAGCGGTGCGTTTGTCGCCTGTGCCGGCGGGCAGGGTAACTTCGGTGTGCACAGTGGCTTCGTTGCCATCCGTAGACAAGGCCGCAGGCTTTACCTCGACCTGCGCACTCTTAAAGCGGGTCATGGTGGAGGAGTAGGTCCGTACCAGCAGCGTGCGGAATTGCTCCATCAGCAGTTTTTGCTGCTCGGGGGTGGCATCGCGCCAACCGCGTCCTACGGCCAGTGCTGTCATGCGGGTAAAGTCAAACTTAGGCAGTACGAGGCTTTCAACATCGGCACGCACCGTACGGGTGTTTTTGCCGTTGTCGCGTTTAAGCGTGTCGAGCACTTGGCGCGAGGTCTCGCGCACCACATCGTCGGGGGTATTGGCCCATACCGCCGCCGAGCCAGACAAAAAGGCCACACACAGCAACAAACGAGAGAACAAGGTTTTCATTTCAGGTATCCGAATTAGGCGTAGCAAAAAATAGGGGCAGGAGAGGTTTATTCTGCGGCAGGGGGTGCGCTTGGTTTTTCGGCCGCATTGAGCATAAATTTACCAATTAATTGTTCCAGCACCATGGCAGAAGAGGTGAGCTTGATGGTGTCGTTCTCGGCCAAATCGTCAGGGTCGCCGCCCTGCATCAAGCCGATGTATTGCTCGCCCAGCAGCCCCGAGGTCAGAATTTCTGCCGACACATCGCGGCTAAAGGTATAGCTTTTATCCACCACCAGCGTGGCGCGGGCTCGGAACGATTTGCGGTCCAGCTCAATGCCGGCCACCCGACCCACCACCACCCCCGCCATTTTGACCGGTGCTTTAACCTTGAGCCCGCCAATATTGTCGAATTCGGCATACAGCGTGTAGGGCTCGTTCGCCACCGAGGTGGTGAGGTTGGCGGCGCGGAGCGCCAAAAACAGCAACGCTGCACAGCCGAGTGCAGCAAAAAGGCCGACCCACAAATCTAGGGTTGTTCGTTTCATGTGTTATCTCAGTTAGAACATAAACGCGGTTAAAACAAAATCGAGTGCCAAAATCACCAGTGCCGAGGTCACCACGGTGCGGGTGGTGGCCGAAGAGACCCCCTCGGCGGTGGGGCGGGCATCAAAGCCCTCAAACACAGCAATCAGCGACACCGCAAAGCCAAAGACCGCGCTCTTAATCATGCCATTCAGCACGTCCTCGTGAAAATCGACGGCATTTTGCATTTGCGACCAGAACGTGCCTTCGTCCAGCCCAATCATCGACACGCCGACAAAATAGCCGCCGAAAATCCCTGTTACGTTAAAAATGGCCGCCAAGATAGGCATAGACAGCACCCCCGCCCAAAAACGAGGAGCCACCACGCGGGCAATCGGATTGACCGCCATGACCGCCATCGCGTCCAGTTGTTCCGTGGTTTTCATTAGCCCGATTTCGGCGGTAATGGCCGAGCCGGAGCGGCTGGCAAACAGCAGCGCGGCCAACACCGGCCCCAGCTCACGCAGCAGCGACAAGGCCACCAACGCCCCCAGCGCATCCGCCGAGCCAAACCGCGCCAAAGTGGTGTAGCCCTGCAAGCCGAGCACCATGCCGACAAACAGCCCCGACACCACAATAATCACCAGCGACATCACCCCCGCAAAGTAGATTTCGCGCACCACCAGCCGAAAGCGCAACAGGCTTTGCCCTGATTGGGCCAGCAGCACGCCCATAAATCGGCAGATAAAGCCGAGCTTCCACACCGCATCGACTAGGCTATGCCCCATTCCGCGCAGCAGATTAAGCATGTTGGATTCCTTGCAAGCCGAGGTCAGCGGCAAAATCGGCGGCGGGATAGTGCAGCCGTACCGGCCCATCGGGGGCACCGTCAATAAACTGGCGGACAAAGGGGTCGGTCGAGGTGCGGACTTCGTCGGGCGTGCCCTGTGCCACCACTTTGCCTTGCGCGACAAAATAAACGTAGTCCACCACGCTTAACGACACATGAACATCGTGCGTCACCATCACGGCGGTGGTGCCGAGGGCTTGGTTAAGCTGCTTAATCAGCAAGGCAATTGTCCCCAGCGAAATGGGGTCAAGACCGGTGAAGGGCTCGTCGTAGAGCATCAGGGCGGGGTCGAGGGCAATGGCGCGTGCCAAAGCCACCCGCCGTGCCATCCCGCCCGACAACTCGGCCGGCATCAGGCTGGCCGCCCCGCGCAAGCCCACGGCTTGCAGCTTCATCCGCACCAAGTCTTGCAACATGCTGGGCGAAAGCTGGGTGTGCTCGCGCAGCGGAAAGGCCACGTTGTCAAACACCGAGAGGTCGGTAAACAACGCGCCAAACTGAAACAACATCCCCATGCGGCGGCGCAGTGCGTACAGCCCAGCGGTGTTGAGTTGCTGCACATCTTGCCCTGCCACCGTGACACGGCCACTGTCGGCGTGGAGCTGCCCCGCAATCAGCCGCAGCAAAGTGGTTTTGCCACTGCCGCTCCCGCCCATAATCGCCACCAGCTTACCCTGTGGAATAGACAGCGACACGCCATCCAAAATAGGGCGGTTGCCGTAGCGAAAATGCACGTCGTCGAATTGAATAAAGGGGTCAGAAGCCAAGATAGTTGCCAAAAAACAGGGGGAAGTTAAACAGCGATTGAGTCTGACCCTACACGGTAACATCAATCGCACAAGGTCGGCGGCATGCCGTGCAAATCTGGTAAGCTCACGGCTTGTGGCTTGATAATCCGCTAGGTCATTGAGAACGCAACAAATCTTACGCTGCGAAAAACGCCCATCTTAACTTTTTGGCTGCTGCAAAGCCAGTTTTAGACTGTGTCCGTCCCATGTATCTGCACCACTTTGGTCTGCACAGCACACCGTTTAGCCTTTCCCCCCACCCCGAGTTTTTTTACGCTGGCGCACGCCGTGGTGCCACGCTCGAAGCCCTGTGTTACGCCATTTTGCAGGGCGAGGGCATTGTAAAAGTCACCGGCGAAGTGGGCAGCGGCAAAACCATGTTGTGCCGGATGCTGTCCGAGCGGCTGCCCAGCACGGTCATTGTCATTTACATCGCCAATCCCAGCCTCTCGCCGGACGAACTGCTCTACACCCTCGCCGCTGATTTGGGGCTGGACACCGACACCATGCGCGTCTCCGCTGTGATTCGCGCCATCCAGCAAGTGCTGATTGAACGCCACACCGAAGGCAAATGTGTCGTGGTGCTGATTGACGAAGCCCACGCCATGCCCCGTGACAGCCTAGAAGAAATTCGGCTGCTGTCCAACCTTGAAACCACCCGCAGCAAGCTGCTGCAAATCGTCCTGTTTGGCCAGCCCGAGCTGGACACCGTGCTGGCACGGAACGACTTGCGCCAGCTCCGAGAACGGGTGGTTCATAGCTTTGCCCTGACCGCCCTCAAGCCCGATGACATCCGCGACTACCTCGCTTTTCGGCTGACCGCCGCAGGCTATCGAGGGGATGAGCTGTTCTCCCCTGCTGTGCGTGCCGTGATTGCCGAGGCCTCGCAAGGGCTGACCCGTCGCATCAACTTGATTGCCGACAAATGTTTGCTGGCCGCCTTTGCCGAAGACACCCGTCACATCACCGTGGCGCACGCCCAAGCCGCCCTTGCCGATTGCGCCTTTCACGCCCCCCGTCGCCGCTTGCTGCTGCCGCCCCGCACCTTGGCGTGGCTGGGCGCTGGGCTGGTGCTGACGGTGTGCGGGGTGTGGGCGACGGCATGGCTGGCACAGCGCGGCCTCCTCTCCCTTTCTGCTCTTGGTCTTTAACCCCAGAAACCTACCCTCTATGCGCCGTCTCTCTGCTCTGTGTTGCTTATTGAGTGTGCTCACCGCGTGCCAGTCGCCTCGGCTGGTCGAATCCACCACCCACCTCAAGCCCGCCCCCGCTGCCGCCGCAGGCATCCCGCAACCGGTACGCCCTGCCTTTATGCCGCCCCCCCCCGTAGCCTCGCCGCGTGTCACCCTGTTTAGCCTGCAAGTCAGCAATGCACCGGTGCAAGACGTGCTGGTCAACTTGGCACGAGATGCCAAGGTCAATATCGACATCCACCCAGGCATCGAAGGCACGGTGACGCTGAGTGCCATCCGCCAAAGTCTGCCGCAGCTCCTAGAGCGCGTCGCCAACCAAGTCGATATGCGCTGGCGGCTAGCCGGCGAGACTTTGGTGGTTGAACCAGACCGCCCCTATCTGCACACCTATTCGGTCGATTACGTCGCCCTAGAGCGCGAAACCGAAAGTGAAATCGGCGTACTGACCTCGGTGGTCAAAAGCGATGCAGGCGAAGCCTCGGCCAGCGGCAACAGCTCCACCACGCGCATCAAAACCAAATCCAAAAACGCCTTCTGGGGCTCTTTGCTGAAAAACCTAGAAGACCTGCTGCGCCGCGAAGACGAAAAAATCATCGTCGAAACCGTTATCCGCTCAGGCGGTGACGAGTTGGTACGGGGCAAGAGCAGCACCAGCGGCACCAGCAAAACCGACACCCAAACCGACGGCACCAAAAAAGACGGCACGCCGACCAGCACCCAACGTACTGTGCGCGGTGATACCGACCTGCGCCAATCTTCGGCCAGCGAGCGCAACAAAGGCGCGTCGGTTGAGCAAACCACCCAAGAGAGCAAAACCGTCCGCATCATCGGCAACACCGAATCCGGCGTGCTGGCGGTGCGCGGCACGGGGCGGCAACACGCCATGATTACCGACTTCCTCAGCAAGGTTGGCAACAGTGCGCGGCGGCAGGTCATGATTGAAGCCACCATCGTCGAAGTCGCCCTGTCCCGCGAGTTCGAAACCGGCGTGGACTGGTCGCGGATTCGTAACGGCGGACAAGGCGGGCAAGGCTTCCAAAACCTCGGTGGCACGATTCCGCAATCCACCGCAGAGGGCGGCGGCTTCCCCTTTCCGAGTGTGATTGGGCAAAATCCCGTGTCCTTGTTCCTGTTTCAAAATGGCTCGGTCAATGTGGCCGTGAAACTGCTCGAAATGTTCGGCAAGACCCGCGTGCTGTCCAGCCCCAAGCTAATGGCACTAAACAACCAAATGGCCTTGCTTAAAGTGGTGCGCGATGTGCCCTACTTCACCCTCAAAGTCACCCGCACCAAAAACGGCCTCAACATGCCAGATACCGTCGATTACGAAAGCAAACTGCACACCGTCCCCGAGGGCATCATGATGAGCGTCTTGCCGCAAATCAGCGCGACAGGGCAAATCTCGCTGAACGTGCGCCCTACCATCACCCATATCACCGGCTATATCAGCGACCCCGCCGTGGCACTGGCCTTGGCCGGCACCAGCACCGCCCAAAGCCTCGTCCCCAAAGTTGAAGTGCGCGAAATGGAATCCACGCTACGCCTGTCTAGCGGCGAAATCGGCGTGCTGGGTGGCTTGATTCAAGACAGCATCAGCGACCAAAGCGACGGCTTGCCTGGGTTGGGCATGATTCCGGGGCTGGGGCGGCTGTTTAGCCACAAAACCGACACCAGCAAAAAGACCGAGCTGGTGGTCTTTTTGCGCCCTACCGTGGTCAACGACCCCAGTCTGAATGGGGACTTGTCCGCCTTCCGTGACCATCTGCCGAGTAACGGGTTTTTTGACCGCCGCGATGGTTATCGCCAAGTCGGGGGAGGGATGACCGAATGAGTTTGCTCCTAGATGCCCTAAAACGCGCCGAAGCCGCCCGCCACGACACCGCCCCCGTGCTGTCACTGGCCACCGATTTGCCCGTCGCCGCGCCAAACGACCTGCCCTTGCCGCTGCTGGCCGAGGCGCAGCACAGCAACGATGCCCAGCTGACCGAGGCACGCCCTGTTAGCCTAGAGCTGACCCTTGCCCCGCTGTCCGAGCCGCTGGCCGCACCGTCCACCGCACCGGCAAGCTTCGCCGCAGGCGTGACCTCGACCCCTGCGTTTAGCCTGACCCCCGTTGCTGCCGCAGAGACACCGAAGGCCGTACCCAGCCGCCCCGCCGAGGCCGAGCCGTTGCCGCCGCGCCCTGCCCCTGCGGCAGAAACCCGTACCATTCCGCCGCTGTCACCGATTCCGCCCTTATCTTCCGTCCCGCCTGTGCCGCCGGTGGGCAGCCCCAGTAGCAGCGATACCCGCTGGGTGGCGCAACAGGTCTTGGCCGCCCATCCCCGCCACGGCCAGTTTGCGGTCAGCCCGCGCATGGCGTGGCTGTTGGGGGGACTCGGGGTGTCGGTGGTTTTGGCTTCGGCGGGCTGGCTGTGGCTGGGTGATACCCCGCCCTTGCCGCCTCTGCCTGTGGCGGCGGTATCGCCTGCGGCTGCTCCTGCTGTGGCAGGCACGGCCAACCCAACCGCCGTGCCCCCTGCCCCACCCGCCGAAGGGAGCGCGACCGCTGCGGCCACGGCCAGCCCACCGCCCACTGCCGCCGACCCCGTGCTGGCAGCGGTGCTGGAAAAATCCGCCGCCAAGCCCA
>OBMA010001529.1_pt1 | contig 14160 bp, 13 predicted proteins | sample 1539141 | NCBI WGS metagenome assembly OBMA01 (sample SAMEA3991484, study PRJEB22521) | metagenome | biome: anthropogenic terrestrial biome; feature: sewage plant; material: raw primary sludge | place: Sweden | collected 2012-09-26 | reverse complement strand
GGTCTTCCTGTATCTTCAACACATATTGCAGTTGGTGGAGTATTTGGTGTTGGATTTTTAAGGGAATATTTAGATGCAAATGAATCAAGATTTGCACAAGAAGTTAGAAAGAAATTTAAAAAAGATAAAAAAGAGTTAGAAGATTTATTCACACAGTTAGAAGAAGCTGAAGCAATTGAAGAAAAATCAAAAGAAGATTATGTAAAAATTGTTGATTTATATAAAAGAATTGATGAAAAAGAATTAATTGTAAAAGAAGACAAAAAGAACTTCAAAGATTCAAAAAGAACTAAATATGTAAAAAGAGATGCAGTTAAAAAGATTATTGCAGCATGGATTATTACAGTTCCAGCAGCTGCAATTTTAGCAGCAGCTATTTTCTTCATGATTAAAGGTATTATGGTAGCAGCTTAATTTTAAGCTACTCATCTTAATATTATCTCATAAATGTTAAAATCCCTAAAAACTTTTAGGGATTTACTATCGAAGCTATATTTTCAGTTTTACCAGTCTATTTTTTTATTTTACTAGGTTTTACAGCAAAAAAGATTTTTACTAATCAAATTGATGAAAGAACACTTGTTTTATTATCATTATATTTTTTCCAACCAATATTAATATTTTGGGGATTAACAAAAGCTCCAATTAATTATGAATTTATTGCTTCTCCTATGATTTATCTTGTAATTGTGCTTATTTCATTAGCTTTTTTACTATTTATAAATAAACTAATTTTTAAAGAGAGAACTGAACAATCAATTTATTTAGCAACTGCTTTAGTTGGAAATACTGGGAATCTTGGAATTCCGCTTGGAATTGCACTTTTTGGTATTGAATCTGTTCCATATACAAGTATTATAAATATTGCTAATATTGTATTTATCTATATTTTTTCTGTCTATTTTTTTGCAAGAGAGCAATTCTCATTAAAAGAAGCTATTTTTTCTATTTTAAAGATACCTGGTATTTGGTTTGCTTTTTTAGCTTTGTTTATAAATTATCAAGGTATTACAATAAATAAACATGTGTATACAGCGCTTGAAATGGGTGCATATACTTCTATGGTAATTCAGCTTATAATCTTTGGTATGTATTTATGTAGTGTAAAGATAAAAACTATTCCTTGGAAATTAACTTTAAATATTAGTTTTGTAAAACACATTTTTTTACCTTTATTTGGTATTTTTGTAGTTTTATCTTTTACAAATTTAAACTCTTATGTTGCTTCAATATTAATTATGGAACTTATGGTTCCACTTGCAGTTAATAACGTAAATCTTGCTGCTTTATATCATTGTAAACCATTTGACGTTGCAGCAACTATTTTAGTCTCTTCTGCTTTATTTGCAGGATTATTGTATTTTTATATTCAAATTATTGAATATTTTATTAGGTAGTAGTTATGTGCGGTATTATTGGAGCAAATTTTATTTCTGATAGATTTAATAAATCTTTAGAACTTTTAAATAATAGAGGACCAGATTTTCAAAATTCAATTAAAATTGAAAACAAACAATTTGGTCATACAAGACTTGCAATTATAGATTTAGATGAAGAAGCAAATCAACCAATGATTTTTGATGATATCTTACTTGTATTTAATGGTGAGATTTATAATTATCAAGAATTGATTCACGTGGAACATTTAGGGTGTAAAACTAAAAGTGATAGTGAAGTTATAATTAGACTTTATCAAAAGTACGGATTTGATTTTTTAAATAAATTAAATGGTATGTTTGCTTTTTGTATTTATGATATGAAAAAAGAGTTATATTTTTGTGCTAGAGATAGATATGGTAAGAAACCATTTTTTTATTACTTTAAAGATAAAAAATTTATTTTTTCTTCATCAATAAAGTCTTTATTAAATCTACTTGATTATAAACCAAATTTGAATAAAGTAGCTGTATCAAAATATATGCAATATTTTGTCTCTTATGGAGAAGATACCTTTTATCAAGATATCTTAAAACTTGAAGCTTCCACATTGTTGATTTATGAGCCAAATAAAGCGCAAGAGCTTCAAATAAAGAAATACTACAAGATAAACACATATAAAGCCATAAAGGATGAAAATAGAGCTTTAAATGATATTGAAGAGCTTCTATTCAAAAGTGTTGAATATAGATTAAATAGTGATGTTGAAGTTGCTTCACTTTTAAGTGGTGGAATTGATAGTTCACTTATTTCTGCACTTTATACAAAAATCTCAGGAAAAAAAATAAATACATTTAGTGTTGGTTATGATGAGTATAAAAACTATTGTGAACTTGATTATGCTCAAATTACAGCAAGTCACATAAACTCAAATCATAATCCAGTAGTGATAAATCAAAAAGAGTATATAAATCATTTTGAAGAGACTTTAGATTTTTTAGAAGAACCTCATGGTGATAGTGCAGCAATTCCTTTAAATATTTTGACAAAACAGATACATAAATCAGGAATAAAAACAGTGCTTTCAGGAGAAGGAAGTGATGAACTTTTTTTAGGTTATGATAATTATGGGAAGTTTTTAAAATATTATGAATTTGAAAAGAGTTTATCTAATGAGCAAAATCTTTTTTTAAATGATATTATTGGAGCTTTACAAAACAATACTAAAGAGAGTGAATATTTAAGAAGAATTGTAAAAAAACAAAATCTTTACAACTCTTTTGGTGAAATTTATACTGATATTCAAAGAAAAAGATTGTTTAAAAAAGTTCCAACTTTTAAAAGTGAAACAGCAAAACAAGATCCAGTTGATTGGATGAGTTATATAGACTTAAAGATTTGGCTAGGAGAAGCACTATTAAGCAAAGTTGATAGAATCTCTATGGAAAACTCTTTGGAGGTTAGAACACCTTTTTTAGACTTTAATCTTGTTAATTATATGTTTAGTGTTGAATCAAGTATAAAAGTTGGAAATACAAACAAATATTTATTAAAAAAGATTGCTTCAAAATATATTCCAGATACAATTATTAATAGAACTAAAAAAGGATTTAATTCTCCATTTAATGAGTGGTTAAATAAAGAGTATAAAGATAAAGTTTTAGATGTAGTTTTAGAAGTAAATAAAGAGACAAATTTATTTAATGATGAGTATGTTTTACATATTTATGAATTGTCAAAATCAAATAAATTTAAGCAACATTTTTACTCACTTTTTATCTTTTCTTTATGGTACAAAAAAGAGTTTCTTTCTTAAGAGAAAACATTGTAAAATCAGAAAATTTTCAATAATTTAATAAATAAAGAGTAAATATGACTATATTAATTCCTGTTGATTCTAAAAAAAGATTTGAATGTGTTATTTCGTCTATGGAAGAGAATAAAGCTTGGGCTTTTGTAACTTTAGATGAAGGCAAAATTGCAAGTGTAGAGTTTTTTGATAGAAGAGAAGATATCTCTTCTTGGATTGATGCTGTTGTTGTGATTAATGATTTAGAGTATGTATGGCCTTTTATGGATGAAGGTATTATTGCATTAATTGCACCATATCAAAAAAGTATTGATGAGATTGTTGAAGCATTCTTATTCAAAGATTTACATGATTTCACAGTTTAATGAATTTTAATAAAAAAGATTTAGAAACACTTACTAATATTATTGCCTCAAGACGTGATGTTAGAGGCAATAACTTCATAAAGAAAAAGATATCAAATAACAAACTTGATTTGATATTAAAATCTGCTTTACATGCCCCATCTGTAGGCTATTCACAACCTTGGAGATTCAAGATTGTTGATAAAGAGAGTCGTAAAGAAATTTATAAACATTTTGCAAAATCTTATGAAAAGAGTAAAGAAAAGTTTATTGATAGACCTTTATATAGTAATCTAAAATTAGAAGGTATTTTAGAATCAGATATAAATATTGCCGTGTATTACAAAAAGCCCAATAAAGATGTTTTAGGACAAACATATATGAAAAGGACAGGTGAATACTCTGTTGTTTGTGCTATTTTAAATATGTGGCTAACTGCACGTGCATTAAATATAGGTATGGGATGGGTTTCAATTGTTAAACCAAAAAAAATAAATAAAATACTTAATATTAATAAAGATGAATACAAATTTATCGCTTATCTTTGTTTTGGTTATACTAAAGAGTTTTATGATGAACCAGAACTAAAAAAACTAAAATGGGACAGTAAAAAAGATTTAACTGAATGCTTATTATATTAAGCTATCTAAAATTTCTCTACTAATATAATGTTTTTCTTAATTTTAAGGAGAACGAATGAAAAAAATACTTTCAAAAATATCTTTTGCATTTGTATGTATTGGTTTATTAACAACAGCACATGCTGATGAAAAAGTATATAAACTTTCTATGGCTGCAACTTGGGGTGAAACTGCAAGTCCTTTAATTGATGCTGCTAAGAATATGGCTAATATGGCTGAAAAAATGTCTAATGGTAGATTAAAAATTGATGTTGATTCAGCAAATAAACATAAAGCACCTTTAGGAATTCTTGATATGGTTAAAGGTGGACAATATGATATGGGTCATACTGCTTCATATTATTGGAAAGGTAAAGATATTAATACTTTACCATTTACTTCTATGCCGTTTGGTTTAACTGCACCTGAGCAATATGCGTGGTTTTATCATGGTGGTGGAATGGAACTTATGAAAAAAGTTTATGACCAACATGGTGTTTTATCATTCCCTGGTGGAAGTACAGGTGTTCAGATGGGTGGATGGTTTAGAAAAGAGATTAATACACTTGAAGATTTAAAAGGTCTAAAAATGAGAATTCCAGGATTTGCTGGAGAGATTATGGCTAAACTAGGTGTTCAAGTTACAAATATTGCACCTGCAGAGTTATTTACTTCATTAGAGAGAAATAGCATTGATGCATTAGAATGGGTTGGACCTTCTATGGATATTGGTATGGGATTTCACAAAATTGCTTCGTATTACTATACAGGATGGCATGAACCAGCTTCAGAAATGCAGTTTATCATCAACTCAAAGAAATTTGAGAAATTACCTGCTGATTTAAAAGAGATTTTAATTGTAGCTATGAGAGTAAGTGCTTATGATATGTATGTTCAAAATTACGATATGAATGCAATATCTTGGCAGAAAATGAAAGCTGAATATCCAAACATTCAAGTTAAAACTTTCTCTAAAGAGATTATGGATGCTATGAAAAAAGCTAACCAAGAGTTAAGAACAGAGATGGGTGCTCAAAACCTTCTATTAAAAGAGATTTTAGATTCACAAGATGCTTATATGAAAAAAGTTAGAGAGTGGACTAAAATGTCAGATTATCTTTATTTAAAAGACAATTTATAATCATAAAAAAGAGAGGGTTATCCTCTCTTCTTCTAAAATCCATTTGGATTAAATCCTCCAAAATCATCATTAAAACTTAAATTAAAATTTTGTAGATTAGGATTCTCATATCCATTTTGTACAGATATATTTTGTAATTGTAATATATCAGCTTTTGGGTCTATATTTTGTGGACAAACAAATGTACATGCACTACAAAGTGTACAATTCCAAATTCCATTATTTTGTACAGAATTTAGTATCTCATTTGTTTCATTATTCTTTATATCGTTTATATATCTTAATGCTCTAGTTAAAGCAAATGGTCCTATAAACTCTTTATTTACTTCATATACTGGGCAAGAACTATAGCAAGAATTGCAAAGAATACAGTTACTTTGTAAATCTATTTTCTTTATATCTTCTTGATTTATTTTTTTAACACTATTTTTATTTATATATGATTTTGTATGTTTTATTAAAAATGTTTCATGTGAAACATTTACTACTAAGTCTTTTACAACTTCTCTATTCTTTAACGGTTCAATAATATCTCCATCTTGTATAATAGTTTTACAAGCTAATTTTTCTACACCATTAACTCTAACTGCACAAGAACCACAAACTCCACTTTTACAACCACATCTATATGTTAAACTATTATCAATATTTTCTTTTATAAAAATTAGTGATTTTAGTAGATTTTTTTCTTCTGTTTCAAATGTATTAAAAGAGTTTAAATCTTGATTTTGAGGACTAAATCTTTTTATACTAATTTTCATTATGAATCTCCTCAAACTTGTTATAAATCTTTTCACCAATAAATTTTGTAATTGAGTTAAGTTTATAATCATCAGATGTAAAAACATAATCTGTTCTAAAATGACTTCCTCTGCACTCTTTTCGCTCTTTGGCACACATTGAAATTAATTTTGAAAGTAAAATGATGTTTTCAAATTCTAGATATTCAATAAGATTTTTATTGTATATTTTTGACTTGTCATTTATTCCTGCTTTAAGGAAATCTTCATTTATTGAGTTTAATTTTTCAATAAATTTATTTATATTTTCCTCATTTCTAAATAAACCAATTTTGTCAAATAGTTCAATTGATAGTTCTTTTTTTAATGTATAAAAATTCTTTTTATTTTCTTTTTCAAGTATTAAAGAAAGTTTTTCTTCGTAATGATTTATTATTTCACCTATAGATTCAAAACTACTTATCTCTTTAGCTTTATTTGACGCATAAACACCCGTATTTTTTCCTAAAGTAATAATCTCAAGTAAAGAGTTACCCCCTAGCCTATTTGCACCGTGTATTGAAGCATTTGCACATTCTCCACATGCAAATAAATTTTTTATATTTGTTTCACCATTTAGATTAGTTTTTATTCCACCCATTGTATAGTGAGCTGCTGGAACTATTGGTAATAATTCTTCTTCTATTTTTATATTTAAAAATTCAAAAGCTAGTTTTCTTTCTTGAGGAATTGTATCTTTTATTTTTTCTAAGCCTAAATGTCTTAAGTCTAAATATACTTTTTTGCCCTCTTCAAGTTTTTTAAAGATTGCTCTTGATACTTCATCTCTTGGTTTTAACTCATCAATAAATCTTGAGCCATCAACATCTACTAAATATCCACCCTCACCTCTAGCACTTTCACTTATAAGTATATTGTTTTCAATCATTGATGTTGGATGAAACTGGATAAACTCCATATTTGATAATTCAACTCCAGCTTTAAATGCCGTTGCAATTCCATCACCAGTAGTTAGTATTGAATTTGTTGTATTATTTGAATAAATACCTGCATAACCTCCAGTTGCTAAAATTGTTGTTTTTGCTAATATCTCTACTATTTCACCACTATTTATATCAAGAAATACTGCACCTTTACAGTTATTGTTTTCAACAATTAATTCAAGTAAAAAATGTTCATTTTTAAATTCTATATTCTCTTTGATACATTGGTCATAAAGCGTATGAATTATTTTAAGTCCAGTATAATCACTAGAATAACAAGTTCTTATTTTTTTTGTTCCACCAAATTTTCTTTGTGAAATATTTCCTTTTTCATCTCTATTAAAAGGAACTCCAATTGAATCTAGCCATAAAATAGTATCTTTAGCGTTCTCGCAAAGAAATTTGATATTTTCTTTAATAGCTAATCCATGTGAGGCTTTATATGTATCTTCTATATGTTCATTAACTGAATCATTATCTTCATATAAAACAGCATTTATACCACCCTGTGCTTGTGCAGTTTGTGAATAAGTTGGCATACTTTTTGAAACAACTAATACATTACTGCCATTCTCTTTTGCTTTTAGGGCACTTGATAGCCCTGCTCCACCAGAGCCTATAATTAAAACATCAATCATAAATTAATCCCAAAATTCTTTAAGTGGTTCTACTTTATCTTTTATCTCTTTTTGATTTGAATTAAAATCTAACTTTTCTATCTCTTCAAGCGCAATTTTAAATTCATCATCTACTTGTGATTTCTCAATTGGTTTTTTTATTATTTGTTCAATTTTAGGTTCTTCAACAATCTTTTTTTGTGTAGATATATTTTGTGTAGAAGGGCTTTTTTCTTTCAGACTAATATAATCAGCAATAATTCTCTCATACTCTTCAAAATCAAGTAACATAATACTTGGTTTTCCATCTCGAAGAATTACTGCTTTTTCAATCTCTTTTTTGTTTAGCTTATCAAAGATTGATTTATTCTTTCTAACTAGTTCTGTTGAAGAAAACATCTCTTTTGACGTGTATTGTAGTAGTGACATACATAATCCTTTACATATTATAATACAAATTATAGCACATAAAATTTATAATATATTACTAAATAAGTTAGAAAAAATATTTTTTATATTTTATTTTTGATTTTATTAATATCTATCTATTATATAGTACTTTGATTGTAATATGTGATTGTATTTATATGTAAAAAATTATTAAGAATATTGTTAATTATAAAACATTTTTAGTTTTAAAGTTTTAATAAAATATATTTTATCAGATTTAAAATTATGCATTTTTATTAATGAATAAAAGATGTAATGTATTTAGAATTGTATTATGAAGTAAAATAATCTAAAAGAACTACTCTTTTTGACTATTATTTTGAGAAGATTTGTTCAGCCCACTCTGTAATAGGACCTCTTAGAACTTTTTGTAATTTAATTGCGAAAATATTTACAAGATTATCTTCACTTTTAGTTGATTTTAGAAGTGTTGTAAGTGCATTTGTATATTTATTTACATAGAAGTTATCTATTTGTTTGTTTGAACCAAGAATTACTACTTTACAACTACTATCAATTCTAGATAGAACCATTTGCATAGTTTTATTTGACATATTTTGTGCTTCATCAATGATAATAAATGAGTTAGAAAGTGTTCTTCCTCTCATCTCCCCTACCCACATAGTCTCTATTCCATAATTACTAATCATTTGTTCAATTCTTGCAGTTACTTCAGTGTCATCTAATTCTGATATTTGAGCATCTGGATTTTTCTTATTTCTTTTTCTTTTATATTCACTTCTAATTATATAATCTAAACTATCCATCAATGGATGATTATAGATTTTAAATTTCTCTTCAAGACCTGGTAAATATCCAACATCTTCACCTTTATCCAGTGATTCTATTGAGTTTCTTATATAAATGATTTTTTGAAAATGTTTTTGTCTAACTAATTTTAAAGCACCACTTAAAGCTAAAAGAGTTTTTCCTGACCCTGCTTTTGCTTCAACAACTAAAACATTATAAAAATGATTTAAAATTGCATCACTAAAAAATAGTTGTTCTTTATTTAGTGGTGTAATTATTTGGTCTCTAATCTCATCTTCATCTAGTAGTTTTATTCTTTTGTTTTGGATATTTGCAAGTATAACTTGATCTGATGATTTAATTTTAAAGCAGTAGGAAAAGTTGTAAGGTTTGTAGTCTGTATCAATCTTTTCTATTAGTTGATTATCCAAAAATTCTTGTTCTTCAAACTTGATTTCAATCTCTTTTATAAAGTCTAAATCAAGTACATCTTTATCTTTACCTACTAGTGCATCTGTTTTAATATCAAGTGAAATGGCCCTAGTTCTAGCCATAATATCTAATGATAAAAACTCAACTTGATGTTTATAATATGTATTTGCAAATGTTGCAATCTCAAGTATTTTCCTATCATTTATTATATTTAGGGATACATTTTTTGTATTTACTTCATATTCATCTTTTGAGATAATATCAATTATTGTATTTTTATTGTTTTCAATTTTTAATCTAATGATTTTATAATTATCTTTTTTTATAGAATTTAGTATAGTTGAGTTTTCTAAAATTCTTGCAAACTCTCTTGCTTGAAAGTTTATCTCATCAAAACCACTTTTTTTTGTATCTATTTCATCTAAAACAGTTTCCGCTAGAATGATTAAATTTTTACCATCTTGAGATAGTTTATAGATGTTTGAAGCATCTTCTAAAAGAATATTTGTATCAAGGATATAGTATTTGTCAAAAGTCATTATTTAGCCTTTTTAGGTTTCATGATTACATAAGAGATATATGCAAAAAGTAAAATTATAATTGCAGAAAATAGTAGTGAAAAACTTTTAGTAATTACATAAGCTACAATTAAAATTGATAACATTGTTGGCATTTCATTATACATTCTAAAGAATTTCCCACTTTTTGTACAACTATCATCTTCTAATTGTTTTCTATAAGTTTCTAGTGAAAAAGAGTACCCTACTAGCAATACAAGCATGAAAAGTTTAGCATACATCCAAGGATTAGTATTAAAATCAAGTAAAATTGGATTTAATGTAAGCATTGTAATTCCACTTGCAATTGTTGCCCACATAGCAGGTGCACCAATATATTTATATATTTTATACTCTTGAATTTTTACAACTTCAACAAACTCTTTTTTTTCAATATTTTCTACGTGGTAAACAAAAAGTCTAGGTAGATAAAAAAGCATTGCCATCCAAGACATAAATGCAACTACGTGAAATGTAAGTACCCAAGTATAATATTCCATAAAACTAATCCTTTTTCTTTATTTTATCTCTTTTATTTTAATAAGCCACTCATTTAAACTTTTTTCGAATCCAATATTTGAATTTTCATAAAATTTCAAATCTTCTTTTAAATACTCTTGTTCAACATATCCACCAAAATCATGAGGATATAAATAGCCTATATGCTGCGAATCTAAATGTTTTGGTATATCAAGTATATTTCCCTCTTTTATTGTTTCTAGGGCTTTATTTATAGCTTTATAAGCACTATTTGATTTTGGACTTGATGCTAAATAAATTGCACATTGAGAAAGCATAATTCTTGATTCTGGATAACCTATTTTATTACAAGCAATCATAGTATTAACTGCAACATTTAGTGCATTTGGATTTGCATTTCCAATATCTTCACTTGCAAATATAACAAGCCTTCTAGTGATAAAATCAACACTCTCTCCACCATTTATAAGCCTAGCCATATAATATAAACTTGCATCTATATTTGAACCTCTTAAAGACTTTATCATAGCACTTGCTAAGTCATAATGGGTATCTGAAGATGAAACACCATCCCCTATTACATTCTCTCTTAACTCTTTTAAAAGATTTATATCAATATTTTTTGAGACTTTATATGAAAAATTCAGAAGTGTAAGCATTGCTCTAGCATCACCTGAACTAGAAATTATCAAATACTCTTTAGCAGTTTCATCTATATTTATATCAATATCTTTTAAAGCAATATAAAGTATTTTATTCATTTCCTCTTTTGTAAATGCTTTAAATTCATATAAAAAAGATCTTGAACGAATTGCAGATGTTAATGTAAAAAATGGATTTTCAGTACTTGCACCAATAATTATTGCATCGTAATTTTCCATAATTGGTAGTAAAACTTCTTGTTGATTTTTTGATAATCTATGTACTTCATCAATAAAAACTAATGGTTTAATCAAAGCACCTTTATATTTATCAAATACTTTTCTTAAATCCTCTACTTTGATAGAAGTTGCATTAAAGTAAAAGTAATCTGTATTTATTTCTCGTGCGATAATTTTCGCTAGTGTAGTTTTTCCAGTTCCAGGTTTTCCATAAAAAAATAGATGTGGTATATCTTTTTGTTTTATAAGTTTGTAAAGGGCTTTATCTTTTCCGATTATATGAGATTGACCAACAAAAGTTTCTAAACTTGTTGGTCTAAGTTTGTTAGATAGATCTATTGTCATCTTCGTTCATAAAGATTCTAAGGTTTTTATACTCTTCTTTAGTTAAATATCTTGATTTTCCAGTTGGTAAGTTATTTAATGAAATTCCACCATACTCTAATCTTTTTAAATCAAGTACATCAAGTCCAAAGTGTGCAAAGAATCTTCTTAATTCTCTGTTTTTACCTTCGCTTATTACAACTTTGATTTTAGAATATTTTTCACCATTAGTTTGTATATCATAAGCTAAAAATGGAGCAAAAGTCATTGATTTAATTTTACTATCTTTGTGTGCACCTGATGTTGCATCTTCAATTGTAATACCATTTTGCATTGCATTTTCAACTGGTTTTGTAATTACACCATTTACTTTGATTTTATAAACTCTCTCTAAATCTGAATGCATTAATGCATTTACAACTTCAACACTATCAGAAAGTAGAAGTAAACCTTCACTTGAATAGTCAAGTCTTCCAACAGTTAAGAAATGTTTATATTTTTTCTCTAAAGAGTCATAAATAGTTTTTCTTCCTTGAGGGTCTTTTTTAGATACGATTTCACCTTTTGGTTTATTATAAACTAGAACAGTATAAATTTTATTTTTATCCTCTTTTATATTTTTTTTACCAATTTGTACTTCATCTTTAGAAGAAACTTTTGTAGCTAAATTTGTAACAACTTTACCATTAACTTTAACTCTACCCTCTTCTATCAATTTATCAGCTTCTCTTCTTGAGTAGTTACTGTTATGTGATAGAAACTTGTTAAGTCTTGTTAGCTCTACTTGTGGCTCTTCTTTTTTATTTTTTGTTTGTTTGATCATTTTATTCCAGCTTCAATTAAATCATGAATATGTAACACACCAACTAATTTACTATTTTCATCAGTTACAATTAGTAGTTGAATTTTATAATCTTCAATCACTTGTAGTGCATCACTTGCCAATAACTCTTTATTTTTTAATATTTTAGGATTAATAGTTGCAATATCTTCAACTTTACAATCCATAGAAAAATTTTCATTCATAAGAGCTCTTCTTAAGTCACCATCACTAAGTAGTGCAAAAACTTTCCCATTTTCATCAGTAATTATAACACTTCCTAGTCTTCCTTGACTCATTATAATTATAGCATCTTTTAGAATTGTTCCACGTGAAACTACAGGAAGATTCTCTTTTCTTAATAAATCATCTACTTTTATGAAAAGTTTTTTCCCTAAACTTCCACCTGGATGAAATGAAGCAAAGTCTTCTTTTTTGAAATCTCTTTTTTTCATTAAACAAACAGCTAAAGCATCACCCATTGCCATAGTTAAAGTTGTTGAAGAAGTAGGAGCTGTATCAAGTGGACAAGCCTCTTTATCAACATTAATATTTATAAATACATCAGAATATGTAGCTAATGTAGATTTTTCATTTCTAGCCATTGCAATTAAAGGTATATTAAATCTCTTTAAATGAGGTAAAATCTGAACAAGCTCTTCACTTTCTCCACTATAAGAAATTCCAAGAACAATATCATCTTTTCCAATCATTCCTAAATCACCATGCATTGCTTCTGTTGGATGTAAGAAAAAAGAGCTAGTTCCTGTACTTGCAAGTGTTGCAGCAATTTTTGTTCCTACTAGACCTGATTTCCCAACCCCTGTTACAATTAATTTACCTTTTGAATTAATGATTAAATCAATAGCTTTTTCAATATCAAAAGAGATCTTTACAGCTGCTTTTTCAATCTCTTTTGCTTCAGTTAATAAAACTTCTTTAACTATCTCTTTATAGTTCATATCAATTCCTTACTATTGAACGAATATTGTTGGTACAATCATTGGATATTTTTTATATTTTCTTGTACAGTGTTTTCTAACAACTTTTCTTAACTCATCTTCTAAAATTCTATTATTTTTTAGAATTCCAGGTTTAACATTAGCTAAGAAAGTTGCTAATAAATCTTCAATCTCTTTTGCGAAGAATTTATCTTGTTTATCTGATACAAGTCCAAATGAACTAACTTTTGGTCTTTGTGATAATGTTCTGTCACTTTCATTAATTTGTGCAACAATCATAACAATACCTTCTTTAGCCATTGTTTGTCTATCTAAAATTACATCATCAGAAATTTTGTGATTTAATTGATTATCAATATATACTTTTCCTGTTTTGATTGTTCTTGCTTTTTTCAGATATTTTGGAGTAATTTCAATTTGCTCTCCATCACTCATGATGTAAACATTTCTTTCTAAAACACCACAATCAATACCAGTTTGACCATGTTTTAATGCATGGTTATATTCACCATGAACTGGTAAGAAGAATTTTGGTTTTACAAGTCTAAGCATTAATTTTTGCTCTTCTTGAGCAGCATGTCCTGAAACGTGAATATCTGCGTAATCTTGATAAGCAACTTTTGCACCAGCTTTTAATAAATGGTTGATGATACCAGAAACACTTCCTTCATTTCCTGGAATTGCTTTTGCTGAAAGAATAATTTGATCATCTGGTTTAATTTTAATGTGTCTGTGCTCATGAATTGCCATTCTATAAAGTGCAGACATTGATTCACCTTGACTTCCAGTTGTTACAATTAAAATCTCTTTGTCATTGTATTTATTTACTTCATGTGCTTCAATAAATTGATCTTTTGGGAATTTAATATATC
>OBMA010001528.1_pt1 | contig 14164 bp, 9 predicted proteins | sample 1539141 | NCBI WGS metagenome assembly OBMA01 (sample SAMEA3991484, study PRJEB22521) | metagenome | biome: anthropogenic terrestrial biome; feature: sewage plant; material: raw primary sludge | place: Sweden | collected 2012-09-26 | reverse complement strand
TGTTTATCAGGAACTTACACGTATTACAAAGGAAATTCAGGATGGTGATTTCTTCAAGAATACCGCACTGCTTGACGCAGTAGAGAACTGCAAGAAGAATGATTCTGCACTTCATATGTACGGACTGCTTTCAGATGGCGGAGTTCACAGCCATATCACTCATTTGTTTGGACTGCTTGAGCTTGCAAAGCGCAATGGTCTTAAGAAGGTATATGTTCATTGCTTCCTTGATGGACGTGATACACCTCCTAAGAGCGGAGCTGATTTTATCGCGCAGCTTGAGGATGAGATGAAGAAGCTTGGCGTCGGTGAGATCGCGATGATCAGCGGACGTTATTACGCAATGGATCGTGATAATAACTATGACAGAGTCAAGCTTGCTTATGATGCGCTTACAAAGGGCGAGGGACTTAAGGCTGATTCAGCTTCTGACGCTATACAGCAGTCATATGACAGAGATGAGACTGATGAATTCGTAAAGCCTACAGTAATCATGAAGAACGGTGCGCCTACGGCAACAATAAAAGATAATGATTCCATCATTTTCTTCAACTTCAGACCTGACAGAGCGCGTGAGATAACACACTGTTTCTGTGATGATGATTTTGATAAATTTGACCGTGGAGCAAGGATCAAGACTAAGTATGTCTGCTTTACAGATTATGATCCGCTGATTCTCAACAAAGAAGTCGCTTTCAAAAAAGTCGAGATCAAGAATACATTTGGCGAGTGGATCGCTGCTAATGGCATGAAACAGGCCAGGATCGCCGAGACTGAGAAATACGCCCATGTTACATTCTTCTTCAATGGCGGTGTCGAGAAGCCAAATAAAGATGAGGACAGAATCCTTGTAAATTCACCGAAGGATGTCGCAACATATGATCTTAAGCCTGAGATGAGCGCATACAAGGTATGTGACAAACTTGTTGAAGCTATAAAGAGTGGCAAGTATGATGTCATTATCATCAACTTCGCGAATGCGGACATGGTCGGACATACAGGAGTTGAAGCAGCAGCTATAAAGGCTGTTGAGACAGTAGATGAATGTGTTGGTAAGGCAGTCGATGCGGTTAAGGAAGTCGGCGGCGCAATGTTTATCTGTGCAGATCACGGTAATGCAGAACAGCTTGTGGATTATGAGACAGGTTCTCCTTACACAGCTCATACAACAAATCAGGTGCCGTTTATTCTTGTAAATGCAGATAAGAAGTACTCACTTAGAGATAACGGATGCCTTGCGGATATCGTTCCTACACTTATTGAACTTATGGGTATGAAACAGCCCGCAGAGATGACGGGTAAGTCATTACTTATCAGCAAGTAAGGGATAGAAGAGTGCAAAGAGCTAAGAGCTAAGAGCTAGAAGCAAAGAGCTAGAAGCTAAGAGCTAGAAGCTACAAAAATCTGCTATAAGTGGTAGAGATATTTTTTATGTACTATAACCCCGGATATAAGGCACTCATGTGCTGAGCATCCGGGGTTTTTAATTTGATTTGTCTCGATCTTTTGGTTGCGGGCTTTGGTCTGTTGTGTTAGAAGGAGGTCTGCTTGATTACAGCCTTGGCAGAGAGAGGAGCTTGCTTGGCTTTTGAATTGCAGGAGTAGGAGACTCGATTGGATGCTGGCTTTGACAGGAGAGAGGAGCTTGCTTAGCTTTTGATTTGCAGGAGCAGGAGAACTGCCTGGATGCTGGTTTTGACAGGAGAGAGGAGCTTGCTTGGCTTTTGAATTGCAGGAGTAGGAGACTTGCCTGGATGCTGGTTTTGACAGGAGAGAGGAGCTTGCTTGGCTTTTGAATTGCAGGAGCGGGAGACTTGATTGGATGCTGGCTTGGACAGGAGAGAGGAGCTTGCTAGGTTTTTGATCTGGCAGGAGCCGAATGCTTGCTTAGGTGCTTTGTCTTAGCTATATTGAGGATGTTTTCTTCAAAAACAGTTATGTAAACTAGAATAATTGACATGAAAAATATTTTTACGTACAAAGCGCTAAAATGAAAGCTTTAGTAGGTAAACATCATAATAGAATACAATGATATATAACATGAAATTATGATATAGTCATTATTTTGTATCGGGCAATACAGTATTTGGCTTAATTCAAAGGAATACAAGTTTACATAACATATGAGCAGCTAATTTTTTACGTACAATTGCTTATAAAATGGCATTTAGTAGGTAAAGTAGAAGTTCTGGCTTATGTTTTCATAAAGATATTGACAAACTAGCGCACTTAGTGTATTACTATAACTAGTACACACAATACAATCATCAATCATCGATGATCGAGCAGCAAGAAGTAGCAGTAACCAGCAAGAAGCAAACAGCAAGTAACAAGTGAAATGCAGTGAGCAATATAAAATTCATTCGGATAACAGAGTAATGGAGCCAGGGATGAAGAATGATAATATGATTCTTTATATATAATCCCGATTCATATGTGTTTTATTAGAAATCCAAGGAAGGATAGTGATTAAATGATTGTCATTGATTATAGGGATACGCGACCAATATATGAACAGGTTGTGGAAAAGTTCAAGATCCTGATACTTAAAGGCGGACTACAGGCTGATGAACAGATGCCGTCAGTAAGAAGTCTTGCGATGGATCTTTCAATCAATCCAAATACGATACAGAAAGCATATACAGAGCTTGAACGGCAGGGTTTCATCTACACGGTGAGAGGTAGAGGCAATTTTGTTGCATCGCCGGATAAGCTCAAGAAGGAACGCATGGATGAATGCAGACAAGAATTCAAAGAAAAAGCAAAGGAAGCCATGGAACTTGGAATAGACAGAGAACTGCTAATAGCAGATATAAAGCAGATATAAAGCAGATATAAAGCAGATGCAATCATAAGCATGTTGGTAGATGCGAGATCAACAAGCAAGAGATCAACAAGCAAGAGATCAACAAGCAAGAGATCAACAAGCAAGAGATTAACAAGCAAGAGATCAACAAGCAAGAGTTCAACAGAAGAGAGATTTGCGAGCAAGGAATCATTGGTCGAGAGATATTTAGAGACTGAATATGTAAATTAGAAATGTGCAAATGTGAGGTGCGAATATGATCGAGATAAATGAGCTTTCAAAAGCTTTTGATGGTCTGAAGGCAGTAAATAATGTAACACTTAAGATTAATGAAAAGAATGTCTTTGGGCTTATCGGAACGAACGGAGCAGGAAAGAGCACGATGCTCCGGATGATGTCGGGAGTACTAAAGCAGGATAGCGGATCGATAACAGTAGACAGTATGCCGGTATATGACAATATAGAAGTAAAGAAGAATATATGTTTCATTTCCGATGATCCGTATTTCATGTCAAATGCGACGCCTGCGGATATGGAATCACTGTACGCGGGAATCTATGAAAAATTTGACAGAGAACAGTTTGAGAAACTGTTGGGAAGTTTTGAGCTGGATTCCGGTAGAAAGATAAACACATTTTCGAAGGGTATGAAGAAGCAGCTTGCAGTATTACTTGGTATATGTTCGAAAACAAAATATCTGCTTTGCGATGAGACATTTGATGGACTTGATCCGGTAATGCGGCAGGGAGTCAAGTCTATGATAGTCGATGCGATAGAGGAAAGAGGGCTTACTCCGATAATCGCCTCGCATAATCTAAGAGAGTTAGAAGATATATGTGATCATATCGGTCTGCTTCATAAAGGTGGAGTTCTTCTTTCGGAGGATCTTGAAGATCTGAAGTGTAACATCCAGAAGATACAGTGTGTGTTCAAAAAAGAGGATGATGCGGCAGAGGCAGTCAAGGGACTCGATATAATGAAGAGTGAGAAGAGAGGATCACTTCATACATATACGGTGAGAGGAAACGTACAGGAGATCACCGACAGATTCGAATCAGTAAGTCCTGTATTTTTCGAGGTACTTCCTCTGTCACTTGAAGAGATATTTATCAGTGTGACAGAAGTGGCCGGATATGATATCAAGAAGATAATCTTGGGATAGGCTCAGAAGTTTAAATTAATCAATACGGAGGCGTATTATGATGGCATCAAAAAGGACATCACTTGGAAATTCGGGATATGACAACAGACACAGGATATGGATATGGATCGCAGTTGCACTGCTTCAGATCATCTATTATCCCGGAATGCTCGAGATATATTTCAGCAGAGTACTTGCAACATGGCAGTCAGCGGGCGGCACTTCGCTTGGCAGTCTGATGATAAATGCGACTAAAAGTGCGTTGTGTTTTAATGACAATGCACTGCCTGCGATAGTGATCCCGGCAGTTCTTATCGCGATGGAAGAATTTGCATATCTTAATAACAGGAGCGCCGTAGATTTTTATGGAAGTATTCCTGTTAAGGCAAATAAAAAGTATATAAATACATTCTTTGGCGGGATGTTAGTCTATATAATCCCATTTGTGATAAGCTGTGTCATCGCAGTTATTATCGCGGCGGGCAGGCATGCGTTTAACGCAGATATAGCAGCTTCACTTGCTCTTTCTATGTTATTTGACATAATGTTCTTCCTTGCAATGTACGGGCTTACGATTGCTGTAAGCATGTTCACAGGAAATATACTAACAGCATTTTTCGGAACGATGTTTGCTTCGGTATATCCGGATCTGATTGCATATGTTGTCAGTAATTACAGATCAACATTCCTGAAAAGCATAAGTAGTGTATTTACCGAAAAAAGATTTGGATGGTCACTTATAGAAAATTATACAACAGCATCAACCCTGATAAATGTAGATTATCTGAGTCCCGTCGATTCAGCTACGATATGGAGACTTGCGTATTCTGCATACATAAGATTTCTGATAACGATAATCATAGCAGGCATCATTGCATATATGGCATTTATGAAAAGACCTGCGGAGACAGCAGGTAAGTGCCTATCAACTAATGTTATAGCAGCACCGCTCAAAGTTTTGATCTCTATACCCGTTGGAATGTATGTTGGAATACTGATATATGAAACGTCAAATCATAATATGACACTTATGGTGATCGCACTCATAGCGTCAACGCTTATCATGGCGATGCTTATGGAAGCACTTTTTGAATTTGACATACATGCGGTGACAAGGCATATGGTTCCGGCATTTATCTCGCTCGCAGCAGCACTCCTTTTATTTGCATCAGTAAAGTTCGACTGGACCGGATACGACAGGTTCGTTCCAAATGCTGAGGATGTGGACAGCTGTGTATTATATGTTCCGAGTGCTGGCGGAGCTTCGATAATCTCCGGATATTACAATCATCTGGGATGCTATGGAGATGCATCGGCGCTTTATGCAAAAGATCATATGTTCCTTAAATCGGTAGATGAGATATGTGAACTGAATCAGAATAGCGTTGATAATTATAAAAAACTTTATAGTGAATTCGGACAAAGTACAACGAATGTCTGTGAGTTCGATGTTCTGTACAGGATGAAGAATGGTACAGAGAAAACAAGGATGTTCTATGTAGATCTTTCCGATAAGAAAAACTGTGCACTTATGGAAAAGATAATAGGCAAGGAATTCGTTGATGGAATCTATCAGTTGTCATCAGATCCGGATGGTATGGTAAATCAGGGAAAGTTTTCGCTGATGTATTCAAACGGATATGCTTATTCTAAGCTTAAAACTGACGATTTCAGAACGCTTCGAAATGCATGGGTCAAGGATGCACAGAGTAAAATGATATTCAGCACGATGCAGAACAGCATTCCATGCGGAATGATCCAGCTTAGCTATAAGGATAATTTTAATGCAGTACAGATCCCTGTATATGATTCTTTTGAAAACACGTTGTCATGGCTCGAAGATCATAATGTGGATCTTCCCAAGAAGATAAACCCTGATGATATCGCAAGCATCGCAGTCTCATACTTTGCTTATCTGGATAGCGATACGGATTCTCCTCAGGCAGTGGAAGGAGTTACTTATACGGCAGCCGCAGATGAAATGAATATGACAGAAGACTCAGAAACTGAAGAAGACGCTGAAGCACAGCAGGCTAAGAATGCAGTATTTTCCGATCCTAAAGAGATAGAGCAGATCGTTCCGGCGATATATCCACAGATGCTTTCCACAGGGTGGAATCTTCAAAGCGATACGGATCAGAATTATTCTGTCGATGTAACGCTCAAGAGCGATGTCACATATAAGACCGATTCATGGGTTTTCTATTGCGGCGTGTACAGCGGACAGATGCCAAAGTTTGTCGATGACAAGATTGGAAAATAAAATGCAGCTGCAGAATCAAAAGATTGAAAGATAGAATGCAGACGCAGAATCACAAGCTGGGGAATGCAGCAGTTGTATCACAAGCTGGCATGGCTGGCATATAATGGAGATCGCAGGTTACTGATCAAAGTACCTGCGGTCTCTTATTTTGCGGCAATTTTGACACTTGCACGATGATAAGACTTCAATCTGATGTGTTGATGGAACAAGTTATGATATAATCACAACTGATGCATGAACATAAATGATGCGGCAGATTTCAAAAGCAACTTTTGTGCTATGATGCGACGAGTTACTGATGTATGTTTGATTAACGGGTACGGCATGATGACTTAACGGCTGCGGATGATGACCAAGCGGCGGTCATATAATGACAGAGTGATAGAGATAGTGAGGGGACACGGTAAATGGGAAGAAAAGTAAACTCAAGCTGGAAATACAACTTTTCAAGCGTGATCCTTGAAAGAGGACAGAAGTATTACAAGGCGGGGAAAGTCCATAATATGGTTGTTACATCGACTGAGGTCGATGCGATCGTTGACGGAACTGAACAATACTGTGTCCAGATCAAGAATCCGGCATCAGCTTTTCCGGTGATGAAATGCAGCTGCCCTTACGGAAGATGCTGCAAACATATGGCAGCGGTCTTGTACAAATGGGAGACTGAGGGAAGAGCAGAAGATGATAATGGTACTGATCATGCGCATAGAAATTATAATGTGATCGTAAGAAATCCGTTTGATGAAAAAAACCTTCCTGAGAAAATCGCAGAAACCTATAAGATAGCAAAGAAAAACGGAGTCAAACCATATTACGATATCCCGTCAATGTTTAAGGATATAGAAGTCACAAGGAAGACTTGCGATGAAGCGGTAGAATACGTCAATTCCGGAAATGTAAGGATAACTGATTTTAATGAGGGATATCTTAATGGTACATATGACCGTGATAAAGCTTCACAATGTATGGCAATGATAGAAGGGAAATACCATGATGATACAGAATGGTATCAGATAGAGATCTATATTTTTCGCGATGAGATTGAAATTGCCAATTGCCAATGTGGATGCAGTTATCCGCCATCGTACTACACCAGGTATGTAAAGACATCGTTTTGCAGTCATTTGATGGCGATGATGTATCTTGCCTATGATTATATACTCAAGGTGAATCCGGGAGATGACACGAACCGCCAGGCGTGTACATTCCTGGATGAGCTGAGCCAGATGCGCGTAAATAAGATGATTGAGGAAAGCAGGCCGCGTGTTTCTGATATACGTCTTGTTCCGAGGCTTACCAACTATGATGACGTGCTTGAACTTTCATTTAGGATAGGGACTGACAAGCTTTATGTTCTAAAAAATATTCACAAGCTTATAGGACTTGTGGAAAATAACAGGTCTCTTGAACTCGGTAAAAAATCCGGAATCAATTTTATGACGGATGCATTTGATGATAATGCAGCGCAGTTATTCGAGCTTATTAAGGTAAATGATTCACGCAGAACATCATATAACGGACGTCATTCCATGTTTCGCGACGAATATGATAATGACTCATATGAATCTATCGCGTTAAGCGGTGATATGCTTGACCGTTTCTTTGACATAATGAAGAACAAAACTGTTGAACTGCAGCATACTGAAGTGGGGTCAAGGGACGTGGAAGTGCTTCTTAAAGACGGAAGTCTTACTGTGAAAATGTCTATAAGAGCAAATACGGATTCAGGCAGATTTGACGGCATAGATGTGGAAGGCACGCTCCCGTCAAAACTCGATGGAGAAAGATATCATTATTTTATCAATAAGCATTCATTTGTAAGGATTGGTCCGAAAGAATACAGGAGCATCGCGCCTTTCTATAGCATTTCCGAGGACGGTCAGTTTTCGATGATGATAGGAAATAAAAGGATCAGTGATTTCTATTATCGTGTTCTTCCGCAGTTATATGAGAATCCAAACGTTAAGATAGATAATCCTGATGAAGCTTACATAAGACAGAATATGCCGGCCAATGCGGATATTACTTTTTATCTTGATTCGGAAAATGGGATACTCAAGTGCATCGGGACGGCAGACTATAACAACAGTGACAGCACATCTGTTGATAGAAAGTCAAAGCTTGATAGCGGCAGAGCGTTCGATATCAGGACGATAGAATATAAAGAGCTTCCGATTGAAGCATTTAGAAATGCTGACAAAGAAGATCAGACAGCGGATCTGATCAAAGAGTATTTTCCGAACTATAATGATGTAACTCATGAATATTGCTGTGACAGGGACGATGACCAGGTTTTCAAAATCCTTGATACAGGTATCTCTGATCTTATGTCTGTTGGAGAAGTTCAATGTACGGACAGATTTAACAGGATAAGGATACGCAATATGCCGCAGATTCAGATTGGTGTTTCGGTAAGCAATGATCTTATGAATCTTAAGGTCTTAAGCGAGGGCGTATCGCCCGACGAACTCGCTGATCTCCTTGCAAGTTACAGGAGCAAGAAAAGGTATCATCGTCTGAAAAATGGCGATTTCATAAGCATTGAAGGGGACAACTCAATTGAGACGTTTTCTGATATGCTGGATAACCTCAAGATACCGCTTAAGGATATGATCAGAAATAATATTAAAGTACCGCTTTATCGCGCACTTTATCTTAACAAGATGCTCGAAGATCATGATGAGATCGCGCAGAATCGTGACAGTGGTTTTAAGTCTCTCATAAAGGAGTTCAAAACCGTCGGAGATTCAGATTTTGAAGTACCAAAGTCGCTTGAGGGTACAATGCGCGAATATCAGAAGTACGGGTATAAATGGATAAGGACACTTGCACAGTTCGGCTTTGGAGGGATACTTGCCGATGACATGGGACTTGGTAAGACACTTCAGGTAATCTCTGTTCTATTGTCAGAGAAGGAAAAGATATCACTGACAAACCTTGTTGTATGCCCGGCATCGCTTGTGTATAACTGGCAGGAGGAATTCTCAAAGTTTGCGCCGTCTATCAGAACGCAGACGGTTACGGGAACTCTTAGTGAAAGAAAAGAAATATTAGAGCATGCACCTGAGTATGATGTGCTTATCACTTCGTATGATCTGCTTAAGAGAGACGCTGTATATTATGAGGAACTGAAATTCAGATTCCTTGTGATCGATGAGGCTCAGTTTATAAAGAATCCAAAATCCGGTGCGGCAAAATCAGTGAAGATCATAAACAGTTCGCGCAGGATAGCGCTTACAGGAACGCCGATAGAAAACAGACTCAGCGAACTTTGGAGCATATTTGATTTTCTGATGCCGGGATTTCTGTTTTCGTACGAAGATTTCAAGAAGAGATTTGAGACACCGATAGCAAGAGATGGTGATAAAGATGCTACAGAGCGTCTTCAGAAGATGGTCGCGCCGTTTATCTTACGAAGACTGAAAAAGAACGTACTCGCAGATCTCCCGGAAAAGACGGAAGAGAACCGTTACGCAAAGATTACAGGCGAGCAGCAGAAACTTTATGATGCTCAGGTTCTCCATATGCAGAAAATGCTTAAGATGTCTTCAGATGAGTTTAACAAAAGCAGGATTCAGGTTCTGGCGGAACTTACGAAGATACGGCAGATCTGCTGCGATCCGTCACTTATCACTTCTTCATATACTGGCGAATCTGCAAAATTGGAGGCATGTATCGATCTGATAAAGAGCGCGATGGACGGCGGGCACAGGATGCTTGTGTTTTCGCAGTTCACATCGATGCTGGCTATAATCCAGAAAAGACTTGATGATGAGAAAATAAGATATTTCCTTATCACAGGAGCAACGCCCAAAGAGGAGAGAATTAAGCTCGTACATGAATTCAACGAGAGCGAAGGACAGAATGATTATAACGATGAAGGCGGAAGCACGTCAGCAGAAGACTCATTGAGTGAAATCTCAGCAAATGAAAATGATAAAAAAGGAGTCTCCGTGTTTCTTATTTCCCTGAAAGCAGGCGGAACAGGGCTGAACCTTACAGGTGCGGATGTCGTCATACACTATGACCCGTGGTGGAATGCGGCGGCGCAGAATCAGGCGACCGACCGTGCGCACCGTATCGGGCAGACGAAGGAAGTTTCGGTGTACAGACTGATCGTGAAAGGCACGATCGAGGAAAAGATCATGAAGATTCAGGAAAGCAAGAGTGACCTGGCAGATGCGATACTTTCCGGCGAGCAGCAGTCACTCGGACAGCTATCAAAGGACGAACTGGCGGAGCTGCTGGGATAGAAGGTATGTGGCGGTAACAGTGGAGAGACCGCAGAAGCACAACATCAGCAAAATCGTAGAAATACAACATCAGCAAAATTTGACAATTTGCTGAATAAATACTACTATACAGATATAAAGGTGCTGCCAAGAACGAACGGTTCACCTCATCATTCGCTAATTATATTTCAAATCAGCAACCGAACTCGGTCAAGGGCGGTTGCTTTTTTGATGCTTAGATGATTGCCGTATACTGATAACTGTCACGATAATGCTTATAACAGTCACAACTATAGCGACGACATCTAAGATGATCTTTATCATCAAATCTATGTACCTTTCGTCTTATTTTCCATTAGTATCACCTCCAAACAATACTGGAAGCTCTCAAATGTAAACATCTGGCAAAAGGTGAACCGCTTACCGTTTTGGCAGCACCCTATATTGATAATAAATTAGGAACAAACGATATGCAATAAGATAATCGCCTTGGAGTCAATTTTGTGCAGAAATCAACGCGAATCCAGAGATTCGAAGTATATTGATATTCAACTGGAACGTGGTATTATTAAATGGTACGAAATGAGGCAAAACCGAGGCAACCCGGCGGCGCAAAACTATAGGGACTCAATGAGTCAGCCAGCTGCAATATGTTGTAATCCTGATGCTGAGGCTGAAAAGTCCCGGCATTTTTATATTATGGGGGAAAATCATATGAATATTATTTCGGAAAAATTTAAGAGAGTAGCAGGAATTCTAGTAGCGGTAACTTTTATTTTAATTGCGTTGATTTTTCCTTCAACGGCAGTACAAGCTAAGACCGCAAAGGCTGCGACTACGGATGTTAAAGTTTTGATGGTATTGAATGATGGAACACAAGTGCTGTGGAGTGAAGGTGCAACGCTTCCTATGTCGAAAATGAAAGGTAGCTATGCGGTATTATTGAATGCAGTTCCGGGTATGTCGTATACGTTTTGCAATGGTCCAAGTATGGGAGGATATCACTTCGAAGACGAAGGTGATGGTGATGATGTAATCTTTGGAATAATGACAGAACCAACTAATTCAAAGATAATCGCTGCATATCAAAAGGATGTTCTTTATAATCAATACTTTACATTGCTGAATACGACATCGCCATTATTGACATCAGCGGGAGATATAGATGGACTTCAAAATCCAATTTATGATATGTATTTTGTAGCGTTTCACGAAATCAATGCTAACGATGTTGAGACAGGAAAACGCTGGTCGTTTAATTTTAAGGTTGATAAGACCAGATAATATCAAGTACTTTTATTTATATTAAGTATTGCTCGGAGTTTATTTGATATGAAGAAAAATGTAATCAGGAACCTATAATGATAATAAATTCATGAGACATTGCAAATGTAAAGAAAAATGCTTGCGTATTATTTTGAAAAATCATATTTTTAGAATAAAAAAGATAAAGAGGTGGCTATGATGGCACAAACAGTTAATGTAAATTTCCGCCTTGATAAAGATGTAAAAAAAGATATGGAAAAGACCTGCGATGAAATCGGGATTTCTATGAGTGCAGCTTTTACTATATTTGCAAAAAAAATGAGCAGAGAAAAACGTATACCGTTCGAAGTTTCAGTTGATCCGTTTTATTCTGAAAACAATACGAAGCATTTAGAGAAGATTGTAAGTGACGTAAAGACTGGTAAAGCGCATTTTGCAGAGCATGATCTGGTTGAGGTAAAATAATGCGACTGCTATGGGAAGATAATGCGTGGAACGGCAAACTCGCCCTACAGAATTTCACATAGACATTATCAGAAATGTTGGAGACAACTGTATAAACGTGAGATGTAGTGAAACTGTAAGACTTGTGTGGAATGCAGATTTGGCAGTTTCTTTTTAACATCCTTTGTAATGATTAAAAAATTATATGGGAGGATTTGAAATTGGGGAATACAGTCAAGTTCGATAAACGGAAGAGTGATGATCTTAAGGAACTCAAGAGACGACAGGCGGAATTTGACAAGGTTTCATATGAATATAATCAGCATCTTAACAGGTTCTGCCTTATCGGTGAAAATTCAAAGGGTGGAACTAGTTATGAAAAAGCAGTGGACGATGTGATTGAGTGTATGGGAGCACTAAGCATAGCTGGTCATGCAGTAAAGGAGCAGCGTGAGAAGATGGGGCTTAGAACCAAACCGAAATCACATGATGGCAGTACAGAGGGCGGCGCAGAGGATAGCGTGGATGATATGGAGGACGGTCAGGACGGATTTTTGTGGAGAGACCATATTGAAGACGATGACGGCGAGCCAGATAAATAATGATGATAAATATGTCGCAGAGAGAAAAATCATGTAAAATTATGTAAAGAAAGTTTGCAGAATTTGCCCCGCAGAATTTTACTTGCTAATAATGAAATGATATGCTAGACTATAACTTGCGTTATTAAGCAGGAGGTCAGAAATGGAAACATTACGTACAGTTCTTTCAATTGTTTATATCATAGCGTGTGTTGTATTGATAGTAGTCGTACTTATGCAGGAAGGCAAAGATCAAGGCCTTGGAGCTATAAGCGGAGCTGCTGAAAGCTATTGGGGCAAGAACAAGGGTCGCTCGATGGAAGGCAAACTTGTAAAGCTGACCACATTTCTTTCAGTCATCTTTGTTGTAGTCGCATTAGTACTGAACATGAAGACATTGTGATTATGTGATTCATGAGGCACCCTCAATACGAGGGTGCTTTATTTTTTTCGAGAGCAACAAGTCCACACAGACAAGTTTACATGCATGTGTAGCGACTTTGAGCAATATTAAGGAGTAGAGATTGGATAAAGAAGAATTATTTGAAAACAGAAAAAAGAAAATATATGAACTTATGCAGGATAAGCTGTATCAGCCGATGAAGGAAAAAGAACTTGCCGTGTTCATGGATGTCGCTAAGGAAGACAGACATGAGCTTCGCATGGTTCTTCGCGCACTTATGGATGAAAATAAGATCGAGGTAAATGCGCGGGGCAAATATAAGGTATCTGCGGCAAGGTCATTTACAGGGACATTTGTGAGCAATGCTAAGGGCTTTGGATTTGTTGAGGTTGAAGGTCTTGATGAAGATCTGTTCATACCGGGGACGGAAACAAATGGTGCATATGATTCTGATATCGTTGACGCAGAGCTCATTCCAAGCCATGGCAAAAGGCAGGAAGCCAGAATCGTCAATATCGTTAAGCGTGGAATCAGCCAGATCGTCGGTGTATATACAGATAGGGGAAATGGAAGAGGGTACGTGACACCGGATAACGCTAAACTTCAGGATGATATCCAGATCGACAGCGAAGATTCTATGGGTGCCGTAACAGGACACAAGGTTTTGGTTGAGATACTTGATTATGGTGATGATATCTCAGCTCCAACAGGAAGAGTGTCTGAGATACTCGGTCATATAAATGATCCGGGAGTCGATATCCTTTCGATCATAAAAGGTCATGAGATCCCTGTCGATTATCCGGAAGATGTTATGAAGCAGGTTGAAGGTATCGAAGACAAAGTATCTGAAGCTGAGAAGAAGGGCCGCGAGGATCTGCGTGCTATGCAGATGGTCACGATAGATGGCGAGGATTCCAAGGATCTCGATGACGCAGTGTCTGTTTCATTTGTCAATGGAATATACAAGCTTGGCGTGCATATCGCGGATGTATCGAATTACGTTACGGAGAATTCGCCGCTTGATAAAG